>Ga0210406_10000015_pt1 | contig 300651 bp, 288 predicted proteins | sample IncBWC30MmetaG_FD_155454 | JGI IMG/M metagenome (GOLD analysis project Ga0210406, IMG submission 155454) | Forest soil microbial communities from Barre Woods Harvard Forest LTER site, Petersham, Massachusetts, United States - Inc-BW-C-30-M | ecosystem: Environmental > Terrestrial > Soil >... | reverse complement strand
CCGTTTGTGTTGAGAGGTTCAAGTGAGTTACTTTAGGCCGCAGAAGGCCGGAAAAATCGGCCCGAGGACCGTCCACAGCTTCTCGGATTCAACTTCGCGGCTGTCTCAAAACACGGGGCAGGTCACAATCGGCAGCAAGCTCCAAATGAAGTTCCAACTTCCCACAGCCGGACTGAGGGCTCGCGGCCTTCTTCTTTTTTCCGTCCGCGAGTTGTCAAGAAATTGCGTAAAGAACTATGGCTTGACCATGTTCTCTATGTCCGTAGGGGGCACCTGAGTGCCCAGAATTTGGCGCAGAGCTGCTTCCAGCACCTCATCCCTGCCTGCGCGAATTCCTGCAATTGTGGGTTTCACTTCAACATCCGGCACAATGCCAGTGCGTTGGGTCAGCAGTTTGTTGGGATAGAACACTCCAATACCGCTAACCATGCTTCGCAGTCCTCCAGGCAATGCAAAGGGTGAAACGTTGCCATCGGCCCCGGCAGTTGAACTGCCCACTACAATTGCTCCCGGAGCCACCCGAAAAGCCATAGCGGTGTACTCGGCTTGGCTCATCGAAGTTTCGTCCACCAGGATCACGATCTTTCCGGCGTAGTGCGGCTTCTGGGAAGTCAGCGAAATCGGCTTCGTCCAGTAAAACGCGCCAGGGTTAGATAAATCACAAGCGGTGAATCGCGCAAACGGAGTGTCCTTATCGACGAGGAGCGATCCCAACGCAAAAACCATGAACTCCGATGGGTAATTGCGAATGTCAATAATGAGCCCTTTTGCCCCGGCTGCCTGTTCGACGTAGTGCGCTGCCTCGTCAGCTTTCACCGAGGAAAGCTTCCCCACTTTTAGACTTCTCTAGAGAAGTCTAAAAGTGGGTCCGGGTAAGTCGTGTGTGTCCCCTGCGGAAGCACTTTTTGCCGGAGCAGTTCGTGTGACCTTGAGATTCAGTTCTTCGCTTCCACGGTGCACGCCGATGCTGGATTGTCCGCACTCCCCTCTGGTCATATAGCGCCCGATGTTAAACATCTTGGCGCCGTCATTAGAGGCACCATAGTACGGTGTCCAGCTCTCGATCAGCTTGCCGATCGGGACATGATCGATGCTGGTAATAATGTCACCGATCTTTAGTCCTCCGTGGTCATTTGGCGCCGCCACCGGAAATCCACTGATCACCGGAATAGTCCCGATAAAGCGTACGTTCACGGGAAGTTGGCATGTACCGGTTGGGGGACGTACTTCGAGAGAACTCCACAGGTTGGCGTGTCCATCGTGAGCCTTGGCAATCAGCGCCATCATCTCTCGCTGGTAAGCGTCAGCATTCTTTGCCAAGGCAACTCTCGGAATGAACTCACTCAGAACGTTATTCCACTGCTCCTCTGTCACGTCTCGATACGGATACCAGTATTCGACGATATTCCAGAATCGAAACACACCGAGGAGTTGAAAGCCTGCGTCGGGAAACTTTAAGCTTTCATATCCTGGTTCATGATTGAACGAAGGATTTCCAACCTCGGGAACTTGGGAGACGTAAAACTGCTTACCTTCCAGCCGGTTGGCATAAATGGCCCGCAGCCGCAGACTCAATTCGGCTCCAAGCACAGGGTTGCTCGCAATCCAGCTCACGTCGGGACGAAATTGAAGGTCGTTCTCTTCCAATTTCGCGCACGCTTTACACGCGGCGACGGGACCCAAGCCATCAATCCACTTGACGAGCAAAGTGTTTGCGGTCGCGCGATCGTTTGCCGAAAGGACCTGGGGCAGGACGCGTAAAAGCTCATAATCCCAATGAATCTGGCCGGTGGTCACTTTGGGATGGTGATACTTAAGGAAGCCCCAGACCTTGCCCAACGTGGCTAGATTCTCGACTTGGATCTTTGAAATTTCGCTCGATATCAAGATGCCCGAGCCGCCATCGAACTGATTGTCCCGCTCAAGAACCGTCGTGGCTCGCTCGACCTTGGGCGCCTCGCCAATCGGCTTACCATCAACTAACAACTCAAGGTCGTCCGCCCATGCTTTTCCAGTTCCCGACAAAAGCACGCCAAACAAAAGCTTCTTTGCTTCGGAATGAACGGGCAACCGAATCGAGTACTCGGTCCATGGCGTCGTGCCCCTGATTTGACGATTTTGCATGTTGTCGAAAGCAAGGGCGGGAGTCTCACCATCTTCGCGCATCCAAAGTCCTACGAAATCACTTACATTTTCGGTACGCAGGAAACCCCGTAGCTCGATGGCTTGGCCTGAGAAGTCCATTTCGAGCGACCCTGTGATTGTGGAAAAGTCACCGAGACTATCGCTACCGCGCTCAATTCGAGCGGCCCGCTTCCCGCTGTGGACAACCTTGTCGTCTGCAAAAATTGTTCCAGGCGAACCTCCACTCCAGCCTCCAGGCATATCGCCCGTCGGAGGCAACTCAAAGCCCAGAACGGCGTTTAACGTGGACCGGTCACTCGGTTTTTGCGGTTTGACTTCCTGCGCCTGACAAGCAAGCGTCAGAGTTGCATACACCAGTGCAAGTAGGAACCGCGTCATAGCCAGATGATAACCTCCGCGCACATTTTCCGTTAGTGGCAGGTATTCGTCAGCTGGTCGGAAACTGACCGACTACTGAAATTGCAGTAGAACGGGGGCTCTCAGGCATAATCCTTGCGTTATGAATGACGGGATTTCTGAAAATTTACAGGGCGAGTCGCGGCTTGGAGAAATTGCGAAAGCGTTTCTGCGGTTGGGATTTGTGGCGTTTGGCGGGGCCGCGGCGCACATCGCGATGATGGAGCAGGAATTTGTGCAGCGGAGGAAATGGCTGACGCGCGAGGAGTTTGTGGATCGCGTGGGGGCGGTCAGTTTGCTGCCCGGGCCGAGCTCGACGGAATTGGCAATCTATTTGGGCCAGCTGCGTGGCGGCGTTGCAGGCCTATTGATTGCCGGTTGTTCGTTCATCTTGCCATCGGCATTACTTGTGGGGTTCCTGGCGTGGGTTTACCAGCGGTATGGAAGCGCACCGCAAATTGGGGCGTTGTTGTTTGGAGTGAAGCCGGTTGTGGTCGCACTGATTGCACAGGCTGTTTGGTCACTTGGACGTGTTGCCCTGAAATCAGTGGAGCTCGGAGTTTTGGGCGCGGTGGTGCTTGGATTGGCCGCGTGGCACGTTTCGGCGATTGCGTTGTTGATCGGGGCGGGCGTGGCGTGGATTGTTACGGAGCGGTTCGGCGGGAAGCAGGGCAGTGCGGTGGGCGCGGGCGGAATTTTGGCGCAGACGGGAGCATCTACCGCGGGAGTTTCGATACCCACGGTTGCGGGCGTGTTCCTTTATTTTTTGAAAGTGGGCGCGGTGCTTTTTGGGAGCGGCTACGTTCTGCTGGCGCTGCTGCGGGCGGATTTGGTGGAGCGGCTGCATTGGCTGACGGAGAACCAGTTGATCGATGCGATTGCAATCAGCCAGGGGACGCCGGGACCGTTTTTCACCGTGGCGACGTTTGTGGGATACGTGATTTCAGGTTGGCGCGGCGCGGTGCTGGCTACGTTTGGGATGTTTTTGCCGGCGTTTGTGTTTGTGGCGATTACGGCGAAGTATCTGCCGAAGTTGCGCAAATCACCGACGGCGGGCGCGTTTCTGGATGGCGTGAACGCGGCTGCGGTGGCACTGATGGCGTTTGTAGGATGGCAGTTTGCGCGGGAAACGCTCTTTAGCGTGCCAGCGATTGTAATTGCGGTGATTGCAGTAGCGTTGTTGATGCGATATCAGGTGAATTCGGCGTGGTTGGTTTTAGGGGGAGCGGTGACGGGGATCGTTTTACGCCTAGCGCATTTCGGCTGAGGCTGCACGATAGTCACAGCGATCTCCGTGAGATTTCTATTAAGCCAGGGTCCCTCCACTGCGTGGCCCGGCGTGCGAAAACCGCACGCAAGAGAGTGCCAGGCCACTCCGGTCGGGATGACAGAGAAAGAAAGAGTGGTGGACGGATCGATCTCGCCGAGAAGGGCGCAGCATGCTGCGTCCCTCAGCAGTTTGGCCGTTTCTGTCTCTTCCACGGTTCGATGTGCTTTGCGTTGCAGTTCCAGAAGCCTCTGAATATAGGCTTCATGCTGCTCACGAGACGCAATGATCTTCGGAGCCTCCGTTTTGACAAGGTATTTGGCTGGCAGTCGTTCAGCAATTGCAGCACTTTTCCACCCTCATTTGTCGTACGCCGGTTGTTCAGGAAACAATCCTGGCATCCAACGCGACGCTAACGCCGCTGGAAATATGAGGCGCAAAGGCGCGCGCACGCTGTCGGCGGCCAATACACCGCGCTGAACCAGGGCCGCGACGATGCGACGCGCATGCCGCTCGCCCGCACCCAGTACGCTAGCGGCGTCTGCTCGCGGAAGCTCACCGCGGTACAGGACCGCTTGCAGAATATTCCCCGATTTCGTCGGCAGCGCCCCGATCTCGACCTCCTCTTCTGCCCAGAGAAGAATTCGCGTTCGCAATCGGTCCGGCTGAACCAAACTCTCCATAAATGTCACCTGATCGATGCAGACGGTGAGAAAGAATCTCACGAATTCAGCCAGAGCCTCCTCACTGAGTTCTCCCCGGCCATCCAGATAGTTGCGACGGGGACTGTCGCAATCAGCGAGATGCCGCTTGTACGCCTCGACGTTCCGCGCCATGCCTCGTGCGACCGACCAGACCGCACCCGTATTTAGCGCTTCGAGTAACATTGCGTGGGACATCAGGCGCGCCACACGCCCGTTCCCGTCGAGAAAAGGGTGAATCCACAAAAGTCGATGATGGGCGGTTGCAGCGGCCAGAATCGAATCGGTTTTGCTTAAATTACTGAACACCGCCTCGAAACGTGTTAGGAAGCGCGGAACCGCGCCGGGGCTCCTGGCAAGATGCCGACCTACCATCACATCTCGTGGACGCAATTCCCCCGGGACAACCTTTACACGCTCTTTTCGTTCCAAGTCCTCGACCCATAAAAGATCGTCGGGTAGCTGCTCACAGAACCGTCGATGGATCTCTCGAATACCGTCGCTCGTTGCCGTTCGACCCGTTAGGCCGCCCTTGTCAATCCACTCTTGAACGCTGATATGCGCTCTTGCTTCCAGTTGCAAGTCACGCTTACGGGCGTCGTTGCTATAATCGTTTTTCAAGGCCCGCTCGATGTCTATCGGATGGGTATCGTGCCCTTCAATGAGGTTGCTGTAGTAGCAATTCATTGCTCGCACGAGGTCCGCGAGCGACGTTAACAAGCTCTCTGGGAGACTCCGACGAAACCCGGCCGTCTTTTGCGCCAGCTCGATGGCAAGGTCCGTCAGCGCTCCACGATGGCGCGACGTTTCCCCGATCAGCAATGGCTCCATCGCTGTCGTTGATTCGCCTCCGTCCGCCGCCGTTTCGATGTCCGCTTTTGAGTCCGGTTTAATACTCACAGTAATCCATTCTATCACAACAGCTTAGATAATATTACTAAGAGTGTATGGCCGCAATAAAGTCCGGTACGAAGTCCGGTAATTCCCAGGATAAGCCGTCAGCGTGCGAAGTTAGGTATATATACCTCACTCCGATATAGGGGCGCAGCATGCTGCGTCCCTACGATTGAATAAGCAGCACTCCAAATTATGTGGTGAGGACGATCTTGCCGGAGGCACCGGGCGATAGAACGTCCACGTGTGCTTGCGCTGCGTCTTTCAGCGGCAACTCTTTGGAGACAATGGGGCGCAGCGTTCCGTTTTCGAGGCCAGCACCAATTCCGGCGAAAATGACAGTCAACTCTGCTTCTGTTACGGCCCAGAGCGTGAATCCTCGGACTGCCGCGCGGCGGCTCATGATGTCGCGCGGATTGATGGTAATTTCTCCGCGATTGCCGATGACGATGACTCGCCCGTGCGTGGCGAGAAGCTTCAAGTCAGACGAGAGATTCACGTTGGCGAGCATTTCCAGGACAACGTCCACGCCGCGGCCGCCGGTGGCTTTCATGATTTCGTCGGTATAGCCCGGCTTACTGTGATCGAAAACCTGGTGAGCACCTTCGCGAAGCGCGAGGTCGAGGCCCTTCTTGGTTCCTGCCGTGCCGAAAACGGTGAGACCCATTGCGCGAGCCATCTGCGCGGCAGCGGTGCCGACGCCTCCGCTGGCGCCGTGAATGAGCACAGTTTCCGAGGCGCGCGCTTCCGCCGAATTGTGGAGGGCGAAAAAAGCAGTGACATAGGGAACGAAGACGCCGGCGCCTTGCGAAAAACTCACGTTTGCGGGCAGAGCGTGGACTTGATTTTCCATGACGAGGCAATATTCCGCATAAGCGCCTGTCAGAGTTTTTGCGGTGTAGACGCGGTCGCCGGGCTTTACTTTCTTCGCGCCTTCGCCGACGGCTTCGACAACTCCGGCGGCATCGGAGCCTGGCGTATAGGGCAGCGGCGGCTTGACGGCGTAGGTGCCAGCGCGCATGTAAGTGTCATAGGGATTCACACCGGCGGCATGAACTCGCACGAGCACCTGCCCGGCTGCGGGCTTCGGCGTGGGAACTTCTTCCAGCTTTAGTTTTTCGGGACCGCCGAATTCGTGAACGACAATGGCCTTCATTGCCAAGCTCCTTAACCGTGAAGTTCTTGCCGAAAAGACGCCGCGTCAAAGCGCGGCACTATGAAAGCTGAAACCTAAAAATGATCGTCGCCGGCGATGACGTGTTCTTTTTCAATGATGCCCGCCGCGCGGCCCCACGCCGTTGTCTGCCAATTGTCTTTTTTGCCTTTTGCTTGCGGGATCCATCCAGGCAAGGGTTGCATCAAGTAGCTGCCCAAAGCGTAGAGATAGGGTTCGTACATGTGGCGAAGTTCCGCGAGCCGGCGGTCCGCCTCTTCGCCGTCGAGAAGCTTCAAACCGTGTTGCGCCAAGATATCGCGAATGCGGCGCAGGTCCGCCGCGGGAAGACGTTCTTGCGGCGGAGCAACGGGGGCTGTGCCGAAAACCTGAGAGAGATCCACAACGGCGTGCCGCGCGATGGCAAAGGTCAGTTCTGCCTGGCGCTCGCAGGCGCCCTCGACGCCGACGAGAACGAGGGCGCACGTATCCAGAATCGCGGCGAGCGATGCGATCCAGGATTGGTTGTCGTGCTGTGAACGAAAATACGCGAGCACCGGATAGGAGAGATGGCTTTCCATGAGTTCCGCGGACCAGCGCTCCCAGTCTTTCAGGAGGTCGTAGAGCGCCGCTTGGCCCTGCTTATAACTGTGGCGGCGAAGAAGTTCACCAGCGGTGGGCGGCGTGCCCGCGCGCGAATCGAGAAGAGAGATATCCACTTCGCGTTTTGAAAAGGAGCCGTAGATGAAGGGCAAATAGCCGATGACAGCGGCGAGGAAGCCGAAGCCGAATCCTGCTTCGGAGACGACGAGTGCACGAGCAAGACTTGTGCGAGGAACCACGTCGCCCAGGCCAAGCGTAAAAAAAGTGGTGCCGCTGAGATAGACGTCCGTCTCAAAACTGGCGTGGCCGCTGGTTACGTTGACTGCCGACCCGGCCCCGTATTGCATCAAGCCGAAACCGAGGACGAGGCCCACCGCCCAAACTCCGACGAGAACAAGCAAAGAAAGAGGTCCGTAAAAACCGAGAAGCGTTTCTCGGCTTTTACGCGCGGGGATCAGACAGATGACCTTTCGCCAGATTCCCCAAGTGGTCTTGAAAAACAGGCGTGTCAGACGGAATTTTCGCGTCACGCGGCGCGGCAGGATGATCGCTTCAAACGCGTCCCAGATGACGATGAGGAAAATCGCCAGACCGGCCGCAAAGGCTCCCGGTAAAGGAATCATGTGCGCATTGTACTCGTTAGGCGGGCGCGGAGGTAAATGCGCTTAGGATACGAGCTTGGCGGAGACAGTGATTTCCGCCTTGAACAGTTTGGAAACGGGGCAGCCGGTTTCAGCGCCCTTTACGGCGGCGTCAAATTTCGCTTTGTCCGCGCCGGGAATCTTGGCGACGAGGTCGAGATGGCTTCTTGTGATCGAAAAGCCGTCGCCCACCTTTTCGAGCGAGATGGTAGCGGTCGTTTCGAGTTTTTCCGCGATGATGCCCGCGCCGCCAAGTTGCGCGGAGAGCGCCATCGTGAAGCAGCCCGCGTGCGCCGCGGCGAGGAGCTCCTCCGGATTGGTGCCTACGCCGTTTTCGAAGCGGGTGCTGAAAGAATACTGCGTTTGCTTGAGCGTGCCGCTATCCGTGGAAATGGTGCCTTTGCCGGATTTCAAATCACCTTGCCAGACTGCTGATGCTTTGCGCTGCATGATCGTTATCTCCCTTGCGTGTGACTTTCGTTTATAGCCCCGGAAATTGGATTCACCGCAGGCACAGAGTGGTACAGGCATTCATTCTGCGTGGCGGGCGTTGAGAGGCGAGCGGCATCATCGTTTGGAATGTGGCTTATTTTGAGATTTACTGAATAAAGGTCGGATTGCATTAGGGTGATCGCGTCCTTTGGCAGGAGCGGAGGTTTGGATCGGCCAAAATCGAATGGATTTTCGCGCTCGCGTCTGCGGGCTTCGAGAGTATCGTCAAATTCCCTCAGCGAGGTTAACAGTTGAACTGCAATGAAAGCGGGGGCAGGCATGCCGGAATGAACTTGAAAAATTGCCCAGGGGGATTCGACGCCTTCTGTTTCGAATGCCTTTCGAACCGTGCGAAGGGCTTCCGCAAAATCCTGTTCATAACCGGAGCGAAGCTGGATCACGGTCACGCGAACGTAGGGGAATTTCACGATGTCGAAACGATCCAGACGATGGCTGAGATCTTCCCGCCGGAGATTGATAACGGCTTGGCTGGATTGTACGAGCTGCATCAGGTCGGATTGCATGTGGACGAGGTCCGGATGGGATTGGGATGCCTTGGTAATGGCCGCGCCGGCAGCCTCGATCTGCGCGAATGTGTCGTAGCCATCAAAATAGAGAATATGCGGCGGGCCGGTGAGGGATTGGAGCGCCACCCAAAAGACGGGCACGCGGGCGTCTCTATAAGCCTTTGCGATTTCCGATTCTATGGATGCGTAGTCGGCAACTTTTCCTGCCGGCAGATCGATGCGGTGCAGCAGGAGAACCTCAGGAGTTTGACCGAGATCGGGAGAAGTGGCGATTGCTGGCGAGAGGCTGATCAGAACAGCGGCGGAGACTGCAATGAGTGCATGAATTCGAAACGTGGGCATTTTCAATTTCCCTACCGAGAGCGGTAAACCACAAGACTACCACTTGTGAAAGACAAAAAAGACAGCGAGACAGATGCAGGCAAATCCGGCGGCATAATTCCAGCGGAGCTTTCGCCGAGATAGGTCATCGAGAAAATTGCGAAGACGGTGAGCGTGGTGACTTCCTGAATCGTTTTGAGTTGGGCGGTGGTGAATTCGTACGAGCCGATGCGATTGGCCGGCACCTGGAAGCAGTATTCGAAAAAGGCGATGCCCCAACTGGCGAGGATAACCTTCCAGAGCGCTTCGCAGATGGCCGTACCATGCGAAGGTCATGAAGATGTTGGAAATTGTCAGCAGCAAGATGGTGCGCACGAGGTTTTCGGCTCCTGATTGGGACGAATTTAGCGCCTTCCAATTGTATTGGTTTTGCGGAAGACAAGGGACTATCGTCGTCAAAGTAATTTGGCGAAGAATTTTATGGAATGGCAATAGCTGTTCCGCACATACGCGCGGAATTTCAATTAACGTTGCGCGGCTTTCCATTTACCCTGCTGCCATCGTGGACCGTCCGGATTTCAAAGTCAGATTCAGAGGAGCTTTCCGTGAGTGCGCATAGACGCCGCATTTTGCACGTGCTTGCCGTTTCATTTTTCGCCTGCATGCCCGTTTTTATTGAGAATGGTTTTGGCCAAGACGTGATCACGCTCGTGGCGACAGGTTCCAGCTTGCCTGAACCGCTCTACGTTGCGTGGGGCGATGAATTTCATAAGACGCAGCCGGAGGTGCAACTCCGCTACCTGGCGGAGGGAACCGCGGAAAGCACGGCGCGCATTCTTGCGGGTACAGGCGACTTCGGCGGCGGCGAGGCGCCAATTCCGGAAAAGCAACTGAGCGCTGCGAAACAACAAGTCATCGAGCTGCCGACTATCTTGATTGGCCTCGCCGTGGTTTATAACGTGCCCGGTTTGAGCGGTACGCTGCGGCTCTCCGGACCGGTGGTCGCCAATATTTTTCTGGGAAAGATTACTTCGTGGCGTGATCCGGAAATCGCAAGACTGAATCCTGGCATGAAATTGCCTGATTTGGCGATCAAGGTACTTCACCGCACGGAAGGAAAAGGATCGAGCTACATCTTTTCGGACTATCTTTCGAAAGTGAGCCCGGAATTTCAATCGAAGGTGGGCAAGAGCGTTTCGCCGAAATGGCCGGTCGGAGCGAGCATTGCGCGCACGCTGGACTTGCTCGAGCAACTGAAGAAAACGCCGGGGGCCATCACATATACGGAAATGAATTGGGTGGACAAAACATCTTCCGTCTCCGCAGCGATCAAAAACGCGGCTGGAGAATTCGTGCGGCCGAATGCAAAGTCCGTTGGCGAAGCGGCTTCAGCCATGGAAAGTAAAATGACGCAGGGTTTTCGAGTTTCGTTAACCAATCCACCAGGCAAAGACAGCTATCCCATCGCGAGTTTCACGTGGTTGTACGTGCCTGAACACGCCATCGAGCCAGCACGAGGCAAGGCCGTGAACGAATTTCTTCAATGGATTTACGGCAAAGGCCAGGAAATCGCGCGGGATAGAGGGTATGCACCGCTTCCAGTCTCTGTGTTGACGAAAGCAAAAGAAAAAGCGGCGACGATCAGGTAGGTTCGGCGCGTTACAACCAGCTAGACATTCAGCGAAAGCGAGACGAGGCCCGGCGGAGTTGCAGGCGGGAGGGGCGGCAGCTTCGAACGGTCAATTTTGTTGTAAAGCGTGTCGCGTTCTACCGGAACTCGGCCCGCGGCGCGGATGAGGCGTTCGAGTTCGTTGCGCGGCGTGAACTCTGAAGTCTTCGCGCCAGCATCGTGGTAAATTTTTTCTTCAACGACTGTGCCGTCGAGATCGTTTGCGCCGAAGCGCAGGGCGATTTGCGCAATGCTCGGCGTGAGCATGATCCAATAGGCCTTGATGTGTTCGAAATTGTCGAGCATCAGGCGCGAGACAGCGATATTGCGTAAGTCGAGATAGCCGGTGGTTTTCGGAATGTGCGAAAGCGCCGTGTTGTCCGGGTGAAAAGCGAGCGGAATGAACGCTACGAAGCCGTGCGTTACGTCCTGCAGCTCGCGCAGCTTGACCAGATGATCCACGCGCTCTTCTTCGGTTTCCACGTGTCCGTATAGCATCGTTGCGTTCGAGCGCAAGCCCGCTTCGTGGGCTTTGCGTGCGAGTGTGAGCCACATTTGGCCGCTGACTTTGTGGTCGCAAATGATGCGGCGCACGCGCGGATGGAAAATTTCCGCACCGCCGCCCGGGCAGGAGTCCACTCCGGCCGCTTTCATTTTTTTCAAAGTTTCTTCGATGGTGAGCTTCGCGATGCGCGCGAAATAGTGGACTTCCACCATCGTGAAGGCCTTTAGATGCACCTGCGGGTGGCGCTGCTTGAGGCCGCCGATGAGTTCGAGGAAATATTCGAACGGCAAATCCGGGTGCAGACCCCCGACGATGTGAAATTCAGTGGCGCCTTCGCGGACGCCCTGTTCGGCGCGTTGGTAAATTTCGTCCAGAGCAAACGTGTATGCGCCGGGAGCGTTGGGATCGCGGCCAAAGGCGCAGAGTTTGCAATGCGCCACGCAGACGTTCGTTGGATTGATGTGGCGATTGACGTTGTAATAGGTCACGCTGCCATGTTTTTTCTCGCGGACGTGATTTGCGAGCCAGCCGACGGCGAGAAGATCGGGCGAGCGATAGAGCTGGACTCCGTCGTCGAAAGACAGGCGCTCGCCGGCGAGCACTTTATCGGCGATTGGTTTTAGCCGTTGATCTGTAAGAAGCAGTTTGCTCATTTCAAATCTTTCGAAACTTCTAAACGCGCCAGAGCGCGGCCGCTGCGCCCCAGAACAAAAGGAACGAAATACTAATATAACCGTTCATGGTGAAAAACGCAGCGTCGAGCTTGCTCAAATCGTTCGCTTTGACAAGGGAATGCTCGTACGCCAGAAGCGCCCCAACTACGGCAATTCCAGCCCAAGCGGGCCAAGGCAGTGCGAAACTCGCGGCGAGCCATACGAGGAGTGCGACGACGCCAACGTGCATGGCGCGGGCGATCCAGAGCGCGCCGCTGATTCCGAAGCGCTTCGGGATCGAGAACAAGCCGGCTTCCTGGTCGAAGTCCACATCCTGGCAGGCGTAGAGCACGTCAAAACCGCCGACCCAGAGCGTCACGGCGCCAGAGAGAATCAGCATGCGCAAATCGAGATGGCCGGTGACGGCGATCCACGCGGCAGCGGGCGAAATTCCCAGTGCGAAGCCGAGGAAAAGGTGCGACCAGTTCGTGAAGCGCTTGGTGAAGGAATAGAAAAAAAGAATCGTGAGCGCGACGGGCGAAAGTTTCAGCGCGAGAGGATTTAGTTGCCACGCCGCAACCACGAAAACGGCGACCGCGATAAGCGTGAAAATCCAAGCGAAGCTGACAGTGAGCGCGCCTGTGGCAAGCGCGCGCATTTTGGTGCGCGGATTCTCCTTGTCATAGCGCAGGTCAGCGATGCGATTAATGGTCATTGCAGCGGAGCGCGCGGAAACCATGGCCACGATGATCCACAAGATTTGGCGAAGACTGGGCCACGCGTGTGCCGTAAAGCGCGCAGCGAGCAGCGCGCCGGTCAGCGCGAAGGGCAGTGCAAACACGGAGTGCTCGAACTTGATCATTTCAAGCACTGTGCGGATACGTCCGGCCATTGCGCGTCAGGCCTCGGCTTTCTTCGCTTCGGAGTGCGAGCCGGTCCAGCGATACATTTGTTCCTGCGGAAGTCCGATTTGCGCGAGGACGCGGCAAACGTATTGCGTGACGAGGTCATCAATCGTTTTCGGATGGTGATAAAACGACGGCACCGCAGGCATGATGACCGCTCCGGCGGCTTGCGCGCGCATCATGTTTTCCAGATGAATGCGGCTGAACGGCGTGTCTCGAATGCAGAGGACGAACTTGCGGCCCTCCTTGAGCATCACGTCGGCGGAGCGCGAGACCAGGTCATCGCACGAGCCGTTGGCGATCGCCGAAAGGCAGCCCATCGAACATGGGACGACAATCATGGCGTCGACCCCGTAGCTGCCGGAAGCGATTGAAGCGCCGACGTCTTTGTTGGGAAGGACTTCGATTTTTTCATACGAATTGCCGAGGAGCCGTGCAGGAAGTTGCTTCAAATCGCCGCTGGCGATGCTGAGTTCTTCCGCGAAAAGGCGCTGGCCGGTTTCCGTAACGACGAGATGAATTTTTGCCACGCGAGCGTCTTCAGCAAGCAATTGCAGCGCTTTTTGCGCGAGAACTGCGCCACTTGCGCCGGTCACACCCAGGGTAACGACTTGTCCTTTGGTCTGGCTCATCTTATTTGTGCGGAGAATTCCAGTCTCGCAGCGCGGGAAAGGCAAGTCAAGAACAGACGCGTATCTTCGGCGGTGATAGAATTTGTTACGTCAAAACACCATGGATTCGCGCGAACTTTTGAAAATTTTGGAAGATGTGAACGCGAAGAAACTTTCGCCCGAACAGGCACTGCAACGGGTGAAGCATTTGCCGTTTGAGGATTTGGATTTTGCGAAGGTGGATCATCACCGCGCACTGCGTCAGGGATTCACCGAAGTGGTTTTCGCCAAAGGAAAGAGCCCGGAGCAAGTGCGCGACATCGTGCGCGCCATGCTCAACAAAAAGAATACCCGCCACAATGTTTTGATTACGCGGGCGGACGCCAAAACATTCGCCACAGTGAAGCGACTCAGTAAGAGTGCGAAATTCCACCCGCTTTCGGGCGTGATTGCGATTGAGAGAAACACCGAAATTACGGGGAAGGGAACCATCGTTGTGGTTTCTGCGGGTACGAGCGACATTCCCGTTGCGGAGGAAGCGTTGCTTACAGCGCATGCGATGGGGAATCGCGTGGAGCATCTCTACGACGTCGGTGTAGCGGGAATTCACCGACTTCTCCAGCACAAAGAAAAGCTGGTGCGGGCGCGCGTCATCATTTGCGTGGCCGGCATGGAAGGCGCGCTGCCGAGTGTGGTGGGCGGGCTGGTCGGCGTGCCCGTGATTGCGGTGCCGACGAGTGTGGGTTATGGGGCGAGTTTCGGCGGCGTTGCTGCGCTGTTAGGAATGCTCAATTCGTGCGCGTCCAACGTAACCGTTGTGAATATTGACAATGGTTTCGGTGCTGCATGCGTCGCGTCTTGTATCAATCGTTTGTAGAGAATTCCAGCATCAAGGCTTCAGCAAAACTTTCATCACGCCGCGTTTTTGCGCGAATTGAATTGCCTCGGGTGCTTGTTCGAGTGGAAATGTCTTTGTGATGAGCGGCGTTGGGTCCACCTTGCCAGAACGCAGCAGGGCAATCGCTTTGACGAATGGGCCGCAGCGCGAACCAATCATGCTCAATTCCTTGACGACGATGGGCCAGGTTTCAACCGGAGCAGCGCCATGAAAGGTGGACTTCAAAATTAGCGTTCCGCGTGGCTCAGTCATTTCCAGGGCAAGACGCAATCCGGTTGGCGAACCAGTTGCCTCGACGAGCAGAGCGTACGAATCGCGCAATTTAGCGTGGCCGTATTCGTCGCCGTGCACTTTTTGAGTTTCGATTTTCGCCGCGCGGGCAAGTTCTAGTTTTTCTTCGTGCTTGCCGTACATCAGTACGTGAGGGAGTCGCGTTCTTAGCACTCGTGCGATCAATTGCGCTAATTTCCCATCGCCAAGCACAGCCGCGCTGCGAAACTGCCGAACGTTGATTTGCGAAAGAATTTCGCACGCGGCGGCCAGCGGTTCCACAAAGACGGCTTGCTCGTCTTTGACGTTTTGCGGGACGCGATGGAGATTTTCGAGTGGCAGTGAAAGATATTCGGCGAACGCACCGTCATGACCGACGATGCCAAGCACGGTTCTGCGCGCACAGTGCGTTTCTAGCCCACGCTTGCAAAAACGGCAGACTGGCCGAAAGCCGTGTGCCGCGCAGGCAATATTAATTTCTCCGGTCACGCGGCGGCCAATCCAAGCGCGTTTTTCGTCCGTGGAGACTCCTGCTACTTCTGCTACCTCACCGACAAACTCATGGCCGGGAATTCCTCGAAAGCCATGATAACCGCGAAGGATTTCAATGTCGGTATTACAGATGCCGGCGAGCCGAACTCGAATCAAGGCCCAGCGCGGAAACAGTGCAGGCAGCGAAGCTTGGCGTTTTTCCAAAGTTTTATTACGAACGCAAAAGGCCAGCATCTTTTTCGGAGAGCCGGTCATCGCAAGGCGGCGGCTAGAGCTGCGGTCAGATCGGTTTCCTGATCTTCGAACACGGTACGGAGATCGATCACGATATGGTCGTCCTCAATGCGCGCGATTACAGAAATGCCGCCAATGCCGCGACGCAGGCGTTTTTCAAGCTGTGCGGCGGAATGGTGTTCGCTGCGAATGTGGAACACCGGCGAGCGGAGGCTTTGCGTTGGCGTGGAACCGCCTCCGACGAGCGATTCACCTTCCACGAGTTCAATCTTTACGCCCGATCCAGGCAAACGAGGTCTCAACTCTTTCAAAAAGTTATCCGCGCGTTGCGCGAGGTCCGCTGCACTGGCGCGAAGCATGCGAAGCGCTGGAATCTCGTCCATTGCGCCACGCAAATAGGCGCCGAGCGTGGCTTCGAGCGCGCAAATGGTGAGCTTGTCCACACGCAGCGCGCGGAACAAGGGATGGCGCCGAACTCTCTCGACCAAATCTTTCTTTCCGGCGACAATTCCCGCTTGCGGACCGCCGAGCAGCTTGTCACCGCTGAAGACGACCAGCGAAACTCCCGTTTCCACACTTTGGCGAACGGTCGGTTCCTGAATTCCAAATGACGACAAATCAAGCAAGCAACCAGAGCCCAAATCTTCGATGAGGGGCAGACTTGTTTTCTTGCTGAGCGCGACCAATTCCGCAAGTTCCGGTTTGTCTGTAAAGCCGCTCATCTGGAAATTCGAAGGATGCACGCGCATCAGCACGCGCGTTTTGTCGTTGATGGCGCGTTCGTAGTCCTCGATTTTGGTGCGGTTTGTTGTGCCAACTTCGTGCAGCGTAGCGCCACTTTCTGCCATGATTTCCGGGATGCGAAAGCCATCCCCGATTTCAATCAGCTCGCCGCGCGAAACGATGGCCTCGCCGCCCTTAGCGAGCGCCGCAAGAACAAGCAGCACGGCTGCAGCGCAATTGTTTACGACGATTGCGGATTCGGCTCCCGTAAGCCGCTCGAGAAGCTGCGCCGTGTGCACGTCACGTTTGCCACGCGCGCCGGCCTCCAAGTCGTACTCAAGATTCGAATAACGGGTCGTGGCGCGGCGAATCTCTTCGGCCGCAGCGGATGGCAGCGGAGCCCGCCCCAAATTTGTGTGAAGAATCACGCCGGTCGCATTGATGACCGGCACGAGCGAGCGCGAAAGGATGCGTTCCACTTGGTTCGCGATCGCGGATTCGATCTCTTCGCGCCGTAACGGCAAAACCCGGATCGGAAGCGTACCCGTGATGCGCTCGCGCATTTCGGCCAGCGCCGCGCGTGTTACCTCGAGGACCAATTGCCGGTCAACGCGTTGCAGAAGCGCTGCTAGACGCGGCTGCACGAGCAGCTCGTCCACGGACGGAATTTGCCGAAGAAGCTCTGCCTTTTCGGCAGAAATGTCGCGCTTGGCACGGGCTTCCATGCCGTTATTGGAGCACAGAGCCGAAAGCCTCGCAATTGGTCGCCTGTTCGTTCGTACAGGGTCCGCCATCCAGTTGGTTTGTAGGTTGTGCATCGCGCGAACGGCGCCCGTTGACGCACTCAGTGCGCGGTCCTAGCATGGAAGGGCGAGGCTCGGTCCCCATGGCCACCATTGACGAAGATCTCGGCCAAATCGAACGCGACATCCGGCAACTGAAGATCGAATACGACCAGTATTTTGGGGGCGGCCGGAAGCGTCCGCCCACGGAAATCGAATGGCGTATTGATCTTCTGATGAAGCGCTATTCGGAACGCGGCGGCGACCTGAAATCCGCGCAGAGATTCCGCTTTAATAATTTGAGCCAGACATACGCCAAATACAAAGATATCTTCCGGAAGAAACTGAAGCAAAAAGAGGAAGGCACAATACAACGGCATTTTGGCGCTGCAGCAAGGGCGATTGAAGCAGAACGCGCGCGCGCGGCAAAGCTAGAGCCTTCGACCCGTGCCCCGAGACAAATTGAACTGGATGGTCCCTTCCGGATGACCTGTTCCGAGCCGGATCGCGAGCCGGACAAAGTCGAGCAGCTTTACCAGGCACTGGTGACCGCCAAACAACAGGCTGGCGAGGACATCGGCAAATTGACTCCCGCGAACTTCGCGGAGTTCGTGCGTAAGAAGACGAAGGATTTGCAGAAACAAAAAAACTGCACCGAAGTTGAATATGTGGTCGAGGTCGTGGACGGCCAGGCCAAACTTAAAGCTCTTGTGAAGGCGTAATCTTTCCCAGGTTCACCTTTTCTGAATTCATTAAGGAACTTCTAAAGGGCAGACACCATGTGCGCGATGGCGTCGTCAAAACTTTCCTTGCCATCGAGATATGGTTGCCAAAATTGCGTCAGCACGCGCAAATAATCTTCCCACCCGCGTTTGTAGAGGCCTTCGCGAACCGCATACGGAACGTACCCTGCTTTTGTGGTCGCAGCATCGGAGGAAAAGACAGCCGGACGAATGACCTCGCCTGTCGTATAGAAGAGCAAAGCATGCCAGAGGTCACGCGGGACGGGCTTATCCCGCTGCCTGCATTCACGAAGGATTGCAGCTTGCACGTTATCCGAAATGCCGTGGGACGCTTCGTGGAAAAGAATCTCCAGCGCCTCCGGTCCTTGATTGCGCGCATCGGCGCTCGCTACCGTAATGCGCAAAGGATCGAGCGTGGTATACGCGCCCGCCGAATTTGCATAAGCCGTCACATCCACGCGAATCCGTTCTCTAGGCCAATCTGTCTCGTAAATCTCCGCAAGACGGTGCGATAAGTTCAGGCCATTGCGCCGGACCAGCGGCGCGACCGCTGCGATCCAGCGTCGGTTCGCCCGGTCATGCTCCGCCCACAAATGTGCGCGATAGACTGGTGCGGCTGCGTTGAGAGCTTCCGTCAAACGCTTGGGCAGGCCGGCGTCACACGTTTTCTTTTTCAGTCCAGCGAGATCTTCACACGTTTCAAAATCGCCCAACTGGTTTTTGATGAGAACCATCTCCAGGCTAAAGAGAAGATCTTTTTCGACATAGCTTTGCGCGTAGAAGGCGATTGCTGCGTCCCATGCTTTTTGTTCCGCCGGAGAAAGATTGCTAATGAGCGCGCCCGGTACCGCAACCGGAGTGCGCTGCTGCCGCACCTGACGGTAAAGCGTGTGATGTAAGTTCAACCAGAAGCCGCTGTGAAATTCGAATACAGGCAGAGGATACGGGTCTGTCTGTGCAGGACTATCGCCCGGCAGAGCCAACATCATTACGGTGAATAGAAGCAGTCTGGTGACGACCGAAGCGCGCATGGAGCGAACCTGATGGTATCGCCAATGCCATGTACGGACAAACAGTATCAGTAAGGCGTGCGGGTTGCTTTTTCCAGCCAGCGATCGAGAATTGCGAGCTGGCTCGCCGCGACGGGTTCTTGAAATTGGATTTCCATGCCGAGCTCTCGGCTGACGCTACGAGAGCGTTACGGCGGCAGGTTTTGCCGGGTGGCTATTTTACTTTGGGGTCGTTGGCATTTCCGATGCCGCCCTGGTGGTCCCCCGCGTGAATCGCGCCGGAAACATCGCGGAAGTAGGAGGTCTTTCCCGTGCGTCCGTAAATAGACGGGGTTGCAGAAAGCTCATATTGAGCGGGCGCGCCGACGTCATTCGCGCCGACAATCACATAGCGAAACGTGTAGCCGTTTTTCCTGCCTGCAGCCATTTCGATGTCGAGAAGCCCCGCGGACTCGGCGCTGACTGGCCCTTTTTTCGGAGAAGTCATTTTCGCCAGCGATTCCGGCAGCCGGAAATACGTGCGCCGGTAATTCTCAATGGCAGCAGCCAGCGAGACGAACGATTCCAGCGCCTGCCGCTCGCTCGACGAAATCTCCGCCTGATCCCATTCGACCTCAAGCGAGGGCAAATCCAGAAGGAGTAGCCCGATGGAGAGCACCTTCCACTGGCCGTCTTCGCGAACCATGCCGAAGAGAACATGATGCGCTGCACCGGTATCGGGATCGGAAGCTTCACGCAAGTCCACGGGCAGAAACGCAACGGCATCGCGCGAATCCGCGCCGCCAATCTGGATTTCCGCAGTGCCATAAGCCGTCGCGCAACTTAAAATCGGGCGGCCAGCGGGATTTGCGCTGATGGCTGGTTTGCCCGGGTCGCTCAAGAGAACGAAACGCTTCATCAATTCGGTACGCGCGGCGACGGTAAGGCGCGAAAAAGATTCCATGTTGCGCGCCGTCAGGAATTTCTCGAAGGCAACTTCATCGTGCGAACAAGCTGCGGTGAGTACGTCGCGCAAAGCGGCCGTCGGGCCAGAAACCGGAGCAGGAGCGTCCCCCCGCGAACTGGATTCTTGCGCGTAAGGAGCGCCGGCTGCGAGCGCGCAAAGCATCGCCAAGACTAAGCTTCGCTGCCCGCGCACTTCAGTCCTTCGCCATCGCCAAGATTTGCGGCAGTTGCGTGGTGAATTGCGAACGCGGCATTACTTGCTGGAATCCAGCCGCTTTGGCTTGCGCGGCGAGGTCGGTCTGTATGTGCGAAAGAAATCCGATGATGGTCAGTGTGGGCTGCAGTCCGCGAAGCTGCTCGACCGCCTGCAAGGGTGAGTTTCGCGCGTTCAGGTCCACAATCACGAATTTGGGCAGCGGGTCCATCAATTGCATCAGCGCGGCGGGATTGCTCGCCACTTTCACTTCAATGTTCAAATGCTTGGCCGTCTCGGCCAGCTTCATTTGAAAAAACAGATCGTCCATGTAGGCAACGACGCGTGCCATGATTCGTCTCCTCGATTTTTCCATTATCAGTATGCCTAATAAAGTGGGATGCAAGAAGCTAGGCATGTGTCAACCGCGCAGAGTTGAGGTTTTTTTCGTTAGTGGCCGGATCCTGGGCTGTGCGCGCCGACGGTCTTGTCAGGCACGTCGCCCTCGCGGCCCTTTACTCGGTCGTATACGGAAAGCTGACTTACCGAGCCAAGCGCTTCGTTGTAGAACGTTGGCACGCCCAGCGCAGTGCGCAACTCTTCATTAAATTTGCGCAGATTTTCCAGGTGGCTCGCTAGCGCCGGAAGTTTGATGCCGTCGTCGGTCAACAGAAATTTCTGGTAGCCCGCGTCCCACAAACGCGAAAACTGCCCCTTGACCATGATCGTCGGCGAAATGGTCATTTGGTAAAGACCATCGGTATCCTGGCGAAACTCTGCCCCGCAGCCGTATTTTTCCACGCGAACCACACCGCGCGTGCTGCCCACCGTGAATCCCAGCGCTGCCAGACTCTCAATTGCCTTTTGCGAAAACCGCTCTTCGACGTTCCACATGGTCCACACAGACTAAAGAAACAGGTGTGTTCTGTAAAGGGGACCCTTCGCTCGGCGAAGGACACGATTTGAAGCGAAGACACCTAAGTTGCGTTAAACTGGCACCATATCCGAACCATGGGCTGTTGCATCCAATTCGGAGTAATTTGGTCGTACTTCGGTACGGCCCGCGCCTCGGGGATCATCCAGGGATGGCCACAACAGAACGCGCATCCACAAAGGTCGAATCGCCGCCTATAGGCGCAGTCGTGGGCCAGTCCGTCTTGGAACGCATCGGCAACACACCTCTTCTGCGCTTAGAGCGCGTCGGCAGCGATTTTCCAAACATTCAATTTTCCGCGAAAGCCGAATGGTTCAACCCTGGCGGTTCCGTGAAGGACCGCCCCGCGCTGGGCATGATCCGAGCTGGCCTGAACAGTGGCAAGCTCGCGCCTGGAAAAACCATTGTGGACGCGACTAGCGGCAATACCGGAATCGCGTACGCGATGATCGGCGCCGCGCTCGGTTATCCCGTGAAATTATTCTTGCCGCACAGCGCTTCGCACGAGCGCAAGCGCATCCTCGCCGCATACGGCGCAGAGCTCGTGATGACCCCCGGCGATGAAGGCACGGACGGCGCCATTCGCCGCGTGCGCGAACTCGTCGCGGCAGATCCGGCCGCGTATTTTTATCCGGACCAGTACAGCAATCCCGCGAATTGGCAGGCGCACTATCGCGGCACGGCGAACGAAATTTGGGAACAGACAAGCGGCAAAATTACTCATTTCGTCGCGGCACTCGGAACGAGCGGCACTTTTGTCGGGACGACGCGACGCTTGAAGGAATTGAATCCCGCGATTCGCAGCATCAGCCTTCAACCGGATGGCCCGTGGAACGGCCTCGAAGGCTGGAAGCACATGCCCACTGCGCTGCGCCCGGAGATCTATGACGACACGCTCGCCGACGAAAATCTCGAAGTCTCGACCGAGCAGTCGTACGGCTTGTTGAAGCGTCTCGCGCGTGAAGAGGGATTGCTCGTAAGTCCCAGCGCAGCCGCCGCGTTGCTCGGCTGCTTTGCGGTCGCGAAAAAGATTCCGCCAGGCGAGCACGCGAGCATCGTCACCGTGTTTGCCGATTCCGCTTCGAAATATCTGAGCGAACGTTTTTGGGACGAAGATTAAACATGCCCGAAACGACGCTATCCATCGGCAAAGAACTTGCGGAGAAAATTCGCGCTTACGGCGCGGAGACCTATCCGCACGAGTGTTGCGGCGCGCTACTCGGGCGGGACAATGCCCCGCGTGAAATTCTCGGCCTTTTTCCACTGGTGAATCGCCGGGACGATTCGCCGCGCAATCGTTTTTCCGTTACTGCAGAGGACGTACTCGACGCCGAAAAAGCCGCACGGGAGAAGGGGATTGACGTCGTCGGCTGGTATCATTCGCATCCGGATCATCCGGCGCGGCCCAGCCAGTACGATCGCGATCATGCGTGGCCCTGGTACAGCTACATCATTGTGAGCGTTGCCGAAGGCAAGCCACAGGATATGACTTCATGGCGCCTGAACGACGATCGCGCGGAGTTTTCGCCCGAGGAAATTGATATTCGCCAGGGCGCAACGGTTTGAAACAAGTTTTCGAAAAAGAGAGACGGAGACAAAAATGCCAGTGAAAGTCATCATCCCCACGCCGCTGCGTCCTTTCGCGGGCAAGCGTGATTCTGCGGAATTTCCCGCGGCAACTGTAGGCGAAGCGTTGGGCAATCTAACAAAGGAATTCGGCGAGTTGCGCAAGCACCTTTTTACCGAAGACGGAAAGCTGCGCAGTTTCGTGAACGTTTATTTGAATGACGAAGACATCCGCTATCTGGGCAAGGAAGAAACGCCGGTGAAAGATGGCGACGTAGTGAGCATTGTCCCGTCCATTGCGGGCGGGCGTTCTTAATCTTAGGAGCAAAAGGGAAATGGCAACGAAAACGCAGACCGTGGACACGAAAGCGCAGTTCACGAATCTTTCGAAGGACGAAATCTTGCGCTACAGCCGACACTTGATCATGCCGGAAGTCGGCATGGAAGGGCAGCTGAAGCTGAAGAACGCCAAAGTGTTGCTCATTGGCACTGGCGGACTCGGCGCGCCGCTCGGTTTGTATCTCGCGGCTGCAGGCGTCGGCAAGCTCGGCCTGGTGGACTTTGACGTTGTGGACTCGACGAATCTGCAACGCCAGGTTACGTTCGGCGCGCAAGACGTCGGAAAGCCCAAAGCACTTGCGGCCAAAAACCGCCTTTCCAGCCTGAATTCCGACATCGAGATTGAAACCTTCGAGACGAAACTGGAAAGCAGCAACGCTCTCGAATTATTCAAGGATTTCGACATCATCGTGGACGGCACGGATAATTTCCCCACGCGCTATCTCGTCAACGACGCGTGCATCTTGCTGGGTAAACCGAACGTGTACGGCTCGATTTTCCGCTTCGAAGGACAAGTCACCGTTTTCGGCGCGCCGGATGGCCCTTGCTACCGTTGCCTCTATCCTGAACCACCGCCACCCGGGCTCGTTCCCTCTTGCGCCGAAGGCGGCGTACTCGGTGTGTTGCCCGGCATCGTCGGTTCGATTCAAGCCATGGAAACGATCAAGCTCATCATCGGCCGAGGCGATAGTCTTGTAGGGCGGTTGTTGCTTTTCGATGCGCTCGCAATGAAGTTCCGCGAACTGAAGCTGCGCAAGAATCCGAACTGCCCCGTTTGCGGCACGAATCCGACCATTACAAAACTCATCGATTACTACGAATTCTGTGGCGTGCGCGGAGAAGAAGCTCCCGCGTCGGATATTCATGTGCCGGAAATTACACCACGCGAAATGAAATCACGGCTAGATCGCGGCGACGATCTTTTCATCCTCGACGTTCGCGAGCCGCATGAATATCAAATCTGCAATTTGAACGGACACCTGATTCCGCTTGGCGAGCTGCCGCGGCGCGTGCATGAGCTGGACACTTCGAAAGAAATCATCGCGCATTGCCGCAGCGGCAAACGTTCCGCGGAGGCGGTGGACTTCCTTCGTAAGGCGGGCTTCCGCAAAATTCTCAATTTGAAGGGCGGAATTTTGGCTTGGTCTGACGAAGTAGACCCTTCCGTGCCAAAATACTGAAGTGTCATCCACGAAGAGAGCAAGCGAACGCATGAGTGTGTTCGAAGAGATGCTTGCCCACAACGTCCGCTACGCGGAGACGTTCGGCCTTGGCCATTTGCAAACTCCGCCCGTGCGCAAGCTCGTGATTCTCACCTGCATGGATTCCCGCATGGACCTCGAGCAGTTGCTCGGCTTGCAGGTCGGCGACGCTCACATGATACGCAACGCAGGCGGCCTCGCCACGGACGATGCCATTCGCTCGCTGCTGCTTTCCACGCATCTTTTGGGAACGCGTGCGATTGCTGTCATCCAGCACACGGAGTGCGGCCTGCTCTCCATCACTGACGAGCAAATGAGATTTCGTCTCTCCTCGGAAATGGGTCGCGATGCCTCTCACCTCGAATTCCATTCCTTCACGGACCTCGACCGCAATGTCGCAGCTCAGGTGAAGCGCATCCGGGAGCATCCGTTTCTCCCGAAGAACATCGAGGTGCGCGGCTACATCTATGAAGTAAAAAAAGGAACGCTGCACGAAGTGCCCGTAGAGTAGGTACAATGCACGGGTCGTCTTGCAAGTCAGCTTCGCCAAATCCCACGGAAGAAGGAAATAATGCCTGCAGCCAAGATCACCATCAACAGCAACGGTAATATTCGCGTCGAAGGCGATTTCGAAATCGTTGATCCCACCGGAAAGCCCTTCGGCCTCGCGGGACGTACTGCCATCGGCCTGTGCCGTTGCGGCCAATCCGCAAACAAGCCTTTCTGCGACGGTTCGCACAACCGCGTTGGCTTTACTGATCCAGTCGAAGCGCGCGACCTCCCTCCTCCAAAGCCCAAGGTTTAGGACGAAGTCGCGTGCTCCAACGCGAGTGAGACTGTATCAGAATGAGACGCTGTTTCGATTAGGCGATTCTCATCCCTCTCTCCCGTAACTCTCTGGAAACAAATGCCATATTTTGTCCTAGGTGCTCAAAACGCCATTTATGCCGCGTCTCGCCTTAGCGACAGATTTTGCCGCCTGCTTCTCGCCTTGAAGTAAAGCACTAATTATCAATAACTTACAGACGCCCATTTTTGGCCGAAAGAGGGCACAAACGTGCATTTCTTCGGGTTTGTCCTGTTTTTGTCCGTTGTTGGGGGAATTCGTGGGAGATTGGGCCAAAATCATAGGGGTTCTCCGGAAGCGGCCGTCCGCTGCAGCCGTCGCCGCAGTTTCCGCGCTCCTGCTCGTTTTCCTTGGCGCAATTTTCTACCTCCGCGAAACGAACTTTTCCGGCAGCGCGCAAGTCTACCTCTATCTCGAAGTCGGTGGCGTTCTTCTCAGCTTTTGCTACGCCGCAAACGCCCTCGTCCGCTTCCGCGGTACGCATGACCGCACCGCTCTTATCTTGGCTTTCGGGTTTGTTCTCTCTGGAATGATCGAGACCGTTGGCTATTTCAATCTTAGCGGCATGTTGCACGGAACGCCCGCCGCTCTCGCACACATTCCGCTGGGGTGGATGGTCAGCCGCACGCTCCTGGCAGTATTGCTGCTTGCTGCTCTTGCGGTTGAGCGCTTCATGCCGACAGCGCGCCAGCCCAGCAAAGAAATTGCCGGTGTGTTGCTCGTCGTAGCACTCGCGGCCTACGCAACCAGTGCCGCGTTTCTCGCAGCGCCCGCCGCTCCAATCCCGCAAGCATTGCAAATCGTTTCGCGCCCCTGGGATTTGCTTCCCGCGATTCTGTTCTTCTTTGCCGCACTTACCTTCCGCCGCCGCTTCAGGAAAGAAAAGAATGGCGGATCGCTGTACGACTATTCTCTTTTCATCGTGGCGTCGCTCAACGTAGCTTGCCACCTTGCGGCTGCTTTTTCCCGCCATCTTCTGGATGGACCGTTCTTCCTCGCTGAACTGAGCAAAACCGCAAGCTACATCGTGATGCTCTTCGGCGCCTTGCTCGATCAAGCCCGCTTGTTCGACCAGGTGCGCACGCTGGCCGTCAGCGATCCGCTCACTGGCCTGGCCAACTATCGCCGCCTCATCAGCGTCATGGAAGCGGAACTGGATCGCTCTCGCCGTACGCAGCGCCCATTCAGCGTCGTGCTTTTTGATATGGACGGCCTCAAAGCCATCAACGATCAATACGGCCATCTAACGGGCAGCCGCGCCCTCGTGCGCCTCGGAAAAGTTCTTCGCAACCACAGCCGCGCCATTGATACCGCTGCGCGTTATGGCGGAGACGAATTTGCAATCGTCTTTCCGGAAGCCGGACGGGACATCGCCTCCCGCATCGTTTCCCGCATTCGCGAACGCATGGCTATGGAGACGGAAGCTCCTTTGCTTTCAGCAAGCGCCGGCGTGGCCGCGTTTCCGGAAGACGGCGATACACCGGAAAAGCTCCTTGCTGCTGCCGACCGGGCTCTTTACCGCATGAAGCATCGCGGAAGCAGCGTTCAAAATCTGTCGCGAATTGCGGCGTGCTTGTGAGCTGATGCCATGGCGCCCCTTCGCAGCCGTATTTATCCGTTTGATCGTACCGAGAACCGTATCCCGATGGAGATCGGGGTTTTTCTCGAAGGCAACCGGCAAGTGCCCGGTGCGGAATCGACGTTCACGGAGAACGTCAGCGCGAACGGCGCGCGTGTGGTCAGCGTGCGCAAGTGGGAGCCGGACGACCGGCTTGTAGTCACTTCGCGCAATGGAGAGTTTCGTTCCTCGGCTCGAGTGGCCTACTGCCAGCCCCTGCAAAGCGACGGCTTTGCAATTGGCGTGGAATTCCTCGAAGCGAAGGGGCGATGGATTGTTCAAAACGCTAGATAGCTCGGCCAAACGGCGCAGCGGAGAGGAGGGAACGACCGGAACAACGTGAAGATAGAAACTAGCGCAAAGTTTTCTGTAAGCTGAAGCGTCGGTGGGCTGAGAAGGAGCCGCCGGCGCTTCTGTTTTTAGCGCGCGAATCTTTCGCGCGAAATTTATAAGTCCGCGATTTTCAACTCAACGTCCGCATTCTTCCACGATTCCTTGAATTGCCGGTCCACCCACGCCGCATCTGTATTCGAATGCTGAGCCGCGAGCGCTTCTCGCAAGCCGAAAAGCGAGCGCGGATTCCGTGAATTGCGCCGCAAGTCCTCGCGGAACGCCATCTCCGCATCATAGGGCTTGGCTATCTTCATGAACGCGGCTCCCAGCGATTCGCGCACCGGGTAATACCAATCCGCCGGTTCGTCATACGCAAGTTTGTCCTGAGCTTCCACGGCAGCTTGCCAGTGCTTGATTGCGTCTTCGGGTTTTCCCTGTGCATCAGCGAGCCGCGCCGCCAAAACCTCTCTTGCGACCGCGTGCACAACTTTGGAAGAGCTCTGTAGTCCGAACGGCACTTCCGCAGGGACAGCGGCCTCTTCTTTTTCAAACGCAGCAAATTCCGCCGCAGCCTTCGCCGTGTCGTGTTGCATCGCGTAGGCCAGCACGCGCGTATAACGCCAAATCAGATGTGTCTCCGGCAACTCCGCGGCCGGTTCCGGCCGCGCCAGGATCGCATCCCATTTCGAAAACCGCGCGTCCACCCACAGCGGCGTCATGAAAAACTGGTCCAGCATCGGCATCATTTTCGCGTGCGGCATCAAGCGCGCCGCCAATGCGTCCGCCGCTTTTTTCGCTTCCGCGTATCGCCCTTCCATGCACGCTGCCATTGCCAGGAAATGTTCGTTGTGGCTGTGATACATCAGGTCGTACAAAGTGCCGGTGCGATTTGCTTCTTCGGCATAAGCCTTATCTACTTGCGCAGCTTTCGCGTTGCGCTCCACCGCCTGCGAAAAATCCCCTGTGCGCGCATAGATGTGCGAAGGCATGTGCACCAGATGGCCAGCGTTTGGCACGAGTGTTTCCAGCCGCCTTGCGCTGGGCAGCGCGCGTTCCGGATTCGGAGAAGCTTCGAGCGCATGAATGTAGTAGTGATTCGCGCCCGCATGCATCGGATCACGCGCCAGCACGGACTCCAGCACGCGCACGATCTCTTCTGTGTGTTCGCCCGCTTTGCCATCAAGCGTCCACAATTTCCAGGGGTCCAAATCCATCAAGCTCTCCGCATACATCGTTGCCGCATCTAGATCTTCGGGATATTTGCGTGAAAGCGTGCGCATGCCCATCGCGTAGATGTTTGCGAGCTTCTTGTAATCCGGTTTTTCTTCGCCCGAATACCGAAGCATCAGCGTCGTCACATAATCTTGTTCAACGCGCGGCGCATGTTCCGCTAGCCTCGATGCCTTCTGAATAGTGTCGTAGGCAATTTTCTCGCGCTCGGGGTCCACGTCCACGTTGTAATTCGGCCCAACCGCCATCGCAACGCCCCAAAGCGGCATCGGTGATTGCGGATCGAGCTCCGCAGCCTTTTGAAACGAGCGCGCTGCCTCCTCATGGTTGAATCCGTAAAGCAATGTGATTCCCTGATCGAAATAATCCTGCGCTTCCGCGCTCGATGTTTGAATCGCGTGATGCTGCCGTCCCACGGTCGTCAAAGCGAGATTTGCCGGTTTATCTGTGGCTCTCTTTTCCTGTGCATTTGCCGAACAGGCAAGCCCAACCGCAATTGTGCAAAACGCAGCCGTAAGTTTCATCAATGACTCCATCGGGAAATTGCTTTACTCTCCTACAAAAATTGGTGCCCGTGCAAGTTCTTGCCCTTTCGCGCTTCATTTTCCATGACCGACACTCGGCGCTTTTTGGGCAACGAGCATCAGACATTCGCCGAAGAGAAGTGAAAAAGAAAGAAGCGCCGCACGAATCTCCCTGTTCCGTTCTCTTTGTTCGGGATCCTTTTCTTTTCGAAAAGCCAGCAAAGTGTAAAGCCAAATGAACGGGGCGTAGAAGGAATAGAGGTAGCTGATGGGTTTGACATGTGTGTGGAGCGCCTCCTTGATTTGGAATCCCGAAACATGCAACTCATACCGCAACTCGGAAAGAGTCGCGAGGCCGATATGATGAAGCGGATGGCGAGCTGTTTCGTTGAGCGGGCGTCCATCACGGCCAAAAAAACCACTCCCAAGAAATCGCACGCGGGACCTCAGCGCCGTGATGTTTGGAGTCGTCAGCACCAGTATGCCGCCCGGTTTTAGGATGCGGTTGACCTCGCGCAGAAACGAGTAATGGTTTTCCAGATGCTCGATTCCTTCCGTGGAAATTACCGCATCGAATGTCTGGTCCGGCCAGGGAAGCGCTGCATCAAGATTTGCCTCCACAAAGTCCTTGCCGAGAAGGATTGCCGCTCCCGCATCAATATCCGCGCCGATAGCATCGAAGCCTCGTTCTTTGAGTGCCAAAGTGAGCGAAGCACCGCTACCGCATGGGGCATCAAGAATTCGCGTATTGGAGGCCAACCCGAGCGTCGGCAGATGCCTTAGCACGGCATCCTGAATCACGGTGAGCCCCGTGGGGTTCATGCCGTGCGCCGCTTCTTGAGGACGTCTTCGTAAACAGCTATTGTGGATTCCACCATGCGTTTTGCGGAAAATCGTTCCTGCACTTCAAGCCGGCCTGATTTGCTTAGCTTCTTTCGAAGACTATCTTCCGACATGAGTCGCAGCATTGCGGCGGCAAACTCTCTTCCATTTGGCTCAACCACTAAAGCCGTTCGATCGTGATCCACGACTTCCACCAATCCTCCCCGGTTCGTTGAGATCGAAGGCACACCCGCAGCCATCGCTGCTTGCAGCGCCGTCCCAAGCCCCTCGAATTCAGAAGGAAAAACGAAGCCGTCAAGCGCGTCGTAAGCGCTCGCGACATCCTTTACGAATCCGGGGAAAAGCACGGCTTCCGATTGTCCAAGCCGCTTCGTGAGCGCCACCAGTTCCACACGACACTCGCCATCGCCGGCAAGCAAAAGCCGCGCTTCTGGATGCAACTGTCGCACTATAGCCAGCGCCTCGATCAAATGTCGCTGACCCTTTTCCGGAACAAAAACGCTTACGCAGCCGAACAGGAACTCGTGATCCTGAATGCCCCACTGCCTTCGCGCAGCGCTTCGCTGGATGGCTGATGCCAGCGGTGGAATTTCGACTCCTTCATTCACGATCGAAATTCTATCTGGAGCGATTCCAGAATCGATCAGACTTTGTGCGACATTCCTGCTGTTCGGCACAAATCGTTCCACCGCTTGATATCGCGCGCGCGAGACAGAGTTCTTTCCAAGTGGAAAGCCGATCCTGCGCGAAAGAAGAAGCGGTAACCTCTTGTGCGTTCCGGCTAGCCACGCGGCGGTTAGCGCATGAGGTTCGTTGAGATGAACCAAGTCAAAGCCATCCCGCGCCACCAATCCTCGGATGGCTCTGGCCGCCCATGCGCGTAAACCGAGTTGAGCTACGGCATGTACGCCAATTCCAGATTCCACGCTGCACATTGCCAGCGGCGAATCACGCGCAGCCACAAGTTCAATCTCCACCTTGCTTTCGCGTAGACCGCGCAAGGTTAGCAGCGCTTGGCTCTGTCCGCCGCGCCACTCCCGTTCCAGGTCCACAAAAAGAATTTTCATCGTGATTTATGTTCTTGTTCTTCGCGTACAAGCACGCCGAGCTTTTGAAATTTCAGCCGCACCGATCGCGCTGCCATCTGCGCGATCAACGCCCCACGGTACCCGTCCAAAAACCCCAAGCGAATGAAGAAATTCTGCAAAAACGTCCACGGTGTGGCTAGCCACATGGCCGCGCGCCAGCTTCGTTTTCCCTCGTCAAACATCTTCTGCGCAGCGAGCGTGGAATATTTCTCTGCTTTCGCCTCATGCTCGGCAAAATTCTCTACCGTGTAGTGCAGCAAATCGCCTTTCAGGCAGCCTGTCTCGCCCTCAAATTCCAGCGTTTCGTGAACGATCCCGCTGTATTTTGCCGCATCTTTACGGTAAAGCCGCTGCTGCAAATTCGGATACCAGCCAGAATGCCGCACCCAACCGCCCAAGTACCAAGTCAGTCGGGCCATTTCATACGCATTTAGTTTTGCTTCCTGCTGTTTCCACTCCAGCAGCGAGGCGCGCAACTCCTCGCTCAATTCCTCATCCGCGTCCAGCGTATAAATCCATTCACAGCTCGCCTGCGCCCCTGCGAAATTCTTCTGATCGCCAAAATTCGTCCAAGCGCGAAAGGAAACTTTCGCCCCATGCTCGCGCGCAATTTCCAGCGTACGATCCGTGCTCCCGCAATCCACTACGATAATTTCCTCGGCAACGCCCTGCGCGGACTTCAGCGCGCGCGCCAAATTCTTTTCAACGTTCAGTGTAATTACGCAAAAGGAGATGCGATTCATCGGCCGCGGTTATCTTGAGGTCTTCTTCGAACTCGGCACGTTTTCGTGACCACCTTCACGACCTGCCTATGCCTTGCGTTCGAAAATCACGCGAATCAGGCTGCTTCCGATCCTGAATTCACCGCCATTCTGCAGCATCGCGGCGCGCACCCGCTCATCTTCAAAAAAGGTTCCGTTCGTGGAATCCAGATCTTTCAAGTTCATGTACGTCTCCTTGACTTCCAGTAGGCAGTGGTGTCGCGAGACTTCCGGGTCATTCAAGCTGATGTCCGCCCCTTGCCTTCCCAAAATCACGCTCGCCTTCTCGAGTTTCCGCAGCAAACCTTTGTCCGGCCCCTCAACAACGCTGAGGCTCGCCGTTACGCCTGCAGGCAGCGCCAGCTCCGCGTCAGGAAAGCCCAGTCCAGAACCGGCTCCTTCCGCTCCCGTTCGCGCGAACGACGGCAGCGGCGACATCACAATCGTCGCATCCGGCTTCAGCTTTACCTCGACCACCGTCGGCTTGTCGCATTTTGAGCAGCGAAATTGCACCTTCGAGTGGCGCGCGATTTCCGCGTCCTTCAGAACGTGTTCTGCGCCGCAATTGCCGCACTTCGCTTTCATATCCTTCCAGTATAGCGTTTCCCGCAGACCGCCTGCCTCCTATGTTAGGATTAAAAGTTAAACAACCAGCAGGAGACGCGCCGTGACGGAACATATTTCGCGCAAGGAACTGAAGAAGGACAAAATTCGGGAATCGTTCGAACACGGCGCCGAAGCCGTCTATTCCCACAGCAAAGCCGCAGGCATTTTGGTCGCGGTGATTCTCATCATCGTCGTTGGCTACGCCGGCTGGAAATTTTACTCCGATCGGCAGACGTTGCAAGCATCCGCAGCGCTCGACGACGCCTTGAAAACTTTCAACGCGCGCATTGGCTTGACCAGCCCTTCTGCGGAGTCCAGCGACATCTCTTTTCCGACTGAGCAAGCGCGTGCCGAAGCGAGCGTACAAAAATTCTCTGCCGTAGCGGATAAATATCCCCGAACGAATCCCGGCCGCCTCGCGCGGTACTATCAGTCGCTCGCCCTCGAAGATCTGGAACGGCACAACCAGGCACTCGAAGAACTGAAAAGGCTTAGCTCGGGCAGCGACAAGGAACTAGCCGCGATGGCACAATATCAAACTGCAAACATCTATGCGCGCACGGGAAAAACCGATGACGCCATAAAAATTTACCGCGCGCTCGCCGATGCCAAATCCGTATTCGTTCCGCGTCCTTTGGTCTTGGTGGAGCTCGCCGACCTGCTACGTCAGAGCAATCCCACGGAAGCTTCGAATCTCTATCAGCAAATCAAAAAAGAATTTCCGGACAATACTTCAGTTTCGGAGCGCGCTGACCGCGGTCTGGGCATGATCGCGCCAAAATCCTAACGCTCTAATCGTCCACAAGCCCAAAGGTGCAGCCATCGAACGCGACTCCACGCTCGTCACCTGGGCAATGCGGGAAGCGCAATCACGCGGCCGCCATTTTCCTGAGGCGCCGCACCCTTATCGGGGGGAATATGCGCGGGACCGTGATCGCATCATTCACGCGCGCGCGTTTCGCCGCCTCGAATCCAAAACGCAGGTTTTCACCACTCGATACTCCGATCACTTTCGCAACCGCTTGACGCACACTCTGGAAGTCGCGCAAATTGCGCGTACCGTCGCCGGAGCCCTCGGCTTGAATACCGAGTTGGCGGAAGCACTCGCGCTCGTTCATGACATTGGCCATCCGCCTTTCGGCCACGCCGGCGAGCGCAAGCTGGACGAGTTGATGCATCCGCACGGCGCTGGCTTCGACCATAACCTTCACGCCTTGCGCATCGTCGAACAGTTCGAACAGCGTTATCCCGCTCATCCTGGCCTGAATCTTACATTTGAGGTCCGCGAAGGCATCATCAAGCACTCGCGTGACTATTCCGCCGAGAAATTTCCGGAACTGAGCGAGTATTTGCTCGATCAACGCCCGCCTCTTGAGGCGCAACTCATTGATCGCGTGGATGAAATTGCGTACAACACGGCGGATCTGGACGACGCCCTAGAAGCGGAACTGCTCGATGTGGACCTGCTGCTGCACGAGGTGCCCATATTTTCGGAAGCGTTCGCCCAGGTCAGCAAGATTTTTCCCGCGGCTCCGAAAAAATCGCAATTTAACGAAGCGCTAAAGCGTGTGCTCGACTATTTGGCAACCGAACTCATTACTGAAACGCGACGCCTGGTGGCTGAGCACATCGTCCAATCTGTGACTGATGTTCGATATGCTCCGATTCGACTCGCGCAATTCAGCAAAAAAGCCGCGAATGATAACGCCACACTGAAGAAATTTCTATTTGCACACATCTACGATCACCCGGCCATCGCGGAAGATCGCAATCGCTCCGTGAAAGCACTCGAAGAACTATTTCGTTTTTATTTACACAAAGAGGATTCGATGCCTCCGGCCCATGAGGCACTCACCGCCTACGCGCCGCGTCCCGTGGTTGTCTGCGATTACATTGCGGGAATGACGGATCAGTTTCTGCTCAAGCAGCACCGCGAACACTTCTCCGCCTAGGCTTGGTCTATTCGTTTGTGTCAAAAGTATTGCATGCCGCCATGGATCCGCTATCCAGTCCCTTGCGAAACCAGCTCATGCGCTGTTGAGAACTGCCATGCGTAAACGTTTCCGGGCTCACGTGGCCCGTCGCCATCTTCTGCAGTCGGTCGTCTCCGACCGCCGCCGCCGCTCCCAGCGCCGATTCCACATCGCCGCCTTCCAGCAATCCACGCTGCTGCGTCGAATGAGCCCATATCCCTGCAAAACAATCCGCTTGAAGCTCCAGGCGCACAGAGAGTGAATTCTGTTCTCGCGGATTTTGCTCCTGCAGCCTCCGCACTTTGCTCTCAATCCCAACGAGCTTTTGCACGTGATGCCCGACTTCGTGCGCCAGCACGTACGCCTGTGCGAATTGTCCCGGCGCTCCGAATCGCTGCTTTAGTTCATCGTAAAAGCCGAGGTCAATGTACACCTTCTCATCCTGCGGGCAATAGAAAGGCCCTGTTGCAGATTCGGCAGAGCCGCAGCCCGATTGCGTATAGTTGCGAAAAAGAACCAGCTTCGCGTGACGATAGGGTTTGCCCGCCTGCTGCGGAAGAATCTGCTCCCAATTGTTCTGCGTGTCGTCCAAAACGAACGACACGAATTGCACGAGCGGTTTTTCCGCTTCGGTTCTCGCGGGATTCGGCCGGCTCACTGCGGGCGAACCAGTCGGCCCCCCGCTAAGCAATGCAAAAAAGTTTTGTTTGAAAATTAGACTCAGAAGCAGCAATACAATTGCGCCGCCGATTCCAAGGTGCATACCACCGAATTGAAAGCCGCCTCCACCCGAACCTTCTTCGTCGCGGCGATCCTCAATGTCTTGGCTCTCGCCTCCGGGTGTCCATTTCATGGCTGGCTCTCCTGCCGCTGATAATCAGGATCGTAGCACTCTTCAATTCCCGCGAGAGAGTGAAAGCATTAGAACGAGATAGTTTTTCAAGTTTTGCGTAATCAAGAAATTCTCTTTCACGTGCTTATGGCCCTGCTCGCCTAGCTTCTGCGCGATTTCCGGGTGCGAAAGTAGAAAGCGTATTTGATAAGCCGTGCCTTCCACCGAATGTGCGAGCAGCCCCGTGTGTTTGTGAATCACTTGCGTCGGAATTCCGCCCACCGCTGACGCCACCACCGGCTTCCGCTTCCAAAGTGCCTCCGCAACGGTGAGCCCAAATCCTTCACGCAAGCTCTTCTGAATGACCACCGTTGAAGCTCGTTGCAGCGCGTTCACTTCCAGCGGCGCCCACGTCGGCAGCTCCAGAACATGAATGTCCGGGTCAGCATCTGCCTCTTTTTTGACTTCATCCAAAACGATCGCTCCTTCTGGATCGTCCGAAGCGCCGCCGCCCGCCAGCACAAGCTGGCAATCGAAATAGCGCTTCACGATCCGGTACGCGCGAATCACGCCCACCGGGTCCTTCAGCCGGTCAAATCGCGAGATCTGCGTCAGAATCGGCCTCTGTGGATCGATCGAAAACCGTTTCAATACCGACCCGATGAAACCTTGATCCAGGTCACGATTTTTTTCCGAGAGTGGATCAATGGAGGGATAAAAGAGGTACTGCGGAACTGCGAGTTGCCGCGAAAACTCCGGCGACGAAAAAATTGCCCCATCATACTGCGCGACGTAAGGCTCCAAAAATCCCCACACTGCCGAATTCGGCCGCGAGAGGTCGATGTGGCAACGCCAGATCCAGTGGCCCGCTTTCTCACGCCGTGCTTCGATCAACGCCGCGGGCTGTGGATCATGGATGATCGTGAACTCCGCATCCTGTCGCACCAATTCGTAGTTGCGCACGTTGTATTCACGGAAAATTGCAAAATCCTCGGCATTTGACGCATACGTCCCGCCATGCAAAGCGTTGTGAAATGCCTTCGTCACTTCAAAAAAATCCATTCCGCCTTCCATCACATCCCAGTGAACATCCAGCTCCAGCTCTTCCGCCAACGGAATCAGCCGGTTCAAAATTTCCGCGACTCCTCCGCCCACTGCCGTCGAATTCACCATTTGAACTCGTTTTCCGCGTAACGGCTTTGCCAGTGCTCGCAACTCTTCTACTTCCGGCTCGCCCAGGAGCGGCACGTATTCATCCAGTGGAATCCGGTTCAAGACTTGCGTTGCTATCATCCCTTTTTCTCCTCAAGCTCGATCAGTCGGACAAGGCTCGACCGCGCGCTGTCCAGCGTGTTTGTGTACACGTCAATTCGGTTCACGTGATTGGCCAGCGTTTCCAGCCCCAGGCTGTTGGATAGCCAAATTGAAAAATCGTTTGTGCGCAGATGCAACCGCAGTCGCGAGGAGATGAAATGAAAATAAAACGAGGCATGGCTCAGCCTTTCGATACCTTCGCGAAATTCACGCAGCGTGCATGCGGTGCGCCCCAGCGATTCGGTAACCTCCACACCCTCGCAAAAATAAAATCGCTCGAGCGCTTCCTGTCGCGCGTAGTTGGGATACTGCATGCAATAGCCGCTCACCACGCGCCGCAAATCGCTCCGCAGCTCTGCAATTGAAAGATAGTCTCGAATATCCAGTGCGGCCAATTGTTCCGCCAGCTCATCACGATTGGCGGAGGCCAGCACCCATTGCGCAAAATCATTGGAAAATCCTTCGGTCAGAAAATGGTGGCTCTCCAGCGTCTGAAATGTGTGGTGAAATATGGAAGCGTCGCTGCACTCTTCGAGACCTTTCAGAAATTCCGTCAGCGTTCCCGCGGATTGATTTCCAATTCTAGTCAAGTACGCCACCGTGAAAAACGAAAAGGGAGTCCGTTCCGCTTGTGCCGTGCTCGTCATTTATGTTCTGCCTCCACGTGTCCCGCTTCTTCCTGACGTGCTGGAGACTCAAATCGTTCCGGTGCGTCAATGCGAATTTCCGTCAAATCGGAGAGCAGATTTGCCGCCCAGCGGTAGATGTTGTGTTCACGGATGTTTTTCCGCATGTGCCGCATGCGCGCTGCCTGTTCATCTTCCGGCATTTCCAGGGAACGGAAGATCGCTCCGGCAAGCTGCTGCACGTCATAAGGATTTATTAGCAACGCGTCGGTCAGTTCCAATGCCGCGCCGGCAAACGTGCTCAGGATCAGCACTCCGCGCTCATCTTCGCGCGACGCAATGAACTCCTTCGCTACAAGATTCATCCCGTCGTGTAGCGACGTTACCAGGCACACTGACGCCGCGCGATAGAACCGTGTGATCTCCTTGTGCGAATGGTGTTTTCGCAGGAGCAGAATCGGTTTCCAGCGCCCATTCTGGAATCGCGCGTTGATGCGTTCCGCCTCCACGGAGACCTCTTCCAAAAATTGCCCGTACCGCGGAATATCCGTCCGGCTCGGCGCGCCGATTTGCACGAACGAGAATCGCTTTTGATACTCGGGGTGAATTTCCAGAAAGCGTTCGATCCCGCGGAATCGTTCAAGAATTCCCTTTGTGTAGTCCACGCGGTCCACGCCGATTCCGAGGAGCGATGCCTCAATCCCAAGTTCTTCGCAGAGCGCAGCCCGCTCTTCCCCGGAACTCTTCCACACGCGATTGTCGGAACCATTTTCAGGAAACGCCACACTGATTGGGTAGGGTCGCACCAGCGTGACGTGGCCCTGGCGATTGACCGCAAAACGATCCCACTCCGTCAGCGCTTCGAGCGCGCGATCCACCGTCTCCAAAAAATTATTGCAGTGCGTCTGCGTATGAAAACCGATTAAATCCGCGCCGAGCAAACCACCCACAAGTTCGCGCTGCCACGGACAAATCCCAAACACCTCCGGATTCGCCCACGGGATGTGCCAGAAAATCGCGATGCGCGCATCTGGCCGCGCCTCTTTCACCATTCTCGGCAGCAGCGCAAAGTGATAGTCCTGCGCCAGCAAAATCGGCGATTCCGTGCCTTCCATCTCCTGCAGCACTGCATCCGCGAATCGCCGGTTTACTTCCTGGTAGTACGCCCAGTCTTCAGGCCGAAAGGTGGGGCGAGTGTGTGCAATGTGGCATAGCGGCCAAAGTCCTTCATTCGCAAATCCCTGGTAATAACCTTTTTCTTCTTCCGCATTTAACCACACGCGCCGCAACGTATAACTCGGATGATCTGGCGGAACACGCAAATGATCCTGCGCGTCCACCATTTGGCGATCTGCAGTTCCACTCCCATGCGCGATCCATGTGCCATCGCACGCTACGAGCACCGGCTCCAGCGCCGTCACCACGCCGCTCGCGGGAACGATCGTTTCGATCTCGCGCTGTCCCAGCATGTGGATGTAGGGTTCGCGATTAGAAACCACGAATAGCGGCTTGTTGTGCAATTTATTGCGTAAACTCACGCGCAAACGTTCTGCGGTCCACTGTGTGGCGTTCGTATCGCGCAGCCGCGCCTCTTCTTCTGCTGCCGCGCGCGCCACGCCCAAGTCGCGCGCCAGGTGTGTTACTTCCACATTGATCTGATCGAAAAGTTCGCCTCGTGGAAGCGCGTGCCCTTTATGACTTTCTCCCCTGCGTAATTGCTGCAACCACTTCACTGTTTTGCGGAGCGGATCCATGAACGTCCACCGCACAAGCACGAGTGCCAAGGCCGTAATCAAAATCGTCTCGAGTAAAGCGGTCAGGAGGGAATCGCGCAGCGTATGCAAAATACGCGAATCGATATAGCTTGTGTCGTAGATGAGCAACAGCGCGCCCGCCGCTTTGTCATCGCGGTGGAGCGGAAGCGAATAAAAATACAGCGGCGTTTCGCCGATTGATCCGGTATCACTCTCGCCTTTATCGTGCGCAACGGTTTGCAAAGCAATTTGCGGCGCGCTTTGAAAACGAGATCCCAGTGTGGATGTCATCACGAGCAGCGATCCATCCGCCTGGTACACCGCAATTCCTTTCATGTGCTCGCGCTGCGCAAAACGATCCACGAGACGTTGCATCGCTCGCTCGGATCCGTGCCCGCCCTTCTCGAATTGCGGCTCGATGGATTCCTGCAAACTCTCCGCAAGAAGTTCCGCGCGCCGTGAAAGGTCGTTGCGCAAATTCCTGCGTTCCGTCCGCACTTGATACGCTGCAAAAAGTAGCGACACCACTGCCACGCTAACGATCAATGGCAGCACAATTTTTAGTGTCGTGCGCATCGAGAGCCTCGAATTGCTTCAACGACGACAAACAGAGTGGATACACCAATGGAGAATCAGGCTGGGGCCCGGATTTGCTAGCGCACGGTGGGTGCCATAAGCCCGGCTCTCGTATTAAGCTGCTGTAGTTTCACAACGTTACCATAACAACAGTGATTTGAGCAGATGTCTATCAGCACAATGATGTAAGAAAAATTTACACGCTCAGGGTGGTACCAGAACCGCTCACACAGGTTCATGCGGAAAGCGCATATTTGTCTTTCGCTCAAGTACGGCCGGGAATCTGCGAGAATACTAGCCGCGAACTTGGTCTTTGCTGAATGCTCATGAGCCAAACTCAAACATCCTGGCCACTCAAGAAAACGCAGCAGCTCGTTTATGTCGAGCTGGGTCCGCACAACGGCGGAATGGTGCTCGGTATTTGCGAAGAGGGATTCAGTTTTCGTGCCGTCGCACCGCTCAAAGCGGATGGACCTGTGAATTTCGCGTTTGCTCTCGACGGAAATCGCCGCTTGCAGGGAACCGGCGAAATTGCGTGGAGCGAAGAAGATGGGAAAACCGGCGGCTTGAAATTCTCAGACGTCTCGCCGCAATTCCGCGAGTCTTTGCGCTTTTGGCTTGCAGCTGATGCCGAAGCAAAAAATGTAGGGCGCGAAGTTACCCCGGCGGTCGCGCTCCCGCTCGATTCGATGGAGAAGCTCAAAGCGAGTGTTCGCGTGGACGATGCAGAGGAAGCGAAGCCGCCCGTTTCACCGCGGCCCGTTGAAGCAAAGCCTGCGCTGCCGCAACCCGTCGAAACAAAGCTTCCTGAAACAGAACCTCCTGAAACAAGACACGTTGAAACAGAATCCGTCGAGGCGACCCCAGTCGCAGCAAAGCCCATTGTGGCGAGGCCTGTCGAGACAAAGCCCGTTGAAGAGGCCCCCGCCGATAAATCGCCGCTCGAAGTTACTGCGCAACTTCCAGAACCAGAGCCCCCTGAAACAAAATCTCTCGAAGCGAAGCCCGCTGAGACAAGAGCCTTCGAGATAAGACCTGTTGAAAAAACTGCGGCCGAAATCATGCTGCCGCGTCCGGAATCACAGCAACCTGTCGAGGCGCCTGCGGAGTCAGGTCCTTCTTTGCCAAAGCTGCAACTCTCCTTCGTGCCCACTCCTGCCGAACCTGTGGCGGAAGCTATTCCGGAGGAGAAAAATATTCCGACTGTCGTGTACGTACCAGCCGATGCTCCTTCAGAAGCGACGGCTCCGATATTCGTTCCGCCACCGCAACCACAACATGTTGCGTCAGAAATTCCCGGGCCAGCTCCGGAAGTTTTGGCGCCGGCGATTCCGATGCCGCCTTTTCCACGAACGCCGCATGAAATCGCGCCTGACGAATCCTTGTTGGATGATGCCGAGGTCACTGAATCGCCTCGGCTCAATCGCGCTGTGGCCGCGGGAATCATCGGTCTGGCGCTCGCCGTAATTCTTGTCGCGCTCGTTCTGAGTTTCCAGCGCGAAGTTGGCGAAGCGCTGATCCGTGCGGGGCAAATGTTGGCCGGAGAAGAAAAATCCGGCACAGAAAATTCACCACCGCCGGTTGAAGCAAAGCCGAAGCCAACATCGGAAGCGGTTCCACCGGAAGCAGCGGCGTATGGGCTCGGCACCCCAGGCGCGGAGCCCTCGGCTGACAAATCTTCCTCAAATTCTTCAAAGCAGCCCGTTTCGACTTCGGTGCCACATACTCCGGAGTCGAATGTTCTGTTGCCTCCTTTTGGTGTCGTTCCGGCGGAAGGCGACACGGGACAAAAAGAGTTTGAGCAGGTGCGGAATATTCTGAAAGGGAACCATCGGCAGAGGGACCTTTCGCTGGCAGTGCAACTCTTGTGGACGGCGGTACGCAAGGGAAATGTTCCGGCCGAAGTGACGCTGGCGGATCTTTTCGCGCGCGGCGACGGCGTGGCGCAAAGCTGTGAACAGGCCCGCGTCCTTCTGCAAGCGGCCATCCAAAAAGGAAGCCCGGAAGGCCGCAAACGGCTGGAACTCTTGAAACTGCATGGGTGTCCGTAAAAGCGCTTCTCAAGTACCAAAGCTCCCTTCCTTGGTTTTGCGCAAGTGACCTGATCACCTTCAATTTCTTGCTGTAAGACATGTAAGACATATACTTCATGTAATACAAACACTGCCGCTGGAGATTCTTATGCTCTCGATCCGTTTAAAACCCGCACTAGAACGCCGTCTCAACCGCCTCGCCAAGCAAACGGGACGCACCAAGACCTTTTACGCCTCCAAACTCATCGAGGAGAACCTCGAAGACCTGGAGGACCGCTATCTCGCCGAGGCTCGGCTAGAGAAACGCGGCAAGCGTTTCACGAGCGCACAAGTGCCGAGGCAGCTCGGCTTGGACGATTGAACATGACGAAGGCGCCGTGCAGGACCTCAAGAAACTCGATCCTCAGGTGCAGCGCGAGATTCTAAAGTTCATGGACAAGCGCATCGATCGTTCGGAAGGCCGACGCTCGTTTGGCAAGCCCTTGCGGCACAGCAAATTCGGGCTTTGGCGTTACCGGTTGCGCGACTACCGCATCATTTGTCAGATTCAGCGAGCCAAGTTGGTCGTCCTTGTTGTCGCCGTCGGTCACGCTAGCAGCGTCTATGACGAATAGTGAGGGCATCTCGCGCTATTTGCGGCGAGAGCGGGGCCAGCGGGCTTCGATGGTGGTGTTTAGGCCGCCGCGTGGAGTGAATTCACCGCGGACGACGCACCATTCGGGGCGGATGGCAGAGACAATATCGTGGAGGATTTTGTTGACAGCGTTTTCGTAGAAGATGCCGAGATTGCGGTACGCGAGAAGATACATTTTTAGTGCTTTCAGCTCGATGCAGGATTTTTTCGGCATGTATTCGATGATGATGGTGCCGTAATCGGGCAAGCCGGTTTTGGGGCAAACGGAAGTGTATTCAGGATAGCGCGTGGTGATGACGTAGCCGGGAAATTGATTGGGCCAGGCGTCGAGTTTTGGTAGCTTTGCCTTGATTCCCGCTTTCGCGTGGTGGTCCGTGTAGTCGGCCATGAGTTCTCCTGATGTGTAATTTTAACGCATTGTGAAGATGGGAGCACACCGCAGCTTGTGGCTTGAAACACGGGAAAAGTTCGCTTATCCTCTTCGCGTCTCCCCTTGGACCTGCGGGTCATTGCCATGATCCAGTGCCCATCCTGTCATTCCACTGCATGCCGTCGCTCGAGGCGCCGCGGATTTGCCGACTTCGCGTACAGTTTGGTCGGTCTCGTTCCTTGGCGGTGCACCAGCTGCGAGCACCGCTTTCGCGCGCACTCACTGCCACTCGCTCATTGGAAATATGCTCACTGCGCGATTTGTGGGAATCTGGATTTGAAGCGAATTTCGCCGGAGCACGTTCCCGGCGTCAGGGGCACGATTGGACGTCTCTTGGGATTGCCTTCCCTGCGTTGCGAACCATGCCGCAATAAATTCTTTTCAGTGCGTCCATTGAAGGAAGATCCCTCTGCCGGGACCACTGAAGAGCAGCAAAAGGTTGCGTAGGAGCCTAGCGGCTTGAACGCCCGGTTACCCCATGCGAAAATAGAAGTTGTCTAAAGGCGCAAGTTGGGTAGCTTGCGCGTTTTCATCGGCGATATCGTCTAAGGGTTAGGACGTAGCCCTCTCAAGGCTAAAATCCGGGTTCGAATCCCGGTATCGCTACCAATCGTTTGCGTTCTCCACTCGTGAGAAACCCTAAACAGATGCGGCACAGCGCGTGCGCGGACGATTGCGGTTGGACGCATGGAAATTCGAAGGCAAAATGCGGGGTGCGATTTTGACCCACGCGGTTTGGTTCAAGGAAGATAGCAAGGGAGGACAGTGCCCGGCATGAGTTCGCGCAATCCTGCAGTGCCCCTCAGCAAAAATGATCATCTCCTTCGTTGGGTTGAGAAGATGGCGGAATTGACCCGCCCGGCCAAAATTCATTGGGTGGATGGCTCGAAACAGGAATACGACAAGCTGTGCTCCGAAATGGTCGCGAGCGGGACGTTCATCAAGCTAAACGAAAAACTTTGGCCGGGATGTTTTTACGCGCGCTCCGACGCGAGTGATGTAGCGCGCGTCGAAGATCGCACTTTTATTTGCTCGTATGCGAAAGACAATGCCGGCCCCACGAACAATTGGGAAAACCCATACGAGATGCGGAAGAAGTTGAAGGGGTTTTTCAACGGCTCGATGCAAGGGCGGACGATGTATGTGCTGCCTTTCAGCATGGGACCGATCGGTTCGCCCATGGCGAAAATCGGCGTGCAACTGACGGACTCGCCGTATGTGGTCGTCAGTATGCGCATCATGGCGCGGATCGGGGAAGCAGTAATTGAGGAGATTGATCGCGGCGCGCGCGTCGTGCCTTGCATGCACTCCGTGGGGATGCCGCTCGCCCCGAAACAAAACGATGTTCCGTGGCCTTGCAACAAGGAAAAGTACATCGTTCATTTTCCGGAGACGCGCGAGATTTGGTCGTACGGCTCCGGCTACGGCGGCAACGCTCTACTGGGCAAAAAGTGTTTCGCGCTGCGCATTGCTTCGAACATCGCGCGCGACGAAGGCTGGATGGCCGAGCACATGCTCATTCTCGGAGTCGAAGATCCCAAGGGCGAAAAGACGTACGTTGCGGCGGCATTTCCAAGCGCTTGCGGCAAAACCAATTTCGCGATGCTGATTCCGCCAAAGGGATTCGAAGGCTGGAAGGTTTGGACGGTCGGCGACGACATCGCGTGGATACGGCCGGATGAGAATGGGGCGCTTCGAGCGTTGAACCCTGAAGCGGGATTTTTTGGTGTTGCGCCTGGAACCTCCGTGAAGACGAATCCGAACGCGATGGCCACTTTGGCGAAGAACACGATCTTCACGAACGTCGCGCTCACACCGGAGGGCGGCGTGTGGTGGGAAGGCATGACGGATGAGCCGCCCGCGGAATGTTTGGACTGGCAGGGGAAGAAATGGACTCCACAGATTGCGAAAGAGACGGGCGCAAAGGCGGCGCATCCGAACGCGCGATTCACTGCGCCAGCTTCGCAGTGCCCGACGATTGATCCTGCTTGGGAAGATCCGAATGGCGTGCCGCTACATGCGATTATTTTTGGCGGGCGACGTGCAACTACGATGCCGCTCGTCTATCAGGCGTTCAACTGGAGCTCCGGTGTGTACATCGGCGCCACCATGGGCTCGGAAATGACCGCTGCAGCTGCCGGCGCCGTCGGCAAAGTGCGGCGGGATCCGATGGCGATGCTGCCGTTCTGCGGTTACCACATGGGCGATTATTTCCGGCACTGGATCAAGATGCAGCGCTCGCTGAGCGTCACGCCGCGGATTTTTCACGTGAACTGGTTCCGCAAAGATGCGCAAGGAAAGTTCATCTGGCCGGGCTATAGCGAAAACATGCGCGTCCTCAAATGGATCGTGGACCGCGCTCGCGTCCGCGCCTTCGCCCGCGAAACGCCCATTGGCTGGATGCCCGACTACGATGACATGAAATGGACCGGCCTCGATTTCCCGCGCGAAAAATTTGAAGCCCTCCAGCAATTTGACAATAAAGCCTGGCGCCACGAAGTCATAGACCACGAGGAACTCTTCATCGAGCTCCACGACCATCTGCCCAAGGAGATGGTGTACGAACGCGAACTCCTTATCTGCCGGCTATAATGCGACGGCCGATTATTTCTTTCCGTAAGGCCGCGAACTAGTGATCCCTTTTCCTTCCGTTACGCTTACGGTTTGGCTTGCGTTGATATTGGAGAGCTTTTCGATTTGGCCGCTGGGCCAGCGGATTTCGATGGAATCGGTTTTGGTCTGTTGGCCGAGACCGAAAGTTAAGACGAGTTCGCTGGCGGAGAGGTAGCTGGAGCCGCTGCGGAGCATTTGCGTTTGCGTGCCGTCGGGCGTGGCGACGCGGACGACGGCGCCGATGCCGTCGCGATTGGATTTCGTGCCGATAAGTTTAATGCGCAGGCTGTGATTTGGCGTGCCGGTCGCTTCGTTGCGGAACAAATAAACCGGGCCGCCGTTTGTGGAAAGTAATACGTCGAGGCGGCCGTTGTTAAAGACGTCGGCGTAGGCCACCGAGCGTCCCACTCGCGCCGCGGCAAAACTCGCGCCCGCGGATTTTGTTGCTTCCACGAATTTTCCTTTGCCCTGATTGTGGAATAGGTGCGGCGGCTCGGCGAATTTTACATTGGCCTGCACTTTTTGAATGTCGGGGTCAATGTGGCCATTCACCACGAGAATGTCTTGCCACCCATCGAGATCGTAGTCGAAGAAAAAACAGCCGAAACCCAGCGTGAGCAGGGAAGCGCGGCCGACCTCGGAGCGCGGCGCTTCATCTACAAAGAGGCCGCGACCTTCGTTGTGATAGAGCGAAATCATTTGGTTCGAGAAATTCGTAATCATCAAGCTGGTGTTCCCGCTGCGGTCGTAATCGGCGGTGTCCACGCCCATGCCGGCGCGAGCTACGCCGTCTTCGCTAAACGCTACGCCCGCGACGATAGCTTTTTCGGTGAACGTTCCATTGCCGTTGTTGCGATAGAGCTTGTTCGGCTGCGTGTCGTTTGAAAGCAGAATGTCCGGCCAGCCGTCGTTGTCAAAATCGAGAATCGCGATGCCGAGCGTCTTGGAGGTCGGCTCGTAGAGTCCGGATTTTTGCGTCACGTCCGAAAAAGTCCCGTCGCCATTGTTGTGCCAAAGACGAATCGAAGCGCCCTTGTAAGATTCCGGCGTGCAGTACGATTTGCTTTTTCCATCGAGGGTGCAATAAAGGTCTGTTTCCGGCGACCACTGAACATAATTTCCAACGACAAGATCGAGGCGGCCATCCTCGTCATAATCCACCCAAGCCGCGCTTGTGCTGAATTCCTTTACGCCGCCAAAACCGGCTTTCTGCGTAACGTCCGTGAAGGTTCCGTTGCCGTTGTTGTGAAAAAGATGGTTTTGGCCGTATGCCGTAACGAAAAGATCGTCGTAGCCATCGTTGTCGTAATCGCCGACGGCGACGCCCAAACCAAACATCTCCACATCAAGCCCCGCCTTGTGCGTCTCGTCGGTAAACGTTCCGTCGTGATTGTTGTGATAGAGCTTTGGCGTCGTGCGTTTCAGCGCGTGCCCGGGCCAGTCCGTTCCATTGACGAGGAAAATGTCCGGCCAACCATCATTGTCGTAGTCAATGAACGCCACTCCCGGGCCAAGCGTTTCGGGTAAATACTTTTTTCCGTACGCGCCGTTGTTGTGGACGAAGCGAATGCCTGCCGGTTGGGTGATGTCACGAAATTCGACGGGACCTTTTGCAGCGGACGATTGCGCCTGAAGCTCTGGCGAAGAAATGATTAGAGCGGAAACGAACAGCGCAAGAGCGGTCTTCGTCACGAATTCCCCATGAGTTCGTCGCGGCCAACGCCGAGGGCATCAGCCACGCGATTGATGTAGTTGAACCACGATGCGATCAGCGTAATTTGTAAAATCCCTTTGTCGTCAAACCCCGCCGTGCGCAGCTTTTCGTGATCTTGCGGGCTGCACTTCGTCGCATCCTTGGTAAGCTTCACAACATAGTCCAGCATCGCGCGGTCCTGCTCGCTGATAGGCGCAGTTCTGTAATCGCGCCTGAGCGCGTCCACCATGGATTCGTCAAGCGTCACCCTACGCAGAAACTCTGCGTGCGATTCGATTCAATAGTGGCACCGGTTCGTGACCGAAACCATCGTCGCAATCATTTCGTGCTGGTGACGCTTCAATGGCAAGTCCGGCGACATCATCGCGCCAAACGCGCTGAACGAATGATAGAGCGCGTCGGGAATCAGCGAGTGCGAGGAAGTGATGCCAGCCTCAACGCCGCGATCTACTGACGGCACTGGAGTCGCGTACTCCTGCGGGTAAATCTTCCTCTGCGCTTCCATAGCCGCCCGAACGCGCGGGTCTTCGTCCATGCTGACTGTCTTGATCCAGGTCATCACACCGCTCCCAAAAAGTTTTCACTAGGAATTACCGACCGCCGCCTGCCGCCGCGCTCTTGACTATCGAATTCTTTGCAGCTGCACGCTTTGCCTTCTTCTTCCCAACTGCGCTTGGCGCTTCTGCCAGCGTCCCTGAAACGTGTTCGTGAATCATTTGCCGCTCATTGTTATCTTCTGGATGCGCCTGACGGAACGGCCCGGTCAGCGCTTGCGCCGATTCATCCGCCTTGTACCGCAAATAACGGACTTTGTGCTCCTCCGCCCGCTTGTCATCGCCCAAACCGTTGTAGCAGAGCATCAGATTGTAGTGCGCCTGCAAATCTTCCGGATCAATCGCGAGCGTCGCCTGAAACTCGCTCACCGCGTCCGCATAGCGCTTTTGCAGAAAGTAAATGCGTCCAAGTTCGTTCCGCACGACACGGTCGCGCGGATACTGCTCGAGTACGCTCTGCAATCTCGCGATCGCTTCCTCGTACTTGCCCTCTTCCTTCAAAACACGGGCGTAAAAATAATTCGCCCGCGCCAATCCTGGCTTCAGCGCAAGGGCTTTGTCCAAAACTTGCATTGTGCCTGCCGTATCGCCTTCCTGCGCGCGGACGCGGCCAATGTTCACCCATCCGTCGGCATTCTGCGGGTCGGACTCCGTCACTTTCGTGAACGCAACTTCCGCGTTGAGCAGGTCTCCCTGCAAAAACAATCCGATACCGTAATCGTTCCAGCGCATCCAGTCTTCCTTCATCGCAACTGCCTGAGGCTGCGGCGCCGATTCTTTCTTCGCGATCACGCGAATCACTTTTGTGTCTTCCGCCACGACGGTAATCGGCAGCGTCGGAATTTCTTTCAACTTTCCCGCCACGCCGGACGTATCTCCCGTGAACGCCCATTTGCGATCGTCGTAGTGCGGCGTGACTTCGCCTTTCGCCTGGCTCGCGTCTTCCATGCCCGCATAAGCAAACTGGTTGTTGAACCACATGAATTTCCGGTAATTCACCTTCGCATGTAGGGTGATTTTGTCACCGCTATTTTCCGGAACGTGCAAACGGTAGTGCACAGTATCCGCCGCGCCCGGGGGAATCAAATGCACGTAAACCGCCGCACGCGTGGACCACGCATTTCGTTTGTTGATGACGTTTCCATGCCCGTCAATCTGCCGCGAACGATAAAAATGCGCGCCTTCATCCACTTGCCCTTTGCCGTCGTCGGCAACTTTTCCGCTCCAGAAAAGCACCTGACCCTTTTCATCCGTCGCCTGCAATTCCAGCCAAACCTCGAACGCGTCCACGGTGCCGCCCGGGAAAAAGTGTCCGACCTTGCGCGTGCGAACTACAACCTCCACGTTCACGTCGTCGCCACGGTGCACTGCCGCATCCACGCGTCCCAACGGCGCCGTGATTGGCTTTGCGCTGCCTTCCGCGCTGTGCGGTCCAGAGACGTCCGCTTCTTCGCCGACCGCGAACGTCGTCGAAAGCTCTTGCGAATGCGGCGCGGTTCCGACAACCGCAGGAGTTTCTTTGCCCGCCGGTGTAATTCCAAAAATATCCACGGTAACTTGCTTGTCCTGCAAAAACTTCGTGCTGACCACGAGCTGCTCCGGGTCCATATTCGCTGTCGGAACCGCTGTATTTGCGCCCGGGAAGCGATGTGAATGCACAAATCCATTCACATTGCCTTCGTCTTTGGAAGGAATCAGCGGCATGTGGCAGTCCGCGCACATCATCGAATTCGCCGGATAATAAAATGAACGCGCTCCCTGACCGGAAACGCCGCTCGCCTGCCAGTTGTCATACTCGTTGAAGCCGCGAATCCAGCGATAGTGGTTCACCGGCACGTCGAGATGCACCTTGTGGCAGCCGGAGCAAAATTCCGCGGTTTGTTCGCGCATGAACGGCTTCAAGAACGTCCGCCGGTGCGGTTCGGGATTCACTTTCACCATAAAGTCATGCACCGCGCGAATCACCGGGTTCTCGCTCGCGGCAAGTTCGTGCAACCTCGGATATTCAAGAACGAAATCGCCTTGCCCCATCGTGCTTTTCACTTCCACGATGCTGTGGCACATCATGCAGCTCAAGCCCGCCTGCGCCGCCGGCGTGTTCTCAATTTCGCGAATCGGCGTGTCGAACATCCCGCTGAAAAGCAGCGCGGGATCATGGCAGCCCGCGCACCATTTCGACGACTTCACCCCCGCCACGTCCTGCATGTACTCAATGCTCTTGCGGTACCACTGATTGTTGAACGACGAAAAATGATGCGCCGAGCTATACCACTGCTTGTACAAGTCGCCATGGCACCGTTCGCACGCCTGCGACTGCATGAAGTATTTCGCGGAGATGTTTTTTCCATCTTTCGTTTGCACGGAGCTCGGAAAGAATTTCCCCTTCGGCCCATCGCCCTCGCCTTCCATAGTCGCCGTCGAAAGTGGCGGATTTGTCACGCGATAGGCGTTTTTCCACGCAACGTTCCTCGCCCACCACGAGCCTGCGCTCAACGCGGCGACACCCACCAGCACAGTCGCTAAACGCAAAAGCGTGGCGCCTGCTCCCGCGCCAAGCCATTTGCGCGAACCCACCCACGAAAGCGCCAGTAAGAAAACTCCAAGAACGCACAGCGCGAGATGCAAATACAGCCAGTTGTAATACCGATGCGCGGTGCCGATTTTGATCAGCACAATTCCGACAATTCCGCCCAGCGCGATCAAGCTCCAGCCGATTCGGTTTGCCAATCCGCCTTCGCGCCACCAACGCACAGCAAAAGGAACAAGCAAAATCGTTAGCAGCAGGCCCGCGCCAACATGGAAGAGTAAAATTCCAGCGTAGGGAATCGTCGCCGACGGAAATGCATACAAATAAAGGGAAGTAAGCGCGAGAAGGACGAGGATCCTGGGCCGCCACCGATTCATCAAACTAATCTCCGAAAACGCACGCTACGATTCTACACGTGCTTTAAAACGACAACGCGACCGGGATAACTTGGGGTATCCGGTCGCGCGGTCAAGGGGTGCTCCCGAGGGTCTAATGTCAAAGTCTTAAGTCGGGTAGCGCATGCAACTTTGTTGTCCACATTTATAGGGTGAGCAGAAACAGGCGGCAATAATAGAAAAGAACTAGAAACCGTTGTTTTCCGTAAGCGTTTTATTTTCAGTTAGTTGATAGGATTTTCCAGTGATCAGATTCTTGAATTCCTGCGTTACGCCGCTGGGCCAGTCCACAACCACGCGCTCGATGTGGTCTTGCCTACCGACGCCGAAGGTCACCGGCAATTCCGATTGCGACAAGTAACTGGAGCCCCCATGCACCATCCGCGTTTGCGTTTCGTTTCCCGTTTCGCTTCCATTGTAAATGCGCACGGTTGCGCCAATCGCGTCGCGGTTTGATTTTGTTCCCGTTAAGTAAAAGCGAATCGCGCGGCGCCCCGCACTCTGATCGTTGCGGTAGAGAAACGCAGGTCCGTTGTTCGTCGTCAACAAAATGTCCAAGTCACCGTCGCGATCGAAATCTCCATAAGCAAGGCCGCGTCCGACTTTTGCTTTTGCGAATTCATTTCCCGCTTCCTGTGCCGCTTCGCGGAATTTCCCACTGCCTTGATTCAGAAAAAGCTGCGGCGGCTGCGCGTAGCCCACATTCCCGCGAATATTGCGGACCGTCTCGTCAATGTGACCGTTAGCAACGGCCAGGTCGAGTTGCCCATCCAGATCAATGTCTAGAAATGCGCAACCGAATCCGAGCGTCGTTTTGGAAGGGCCGCCGACGCCGGACGCCAGTGAAATTTCGTCGTAAGCTCCGGCTTTCAGTGCGCGGTAGAGGCCGATCATTTCATTGTCAAAATTTGTGATGGCGATTCCTGCGCGGCCGGAATTGTCGAAGTCAGCTACGTCCACGCCCATTCCCGCGCGCGCTTTTCCGTCTGGGCTGAACGCGATGCCCGCTTCGACGGCCACGTCCTTGAATTTCCCGTTGCGCAAATTTTTGTAGAGCTTGTTGGGTTGCGTGTCATTCGCAACAACCAGGTCGGGCCAGCCGTCTTGATCGAAATCGAGCAGCGCGACGCCGAGCGATTTTGAGCTTGCATCGAAAACGCCGCTTGCGGCCGTCGCGTCTTCAAAAGTTCCGTCGCCCCGATTGCGAAAAAGCCAGCACGTTTCGCCGCGGTAGGCTTCCGGCGTGCAATAGGACTTCTGCTTTCCATCCAGGCTGCAAAAGACGTCATGTTCTGGCGACCAGTTCACATAATTGCACACGAAGAGATCGAGCAAGCCGTCGCGGTCGAAATCAAACCACAGAGCGGAAGTGCTGAGCGCCTGGCGGCCCAGAAGTCCGCTCTTGCGCGTTACGTCAACAAATGTGCCTTTGCCGGTATTTTGAAAAAGCCGGTTTTGTCCGACACATGTGACCAAAACGTCTGGAAATCCATCATTGTTGTAATCGCCGACCGCAACGCCCATCCCATAAAGCTCGATATCAATCCCCGCCGCGTGTGTCACGTCCGTGAATGTTCCGTTGCGATTATTTTTGTAAAGCTTCAGCGCGGATTTTTGTTTTTTGTGGCCGGGCCAATCCATTGCGTTAACCAAGAGAATGTCTTGCCAGCCATCGCGGTCGTAATCGAGGAACGCGCAGCCGGAGCCCAGCGTTTCCGGTAGCAATTTTCCGCCATACGCGCCGCTGTTGTGTTGAAAGAGAAGACCCGCCTGCGAAGTCACATCCGTCAGATGAAATCCAAGCCCTGCAGGGCGTGCCGGAAAGAGATTGGGGGGAAAGAAGGAACCGATCGCCGCCGCGCCTGCCGCTCCCTGCAGAAATTCGCGGCGTTTCACGGCAAATTCACCAGGCCATTGCGAATCGCATAAACCACAAGTTCCGCCGTTTTGTGAATCCCAAGCCGATCCATAATGTTTGCGCGATGTACCGCCACGGTGTTCACGCTCAGTTTCAGTTCGCTCGCAATTTCTTTGTTCGATTTTCCTGCCACAATGTGCTGCAAGATTTCCAGCTCGCGTGTCGTCAATCCTGCTTCGCGCTCGCCTTTTAACGCTTGTGGCTTGGCTACTTGCGGATCGAGAACAGTTTTTCCCGCGGCGACGCTCTTGATCGCTCCCGCCAAGTCCAAATCCATCGCGTTCTTCAGAATGTATCCTTTCGCGCCGGCTTCGAGCGCTTGCTTCACAAGCGTGTCTTCCGAGTGCATGCTCAAAAGCAGAATTGCCGAATTGGGCTGCGCTTCCAGAATTTTGCGCGTTGCTTCCAGCCCGTTCATTACCGGCATTGCGCAGTCCATTACAATCACGTTCGGTTTCATTTGCGCCGCCAGCTTTATTCCTTCCGCCCCGTCGCTCGCTTCTCCAACCACACTGATCGCCGGATCGTCTTCGAGCATGCGGCGAAATCCGCGCCGCACCAGCGCGTGATCGTCCACCAGCAGCACAGTAATCTTATCCGGCATGTGCTTCCACCTGTTCCCGCGGAACGCTCAGCCGCACTCGCGTACCACCCGTCTCTGGCCTCTGATACTCCAAAGTTCCATGAATTAATTCCGCGCGCTCGCGCATTGCGACCATTCCAATGCCGTGCTGCCCTTTTTCCGGGCGCACTCCTTGACCATGATCTTCTACTTCGAGAACAAGATCCTCGGCTCCATAACTTAGCCGCACCCACGCTTCGTTCGTTTGCGCGTGCCGGCTGATATTGTTCAAGCTCTCCTGCACCACGCGATAGAGATGCACGCCCGCACCTGTTTCGACGGGAAACGCCGCGCCGGATTTTTCGTAGTGAACGGCAAGTCCCGTTTGCCGCTCTACTGTTGGAATGTACCAGTCCAGCGTCGCCTCAAGCCCGGCTTCTTCCAAAAGCACGGGATGCAGCGCTTGCGAGAGCCCGCGCACTTTGTTCAGCGTGGATTGCGTGATTTCCTGAACCTCTTTAAGATCTTCGCGCAGCGGCGAATCACCCGGCATCTGTTTGCTTGCGCGCGTAAGCAATGAGCCGATGGCCGTCAACACCTGCCCGAATTCGTCGTGCAGTTCACGCGAAAGATGTCGCAGCGTGGATTCCTGCGTCGAGATTAATTTCTGCGCGAGTTCACTGCGCTGCCCCGAAAGTGCTTCGAGTTGCGCGAAGATAAGCCGATTCGAGCGGATCAAGTATAAACTCGTCAACACAATCACAAGCAGCGCCGCGCCCAGAAAAAGATAAAGCTGCCGCTGCACGCGATCATAAATTTTCGTGATTTCCGCCGTCGCCTGCTCTTCGCCTTCATTATTTTGAATGAGCAGCCGCGAAACCGCTGTGCTCAGTGCCGCCTGCCGAGCCTGGAGCGTCACCTGAATCTGTTCGCGCGCGTCCATCTCTCTTCCGTTCGCGGCAAGCGCAAACATTCGATCCGTCGCGTCCCAAAATTGCGCAAGCGATTGGCTCAAATACGTTCGTTGCTCCGTGGTGCGCTGCGTCGGCGCAAAAGAATCTTCAATTCGCAGCGCTGCGTCCAAATCCTCGCGGATGCGTTCGAACTGTGCTTTCCAGGCGGTCAGCGGATACGGCTCGCGCGCGTCCAGCATGTCTCGCATCGCAAGCGCCAGGGAATTCAAATCGTTTTGTACGCGTAGAAGCTGCAGCGAGTCCTTGCGGTTGCGGTCCACCATGTTGCTCTGCAGCGCCCGCAAGCCCACGAGCTGGCTCGTCATGTAGTACGCAAACAGAAGCACAGCCACAAGCGTCAGCACCAAACCAAACAGCAATCCCCCCGTCGGCGAACGGCTTGGCTGGGACCGGTTTGGCATCGCCAGAGAATATACTCCTGCGTATGTGTTCACCAAACGTTACCGTCTTGGTGGATTGCCTCCTTTTCATGCAACCGGGCTATACTGCACCAAGTGCTATATAATACGTCTGCGAAATCTACGGTAACGGTAACGTTGATTAGAATAACGATTTTGTGTAGCATTTCTTAACTGTTGTATTTACACCCGGGGCAGCCTTCGGGCTGCCCCATGCCTTGCCCGCCCTCTTGTTGGGCGGGCCTTGTCTTGGAGGGACTTATGGTTCTGCGTCGAGGATTCCTCGGCCTTCTCGCGGCTGCTTGCATCTTTCTTCCTTCCGCACACGCCAACGACGAAATTCCAAAAGTTGCCTGGAAGCGGCCGATTGGAAAGCCGCTCGAAAATCCGGGCACGAAAAAAACTTCTCTTGAACCATCTCACATCGACGATGGTTTCTGGCAAGGCGCTCCCGTAGGCGGATTTGGTGCTGGCACGTTCTCGCGTACGTATCGCGGCGATTTTGCTCGCTGGCACGTCCAGCCCGGTTTTCACAAATACCAGCCCGTCTTTGCGAACCAATTCGCGATGTTTCAAAAATCCGAAGGCGATTCCGAAGGTGTCGCAAAAGTTCTCTACGCGGGGCGGCCCGCGCAGGGGCAACTAAGCTCCTGGAATTGGGACTATCCCGTCGGCGCCGGCGATTACGCGGCTCTCTACCCGAAATCCTGGTTTGACTACCGCTGGGACAAATTTCCCGCGCACGTTACGCTGGAACAGTATTCGCCCGTACTTCCCAACAATTACAAAGAGACGAGTTATCCCGTCGCGGTTTATCGCTGGCATGCGGAAAATCCCACCAACAAGCGCGTCACTGTCTCCGTTCTTTTTTCCTGGACGAACATGCTCGGATGGTTCCGGAATCCGGATCGCGATTTTCGCGCCGCGCTCAACGAAGGAAATTACAATCGCTTCAGTTCCGAAAAAATCGGAAACGCCACGATGAAAGGAATTGTCTTCGAGCGCAACCGCGGGAGCAGAATTCCAAACGCATGGGACGGCCAGATGACCATCGCCGCACTCGAAACTCCGGGCGTCGAAGTCAGTTATCTCACCACGTTCCTGCCCAACGGCAGTGGTGCCGAAGTGTGGTCCACTTTTTCAAAGGACGGCACGCTCGACACGGCGAGCAAGCCCTGGCTTAGCAGCGGTGAGCCCCTTGTCGGTGCGATCGCCGTGCGTTTTACGCTGGAGCCCGGCGAAAAGAAAATCGTTCCCATGGTTTTGTCCTGGGATCTTCCTGTCGTGGAGTTTGGTTCCGGCCGCAAATGGTATCGCCGCTACACGGATTTTTACGGAACAAACGGCGCAAATTCTTGGGCCATCGCGCGCGACGGTCTGCAAAATGCCGACGCGTGGAGCAATGCAATTGACGCGTGGCAGGCTCCATACATCAACGACGAAAGCAAGCCCGCGTGGTATCGCGGCATGCTCTTCAATGAACTCTATGTTTTCGCGGACGGCGGTTCGTTCTGGGGACGCCCCGTGGGTGCCGATGCAAAAACTCCTTCAACATATTCGTTCATGGAATGCTTTGACTATCCGTTCTACGAAACGCTCGACGTGCGTTTTTACGGCTCGATGCCGCTCGTCAAATTCTGGCCGGACATTGACAAGCAGGTCATGCGCGATTTCGCGGACACGGTGCCAAAACATCTGGATGATCGAATGGCGTGGATATGGAAATCCATGGTCTCCGGCCAGGCCACGTTCCGCGAGCGGAAAACAAAAGGCGCCGTGCCGCACGATATGGGCGTGCCAAACGAAGATCCGTTTTTTCAAGTCAATCAATTTAGCTGGCAGGACACCAACGGCTGGAAAGATTTGAATTCCAAATTTGTGCTGATGGTTTACCGCGATTACGTTCTCACCGGTTCGACCGATAAGGATTTCCTGAAGTACAGCTGGCCTGCAGTTCAGGAAGCGCTCATCTATCTCGGAAAATTTGATCGCGACGGAGACGGCATTCCGGACAACGACGGCTATCCCGACCAAACTTACGACACGTGGCTCGTGCGCGGCGACAGCGCGTACTCCGGAAGTCTCTGGCTTGCGTCGCTCCTCGCTGCGGAAGAGATGGCGAAAAAACTCGGCGACGAAAAGGCCGCAGCGCACTACAAGGAACTTTTTGCAAAAGGCCAGAAGACTTACATCGAAAAATTGTGGAACGGAAAATACTTCCGTTACGACACAGAAAGCGAATACAAGGACAACATTCAGGCCGACCAGCTCGCAGGGCAGTGGTATGCGGATGTGACTGGGCTTGGCGACATCGTTCCAAAAGACATGCGCGCAAAGGCACTGAAAAACATTTTCGATTTCAACGTGATGAAATTCGCGAACGGTGAAATGGGCGCGGTGAACGGTATCGCCGCAGACGGCACGATCATCACGACGAACGAACAAGTCCAAGAAGTCTGGACGGGCACGACGCTCGGCCTCGCCGGCTTCATGCTCGGCGAAGGAATGAAAGACGAAGCGTTTCGCACCGCGTGGGGCATCTATCACGTGAACTACGAAACCAAAGGCTACTGGTTCCGCACGCCCGAAGCGTGGGACATCACGGGAAATTACCGCGCTTCGATGTACATGCGACCCGCAGCGATCTGGTCCATGGAAATGACCGCACCACCAAAACAATCCGCGCAGGACGCCAACAAAACTGACTCAGCCGCGGCTGTTGGGCCGAAGTAACGCGACCGTCACCAGCATGACGGCGCATCCGGCCACCGGCGCAAGCAGTCCGATGCGCAGATTGCTGTTGTAGTGGCGCGAGACAACTCCGACGATTCCGGGCATCGTGGCGCTTCCCACGGCGGCAAGGGCAAACATTACGCCACCGACCTTGCGAGCTCTTGCGCCAAACCACTTGGTGAGCCACGCGATGTAAATCGGGTAAAGGCTCGCGAGGCCGAGTCCCGCAAAAAATGCTCCGGCAAAAAGTGTTATTGGCGAATGCGCGGACAAAAACAAAAGTTCGCCCGCTGCGGCAAGCAAGATTCCCCCGACGGCAACGGTCATTTCCTTCAATCGCAAAAGAATCGCCGCGCCCGCCGCGCGCCCTCCGAGAAGCCCCGCATAGAAAAACATCTGAGAGAACGTGAAGTTGTTGCTGGCCCAGATTGCCGCCCGTTGTGAGTGCAACGAGGACCAAAAGGAAGTGCTCACCTCCGTACCCACATACACAAAAAACAAGACGCCGAGCAGGATGGCAACGCCAGTACCCGCTGAGCCAGAAGTTTCCTCCATGGGGCTGGAATTTTCCTGGTGCGGCGCCTCTCCGAATCGCATCCGAAGCAAAACGATAGACAGAGCAACGGTCAGTGCACCCGTGAAATAGAGAAGCAGGGTAACGGTCGAAGTCTCTATGGTGATTTTGGCTATAGGAGCGGAAGTAATCGCACCCACACCCCAGGCCAGGTTCATGATGTTCAGAGCAGAAGCGCGGCGTTCTCCGTAAGATTCACCGACCCAAAGATTTGTGCCGGGCACAGACAATCCGTAGCCCAGTCCATAGATTGCGCTTGCGGCAAGCGCCAGAGGAAATGTGGGCGCATTGAGAAGAGCAAAACCAATGCCGAGCATCGCAAGTCCGAGCGTGATGGGAGTTTTGAATCCCTTGGCGGCGGTCAGAGCGCTCGACATCAATACGCCGGCCAGCGAGAACGAAAATTGAACGGTGGAAAAAAGTCCGGCGCGGCTGTCGTCGAGCCCCCACTTGACGCGGAAAACAGTAAGAAGTGGTCCGATGAAAGTAATGATGATGCCGTTGAGGACGAAGCCGAGACAGAGCAGATAAAAAATGACGCTGCGCGAAGAGTTTCCTCCCGCAGGCTGGATTTGCGTTTTCGGGGACATCATGGCATTTTGCCTGCGCCAAACTATTCGTGCAATGCTGCCGAGTGAGTTTAGAAAGAAAAACCGATGATTGATGCCGGATTGATTGGATTCGGACTGGGAGGCCGCGCGTTTCATGCGCCCTTTATCGCTACCGTGCCCGGCTTGCGGCTCGCTGCAGTCCTGCAGCGCACTGGAGACGATGCGGCGCGAATTTACGCAGGCACCAAAATCGTCCGCACACTGGATGAATTGCTGGCGATTTCCTCGATTCGGCTCATTGCAATTTCCACGCCGAATCACACACATTTTCCTTTTGCGAAAGCATGTCTCGAAGCAGGCCGATACGTCGTTGTGGATAAACCGTTTACCACAACTCTCGCCGAGGCGAACGAACTTGTCGCTCTCGCGCAGAAAACCGGAAGACTGCTTACGGTCTATCAAGAACGCCGCTGGGACGGCGACTTCAAGACTTTGCAATTGTTGCTCGCTTCCGAAGCGCTGGGGCGAGTTGTCCATTTTGAGTCCACGTTCGATCGCTGCCGTCCACAAGTGCGCGATTCGTGGAAGGAAAAGCCGGGCCCGGGTAATGGAATTTTCTTTGACCTTGGCCCGCACTTGCTTGACCACGCATTGAAACTTTTCGGACCGCCGGAAGCGCTGCTCGCGGACATTCGTGTGGAACGAGACGGTGGCGTAAACGACGACGCGTTTGACGCGACGTTTTATTACGCAAACGGAATGCGCGCGGCGCTTTCTTCGAGCACGCTGGCTCCGGTTGCGCGTCCACATTTTCGCGTGCTTGGAACGAAAGCAACTTTTATCAAGCAAAATCTTGATCCGCAGGAGGCGCTGCTGCGTTCCGGATGCCCCGCCAGCGGAGATTCGTGGGGCGCGGAGCGGGAAGAGGAATGGGGCACGCTGACGGAGTTTGACGGAGCACACACCAAGCAAAGCCGCATTCCTACCTTGCAGGGAGACTATCGCGGGTTTTATGAGAATGTTCGCGACGTGATGCTTGGAACAGCGAAGCCAGCGGTGACGCACGAAGAGATGCTTCGCGTGATGTACGCGCTCGAACTGGCGAAAGAAAGCAGCACGCAGAGGAAGGCGCTGCCCTGGAAACTTTGATGGTTGGGAGTGGTAACGAACCCGCTGATGCTGGGCGCAGTTTCGTGTGGAATCGGCTATTCTAAAGGATAGAGAGTTAATGTGGCTCGCACCGTAGAACTTGCTCCGTCCATTCTTTCCGCGAACTTCGCGAATTTGGCTGCGGACGCCAAACTGGCGCTCGAAGGCGGCGGCGGATTGCTGCACGTGGACGTGATGGACGGACACTTCGTGCCGAACATTACGCTCGGTCCGCCGATTGTCACCTCGTTGCGCAAAGCGATTCCCGACGCGATTTTCGACGTGCACTTGATGATCGAAAATCCCGATCAATTTATTCCGGCGTTTGCCGAAGCGGGAGCGACGTGGATTCTGGTGCATCAGGAAGCGTGCACGCATCTGGACCGCACGCTGCACCTGATTGCGGATCATGGGTGCAAGGCGGGCGTGGTGATTAATCCCGCGACTCCTGTGCACATGCTCGATGAAGTGCTGGATCTGGTGCATCACGTTCTGGTGATGAGCGTGAATCCCGGTTTCGGCGGACAGAAATTCATCCACAATTCGCTGAACAAGATTGCCGAGTTGGCGAATGAGCGTGAAATGCGCCGTTTGGATTTCCGGATTGAAGTGGATGGTGGCATCGCACTCGATACGATTGGCGACGTAGTCCGCGCCGGCGCCGAATTGCTGGTCGCTGGGAACGCCATCTTCGGCCATGGCGACATCCGCGAAAACGCCCGCAAGCTTCTGCAAGCTGCCCGTTCCGCCACCGCCGCGCACGCCTAAAATCAGAGAAAATGAGCCGATGGTATTTGCTGGCTGTTGTACCCCCACCCCCGGTGTTTTTGCATGAATATGAAAGGGGGTTGCGATTAGTGAGCGGCGGGAGTTCGCGGGCGGACGCCGAGGATGTTGGGGACAGGCCAAGCGGAGGAATTCGAGTCGTTCTCTTTGAAGGACGTTTCGTAGCTGCCGTAGAGTTCCATTTCTACATCGCCTGCGTGCAAATAGAGTTGGGCTTCGGGGCCGCCTTCGAGGTGTTGGGCGGCGACTAGGCCGATGCCTGCGGCTAAAAGTTCGTTGTTGAGATCGTGCATTGAGAATGGCGAGCGGGAATAGATAAAGAGAATGCGGCCTGCGTCGTCCTCGCCTAAGGCGGCTTCGCTCCACTTGCGGTCCTGCTGGCTCCATTGATTCAGACCGGCGCGCTTTACCAGCCGCAGATTCTGCAGCGCGGAGGTGTAATTCTTCTGAATGTCCTGGAAATGGATGCCAGGAGCGTCGAGGTCGAAAATGCGAAAGCGGGGAAGAGATTGCGAATCTTTTGGCTCGAACGCCGCGATGGACTGATACGCGTTCTGATGGTTGTTGTTTACATGTGTGCTCGAGCCCATGTAGCCGAGGTGAGTTTTGTAGTCGGTTGCAAACATTCCGGCGTTAATCGCAGCGGAGAATTTGTTGCGCTGCGACCAGTCGCGAGCTGTGAGCCCAGAAGATTCTCCCGTTTGACTGATGCCTGCGGCTTCGAGCTGCCAAAGATTTGGATCCATTCGCAGGATGACAATACGGGAATCTCCGACGGGGCTCGGTTTCTTCGCGGTCACATATTTGAGATCCATGCCGGGGGCGAGGGCTTTCCAATCTGAAGAGGGGCGCGCGAGCAGCAAGGACGAAAGAGCGAGGCAAAGAACTACGAGGAAGATTCCTCGCCCCTCCCGATGAAAGCGCGCACGCATGGCAGGCCAAGCCTAACTTAGTTTTGTCGGGCGCCAAAGCGCGGCGCGTGCGGAGCTATTTTGCTCCTTGAGCCAAATATTGCTTGATGACGAATTTTTCCGCGCTGAGGGGTTCGCCAGTTTCGAGCAGCGATTTCAGGCTTGAGAGAACTTGCGGCCAGCCGTGCTGCACGCCTTCATAGACCTTGGAGCCGACTTCGAAGTCGTCGTGCGTGATGGTCAGGCGAACGATGCCTTTTTGCGACTGCGGCTCGATTTCAAAGGTTGCGCGGCACGGTTTCTCTTTGCTCAATTCCGGGTGCCATGCGCAGTGCCAGGAGTAGGAAAGGACTCGTGGCGGATCGTATTGCAAGACCACACCAGCGTCGGCAGGAGTGCCTTCCGCGTCGAAAGATTGGACGGGCGAACCGACCTTCCAGTCCGACTTGAATCTCACGCCAGACCAGTAGAGCTGCGTGAACTCCGGATCGATCAACGCTCGCCAGAGTTTTTCCGGCGTCGTGCGGACATAGATTGAGTAAACGAATTTCGGTTTATCCATGGCTATTTCCTTTCCTTTTTCCTTCGAGACCTTTCTTTAACTCGCCCAGTGCTTCGACCCGATGACGATCGTATTTGCTGATCCAGCGGTCGTAGATCTGGTGAATCGGGACCGGGTTCAGGTAATGCAGTTTTTCGCGGCCGTGCCAGACAACCGTTACGAGATTCGCTTTCTCCAGCAGCAGGAGGTGCTTCGTCACCGCCTGGCGCGACATGGACAAGTGGCCGCACAGCTCATTCAGCGCTTGGCCGCTTTTGCCGTACAAGACGTCCAGCAGACGTCTGCGGCTTTTGTCGGCGAGGGCTTTAAACACTGCATCCATGCGGATTTATAATAGGCAACCATACGGTTGCATGTCAAGCGGAGTCTTTTGCGCAACGCAATGCCTTATTCAGAAATTAGGGAGGCTTGGAGCCGTTCGCCCTACGCAGCGATGGAAACGATTTTGGACTTGCGGCTGGACTTTTTCGGGACTGCGGTCAATTCGGCTTCTGCGCGGAGCCAGTCTTCGGCCGAATTGCCGGGCGCGCCGTTCCGCTCGAGATAAATGTGATAAGCGCGCAGCGCGATCTCTTCCTGCGTGGGCTTCGCGTTTTTCGCTCGCGCCGTTTTCTTCTTCGGCAGAGATACGGTTTTCGTCTTTGGCATGCAGCCCTCCTTCAGGAACTACGTTTCAGGTTAATCCAGTGGGACGACTCCGCACAAATCCATCGTCGCGCGAGTGATGTGTCGGATACTCCGCAAAGTTTTGATGCGGCGAAGCGAGAATTTTGATAGGAGGGACGACGGTGCTTGCCGAGAAACGGCCGGCTTCAGAAAGCCGGCCCTACAACACCGGTACAACACGCGCGATTATTGTTCCTGATAGTTCCAGGTGAGGCCGCCATCCACGAAGAATGTGGTGCCGGTGGCGTAATTGGATTCGTCGGAGGCGAGAAAAACGGCCATCGAAGAGACGTCTTCCGGCTTGCCAAGGCGCTTTAACGGAATGTTTTCTAGCAACGCACCGAGTTTGACTGGGTCATTCAAAAGTTTTTTGTTGATCGGCGTTTCGATTGCGCCTGGCGCTATAGAATTAATGGTGATACCGAGCGGCGCGAGTTCGATCGAAAGGTTGCGCGTCAGCATTTTCACTCCGCCCTTGCTGGCGCAATACGAAGCAAAGTGCGGGAAGGGCAGTTCTTCGTGCACAGAGCTAATGTTGATGATTTTTCCGCCCGGCTTTTTGTCACTGGAGGGCGTATCCATGCGGTGTTTCACGAACGCTTGCGTGATGAAGAAAAGGCCCTTGAGATTGACGTTCAACACGGCGTCGTAGTCCGCTTCGGTCACGTTCCAGAAATCGGCGTTGCGTTCGAGGCCGGCGTTGTTCACGAGGATGTCAATGCGTCCGAGCGCCGCGACGGAATCCGCGATGAATTTTTGTCCTTCGGGAACGCTGCCGACGTCGCACTGAAATCCAAAGGCTTTGCGACCGAGCTTTTGAATGTTCGTCACGACCTCATCCGCGCCCGCTTTATTTGAGCGGTAGCAAAAAGCGATGTCCGCGCCTTCCTGCGCAAAACGCTGCGCAATGGCCAGGCCGATGCCCTGGCTCCCACCGGTGATGGCTACGATTTTTCCGTTCAAGCGATTTGCCACGTTCCCTTCTCCTGCTTTCTGGCTCCCAACTTTCTGGCTACTGATTGTCCATAAGTGCGAACTGTCTAATAACACGAATCGCTGCAGCTTCGATACGTTGAATAGAGGTTAGTTACAAGAAGATTTTGTGAATGACAGCGGAAACCGCGTTATTTCGCGGTAATGAGCGTGGATTGGCTCGCGACACATTGCCAGGTCTGGTTTTGCTTGATCCAGGTGTCCGAAAACCGCTCGCGGTGGACGTATGGCTTGCCGTTTTCCGTGCCTTTGATGCGGAAAATGCCGACGACCACGGCAGCATTGCCATACACCTGCACGTTGGCCTGTTCCGTCACAGCCTGGGAAGGCTGGTAGCTCGGAGCGCCGATGTCGGCAAGAAATTCGCTCTTGGATTCGATGCTGCCGTCAATGTCAATGGCTACGAAAGTGGTTGCGAGCAACATGTCCAGCGCTTTCGAATCCTTCACTTCAAGTGCGTGATTCCACGCCTTTTCCAGTGCGAGGACGCGCCCGCCTTCGTCACTGACGTTGCCCTGCCCGGATGCAGTAATGGCAGCGGCAACCAGCAGAGCCGCGAGAAACACGAATGTCTTTTTCATTGGTGCAATCTCTCCGTCAAGAATGACTGATTTTTCTAGAGTAGGGCACGTCCGGCGCCGCAAAGAAAAATCCGTGCGCGGAGTTTCGCGCCATGCAACCGGCAGGAAAAAAGAATGGCGGCCCGGATGAGACTAGGGCCGCCATTCTGACTTCTGAAGAGAAGAATTCTTACGCGACGGTGACTTCAGGGCTCAGGTACACATCCTGAATCGTGTTCAGGAGCTGCACGCCTTCCTTCATCGGGCGCTGGAACGCTTTGCGGCCGCTGATGAGTCCGGTGCCGCCCGCTCGCTTGTTGATGACGGCGGTGGTCACAGCCTCTTCGAAATCGTTCGCGCCGCTCGCGCCGCCGCTGTTGATGAGTCCCGAGCGGCCCATGTAACAATTCGCCACCTGATAGCGGCAGAGATCGATCGGGTGATCGCTGGCGAGGTCCGTGTAAATGCGCTTGTCGAATTTTCCGTAGCTGGAATCGCCGATATTCAGCGCCTGGTAGCCGCCGTTATTTTCAGGCAGCTTCTGTTTGATGATGTCGGCTTGAATTGTGACGCCGAGGTGATTCGCCTGGCCAGTTAGGTCGGCGGAAAGATGGTAGTCCTTATCTTTCTTGAAGGCGTTGTTGCGCAGATAACACCAGAGCACGGTGGCCATGCCGAGTTCGTGGGCGTGGGCGAACGCCTGGCTGATTTCCATGATTTGGCGGCCGCTTTGGTCGGAGCCGAAATAAATAGTTGCGCCGACGGCAACGGCGCCCATGTCATAAGCCTGTTTGACTGTGCCGAACAAAACCTGATCGGCTTTGTTCGGGTAGGTGAGCAGTTCGTTGTGATTGAGTTTTACGATAAAGGGAATTTTGTGCGAGTACTTGCGCGCGACGGAGCCGAGAACGCCGAATGTCGAGGCGACGGCGTTGCAGCTGCCTTCGACGGCGAGCTTGACGATATTTTCGCCGTCGAAATAATCGGGATTTTTCGCAAAGCTCGCTCCGGCGGAGTGCTCAATGCCTTGGTCCACCGGAAGAATCGAAAGATAACCAGTGCCGCTAAGGCGACCGTGGTTGAACAGGCGATGCAGGCTTGCTAGCACGCGCGGGCTGCGGTCGGACGGCGCGAAAATGCGGTCAATGAAATCCGGTCCGGGCAGGTGCAGGCGTTCCTTTGCGATTTTCGGCGAGCGGAAGCCGAGCAGCGATTCCGCTTTCGCGCCGAGGTATTGCTGAATGGGGGTTGTTGTAGTTGCCATTGCTTGCGTGTCTCCTTAAGTTGCTGCCAATTTCTGAGAAAGCATTCCGCCGGCTGCGGCATCAACGAGAAAAATCAATTTTCCGTCCGCCGGCTTGATCAGTTGCGCGGGCAGCTGTTCCGGCTCGTATGGGCCTTCGAGAACTGCTTTCAGTGCGGGGGCTTTGTCCGCTCCCGAGATCATGAACATCACCACGGCGGAATTGTTCGCCACCGGCGCGGTGCACGTGATGCGCTCAGTGTAGAGCTTGCCGACCCACAGGCGCACAACCAGACGACCATTATCCCGCAGCGCAGTCGTTCCGGGAAACAGGGAAAGCGTGTGGCCTTCGTTGCCCATACCGAGGAGCATCAGGTCGAAACGGGGAAGTTCACCGGGCTTGAGCGCGAATTGCGCGCGTAGAATTTGTTCATAGTCTTTTGCAGCTTGTTCCGAGTCTTGCAGTTCGGCTTTGATCCGATGGACCTGTTCTGGCTTCAGGGGCGATTTGGAAATGAGAGTCTCGGAGGCCATGCGAAAGTTGCTGTCGGGATGATCCGGCGGAACGTGGCGCTCGTCGCCGAAGAAAATTTGCATTTTGTCCCAGGGGAGCTGCGGGCGAAAGGCATCGCTCACGAGGAGCGCGTGCAAAGCCTTCGGAGTGGAACCGCCGGAAAGCGCTACGCGAAAAACGCCGCGTTCGCGCACGGCTTGCTGCGCGGCGTTCACAAAAATGCCTGCCGCTTGCTGAGCGATGGCCGCAACGTCCGGCAGAATTTTGATCGTGCGTTCCAAGTGTCGTACTCCCCGGGCTCCTAGGCGTGTTGCTTCAGCATGGTTTTGGCCGGACACACGACGCCGGGCTCGTCTTCTTCGAAAGCACGCCACGCGCGGCCGTCGTGGGCCATGAGTTCGTCAGCCTCGGCTGGTCCCCACGAACCAGAGGGATAGTTTGGAAAGCCGCGGGCAGGAAGCGCTTTCCAGACGTCAATTACGGGCTGAATGACGCTCCAACCCGCTTCCACCATGTCTGCACGCTGGAAGAGCGTTGCGTCTCCAATCATGCAATCGTAAAGCAACCGCTCGTAGCCGGTGCTGTGTGAGGTGCCGAAGTCGCGCGAATAATCAAAGTCCATATGAACAAGACCAAGCTTCATGATGGAACCCGGAACCTTCGCGCCAAGGCGAAGGGAGATTCCTTCATCCGGTTGAATGTGAATCACCAGGCGATTGGGGCGAGGATCTTTGATCGGCGTCTTGCGAAAGAGTTGAAACGGCGTGCGGCGAAATTGAATGGCGATTTCGGTGACGCGTTTGCAGAGCCGCTTGCCCGTGCGGAGATAGAAGGGAACATCTCCCCAGCGCCAGTTATCAATGTTGAGTTTGATGGCGACGAATGTCTCCGTATTCGAATCCGGCGCCACCTGCGGCTCCTGACGATAGGCGGGGACTTTTTGTCCGTCAATTTCGCCTTCGCCATATTGGCCGCGCACCATGTTTTTCAGGACTTGCTCCGGCGACGGGGGCTGCAACGCGTGCAGAATTTCCGCCTGTTTGTCACGGACGGCGTCCGCTTCGAAGGAGATCGGAGGCTCCATGGCGGTGAGCGTGAGCAATTGGAACAGGTGATTCGGCACCATGTCCCGCAGCGCGCCAGCGGTTTCGTAGAAGCCGCCGCGATGTTCTACTCCGACAGTTTCCCCGGCAGTGATTTGTACGTGGTCAATATAATTGCGGTTCCAAAGCGGTTCGAGAATACTGTTCGCAAAGCGGAAGACCATCAGATTCTGCACGGTCTCTTTGCCGAGGTAGTGGTCAATCCGGTAGATCTGTTTTTCGCTGAGCGTCTCTTTCAAATCCTTGTTCAGCTGAATTGCGGATTCCAGATCATGGCCAAACGGCTTTTCCACGATGACGTGAGTCCATGTTCCTTTTTCTTCCTGCGTGAGGCCGACTTCGCCCAACTTTTTCACGATGGGCGAAAAGAATTTTGGCGCTACAGCCAGATAGTGGAAGCGATTGCCGTGCGTATTGTGATTTTTTTCGACGGCGATGATTTGATCTTTCAGGCGCTGATACGCAGCGGTGTCGCTGAAGTCTCCTTGCACGTAATAAATACGTTCGAGGAACCATTGCCAGAGCTTTTCGTCCACGGGACCCAGCGCAAATTGCGCGACGTCCTTGCTGAGCTGATTGCGGAAGGACTCCGTGGTCATCGAGTCAAACGAGAAGCCGATGACGGCGAATTCCCGCGAAAGCAGGTTCTCCTGCGCGAGGTTAATGAGCGCGGGAATGAGTTTCCGTTTGGTAAGGTCGCCGCTCGCGCCGAAAATCACCATCACGCAAGGCGCGCCTTGTTGTGGCGTTACGCCGATGCTATTTCCCATTTTTTAGGTCCATTCCGGCAGTAGCCGGGAAAGCGAATTTTAGTGACCGGACTTCTTTTCCACATGCCCGCCAAACTGGAAGCGCATGGCGGACAAAACTTTTCCGGCAAAATCGTCTTCGCCGCGCGAAACAAAGCGCTGATATAGAGATGCAGTGAGCACAGGCGCGGGTGTAGTGGATTCGATGGCGGCGAGGACGGTCCAGCGGCCTTCGCCGGAATCCGAAACGCGGCCAGAGAAACGTTCGAGCGTCGGTTGTTCGAGCAGGGAAATGGCCGTCAAATCGAGCAGCCAGGAAGCAACTACGCTACCGCGCCGCCAAACTTCCGTCACGTCCGCGAGATTGAAGTCATATTGATAATGTTCGGGATTGCGCAGAGGCGTGGTTTCCGCATCCGTTTCGCGATGCGATTTTCCCGCATTCGCGTGCTTCAGAACGTTAAGTCCTTCCGCGTACGCCGCCATCAAGCCGTACTCGATCCCGTTGTGCACCATCTTCACGAAATGGCCCGCGCCGGATGGGCCGCAGTGCAAGTAGCCTTCTTCCGCGGTGCCGCTCGCCTTTTCGCGTCCCGGAGTACGAGGAATATCGCCCCGGCCGGGCGCCAGCGTCTTGAAAATCGGATCGAGGTGCTTCACGATTTTATCTTCGCCGCCAATCATCTGGCAGTAGCCGCGATCGAGACCCCAAACGCCGCCGCTAGTGCCCACGTCGCAATAGTGAATGCCTTTCGCGCTCAACTCTTTCGCGCGACGAATATCGTCAATGTAATAGGAATTTCCGCCGTCAATGACGATGTCGTCCTTTTCGAGCTTCGGGACGAGGTCATGCAGCGTCGCGTCCACGACTCCCGCGGGGACCATCAGCCAGATTGCGCGCGGCTTTTGGAGTTTCTTCACGAAATCGTCGAGCGAATCCGATCCCGTCGCGCCTTCGCCGACAAGCTGCTTGACTGATTCCGGGCTGCGGTCGTACACCACGCCGCTGTGCCTATTGCGAATCAGGCGGCGCACCATGTTGGCACCCATCCGCCCCAGACCGATCATTCCGAGTTGCATTCTGTCTGCTCCTCCGCTGCGAATTGTTCGAGGGAACTTCCTCGTGATTTCAGGAAACGGCTTGCTGCACGGCTTTCGAAAGCGCCTTTAGCCCGGACTTCAGATTCTTGCCGAGATGAACCCGCAGCGCGCGCCGTCCGCGCTCTGAAAGGACATTGAAGTCGCCCCGCGCCTGCGCTGCCTTTACCACCCCGAACGTGTATTTTTGACCGGGTACGGGAAGGTCGGAAGCGTCATCGCACGTGATCTGCAAAAAGACGCCGCTGTTCGGCCCGCCTTTGTAGGCTTGTCCGGTGGAGTGCAAAAAGCGTGGGCCAAAACCGAGACAGGTGGCCACTTTCTTTTTGTCACGCACCACGTGACGGAATTCCTGCAGCACCTTTTCGTTTTCGGCATTCATGGTGACGTAACCGAGCACGGCAAAATAATCCCCGGCGCCCGCGCGCGCAAGGTGGGCTTTCAGTACGTCTACCAGCTTTGCGCCACCTTTTAGGGCCGCTGTATTTTTATCATCGGCAAAGAGTTTCACGCCAGCGCCTTCAAAGAAAGGCGATTCGGCCGGGAGGTGGCCGGTGGCTTCGTATTCGCTGGTTAGCTTGCGCGTTTCGATTTTGCTCGCTTCCACGTCCGGCTGATTGAACGCGTTGATTCCAATGATAGAGCCTGCAACCGCCGTGGCGATCTCCCAGCGGAAAAATTCCTGGCCGATCGTGTGAATGTTCGGCAGAGTAATGCGAACAACAGGGTGCCCCGCTTTTTCAAGGGCAGCGACAGCCGCGTCTTGCGCTTTGTTCGGCTTCGAAGCCAGGCGCAAATACGCAAACACACGGTCGTTTCCGTACGAAGCCGGCTTCGCTACCTTTTCGCGGTCGACGGGAATGATGCCCCTGCCGATTTTTCCGGTGGATTCCGCAAGCAACTGTTCGAGCCACGCACCCAAATCAAAAATTCCGGGCGAAGTGATGATGGTGAGCTTATCGTGCCCCTGGTTCGCCGCCGCACCCATGATCGCACCGAGAATGACGCCGGGATTCTTATCCGCGACGGAGGAAGCGCCGCAGGCAACGACCATTTCGTGCGTGGTCTTCAGAAATTTGGCTACGTCCAGGCCCATCGTCGCTGCCGGAACCATGCCGAAATTCGAAAGGGCGGAATAGCGCCCGCCGATACTGGGCACGCCCGGGAAAATCTTCCAGAATTTGTCGCTTTCCGCGACCTGCTGCATTTTCGACCCAGGATCGGTGACGGCAATGAAGTGGCTGCCGACTTCGCTTGTGCCGACTTTCGCCTTCACACGTTCGAAGAAATATTGCTTAAAGATGTTTGGCTCGAGCGTGCTGCCGGATTTGCTGGAAACAATGCAGAGCGTTTTCTTGAGATCCAACTTTTTCTCAATGGCCTTGATTTGCGCGGGATCGGTGGAATCGAGAACGTGCATTTCCGGAAAACCAGAGATCTTGCCGAAGGTCATCCGCATCACTTCCGGACAGAGGCTCGAGCCGCCCATGCCGAGCAGAATCGCGTGCTTGAACTTGCGCTTCTTCACTTCCGTTGCAAACTGTTTTAGCGCGTCGATGTTGGCGATTTGCTCCTCGGTAATGGAAAGCCAGCCGAGCCAATTGCCTTCGTCAGTGCCGGACCACAGGGAAGCGTCCTTTTGCCACAGACGCGCTACTTTGTTGTTCGATTTCCAATCATTCAACGCCGTGGTAACCGCCGTCGCCAGGTTCGCGGGGAGCTTGTACGTCAGCTTGTTCAGACTCAAGCGCTCACCCCAGCGTGCTTTGCGATGGCGTCGAGCAATTGCCTGAATGGGTCCTGGAACAACTTCACCGCGTCCGCAATCAACTTGTCCGTCACTTCTTTCATGGAGATGCCCGCGGCTTCAAGGTCTTTCATGGTCTTATTGGCGCCTTCAAGATTTTCCGTGAGGCTGGGGCGCAATTTTCCGTGGTCGCGGAATGCGTCGAACGTTGCGGGGGGAATTGTGTCCACGGTATCCGCGCCGATCAGTTCTTCCACGTAAAGCACGTCGCGGTATTTTGGATTCTTTGTGCTCGTGCTCGCCCAGAGTAGCCGTTGCGTCTGCCCGCCCTTTGCCGCGAGCGCCTTCCAGCGCGCTCCGCCAAAAAGTTCATGATACTTCGCATAAGTGCGACGCGCGTTTGCGATGGCCACTTTGCCCTGCAGCGATTCGAGCAGCGCCTTTTTCTTCGCGTCGGTTTCCGTCTTCAACATTGCGTCAATCTTGCTGTCCACGAGCGAGTCAATACGGCTCACGAAGAAACTGGCGACGCTGGCGATGTGCGAAATATCCTGGCCCTTTGCCACGCGCGCTTCGAGCGCCGAAAGGAACGCTTCCGCAACTTGTTCGTACGCGGACTGCGCAAAGAGAAGCGTGATGTTCACGTTGATGCCGTCTTCGAGCGCCTGCCGAATCGCCGACAAGCCTTCCTTCGTCGCGGGAATCTTGATCATCACGTTCGGCCGGTTCACTGTCTTCCAAAGACGGCGCGCTTCGTCAATCGTGGCTTGCGTGTCGAAGGCGAGATTCGGCGAAACTTCCAGGCTCACATAGCCATCACGGCCCTTGGTCTCCGCGTGTACGGGCTTAAAAATGTCCGTCGCATCCTGCACGTCGCGAATTGCGATTTTCTCGTACAGCGCCATGGCCGTCGAAGCTTTTGCGTCAGGCGCTTTGATAATGTCGTTGTAGTCGTCGCCCGCCGTGATGGCCTTTTCAAAAATCGCGGGATTGGACGTCATGCCGCGCAGGCCGTCTTCCTGAATCATCTTCTTCAGGTCGCCGTTCAGCAGAATATTGCGGCGGATGAAATCCAGCCAGGGCGATTGCCCGTAGGCAAGCAGTCCCTTCAGGGGATTCGTGCCTTGCGCCGGGCTCGCATTCGGGATTCTGGTGGTTGTCGTCATGCTACTTCTCCTTTATTCCGGTCAATCTGCAGAACTACATCTTACCTCTGTGGAAAGGGAACTGCTGCAAAATCGGCGCTCCTGGTGGTACGCGAGGTTCAGCGCGATGCTTCGATGGCTGCGACCTTTGCAAGCCGCCGTTTGTGGCGCTCCTCATTCGTGAAATTCGCGCCCAGATACGCTTTCACCAGATCTTCGGCCAATTTCATGCCGATAACGCGTGAGCCGAGAACCAGCACGTTCATGTCATCGTGCTCAACGCCTTGATGTGCTGAATACGTATCATGGCAAACTGCCGCGCGAATGCCTTTGATCTTGTTTGCGGCAACACTTACGCCGACGCCGCTGCCGCAAATCAGGATGCCGCGTTCGCCTTTTCCTTCGAGCACAGCGTTTCCAACGAGGACTGCAAAATCGGGATAGTCCGATGGATTCTCGTTAAACGCTCCCACGTCGAGCACGGTGTGTCCAAGCGACCGTAGCAAGTCGCCCACCGCATTTTTCATTTGAAACCCGGCATGGTCCGCACCAATCACGATTTTCATCGCGCGCTCACTTTCCCAAGAGGGATTTTGCAACAGCGACAACGTTGTCAGCCTGGAAGCCAAATTTCTTGAGTACATCCTTCAGTGGAGCGGAGGCGCCGAACGAGCGCATGCCGACCGCTTTGCCTTTCAGGCCAATGTAGCGCTCCCATCCGAAGGTCGAAGCCATTTCGACGGAAACGCGGGCACTGACGCTCGATGGCAGCACGCTTTCTTTGTACGCTGCGTCCTGTTCGTCGAAGAGCTGCGTGCACGGCATGCTCACCACGCGAGCGTTAATGCCTTCGGCTTTCAATTTCTCGAATGCTTCCATGCACAGCTGCACTTCCGTGCCTGTTCCAATCAGAATCACATCCGGCTTTCCGCTGGGAGCATCGGCCAAAACGTAGCCGCCCTTCGCTACTCCTGCCGCGGAAGCAAACCTTGTGCGGTCCAGCGTTGACGCGGCCTGCCGTGACAGGACCATCGCCGTCGGGCGGTGCGTCTGTTGCATCGAGACTTTGTATGCTTCGACGACTTCGTTCGCATCGCCGGGCCGCATCACCAGAATGTTGGGCATCGCGCGCAGCGCCGCGAGCTGTTCGATCGGCTGGTGCGTGGGCCCGTCTTCACCAAGGCCGATGGAATCGTGCGTGAAAACGTAAATCACCGGCAGCTCCATCAAGGCTGCGAGGCGCACGGCCGGCTTCACGTAGTCGCTGAAGTTGAAAAACGTGCCGCCGAACGGCCGCAAGCCCGTCAGCGCCATGCCGCTCATCGCCGCGCCCATAGCGTGTTCACGCACGCCGTAGTGAACGTTGCGTCCACCGTACTGACCGGGCAAATATTCGCCGGCCCATGTCGTGTCCAAATTTGTCTTGTTGGATTTTGCGAGGTCGGCCGAACCGCCGATGAACCAGGGAATATTTTTCGCGAGGGCATTCAGCGTTTTTCCAGAACTTTCGCGAGTGCCCATGCCTTTTGCGTCCGCCGGAAACGTCGGCAAACCATTATCCCAACCCTTGGGCAATTCGTGCCGCTGCATCATTCCCAGGTTTGCGGCGAGATCGGGGAATTGTTTGGCGTAGTCTCCAAACAGCTTTACCCAGTCCGCGTGAAGTTGCTTTCCGCGTGCGCCAACGCCGTTCTGGAAATTTTCATAAACGCCGTCGGGTACGAGGAACTTTGCATCTTCAGGCCAGCCGTAATTCTTCTTTACGAGTTTGATTTCCGCTTCGCCCAGCGGTTCGCCGTGAGCTTCGTAGGAGTCCTGTTTGTGCGGAGAGCCGTAGCCGATGTGACTGTCTACCACGATCAGCGTCGGCCGGTCGTTCGTCTTTTTGAAAAGTTCATACGCAGCCGCAAGTTCATCGAGGTTGTTGGCGTCTTTCACCTCGGTGACGTTCCAGCCGTAACCCTTGAAGCGAGTCAGCGCGTCTTCGCTGAAAGACCAGGAGGCGGGGCCGTCGAGCGTCACGCGATTGTTGTCGTAAATCCAGCAAAGATTGCCGAGCTTGAGATGTCCGGCAAGCGACGCCGCTTCGCAGCAGACGCCTTCCATGATGTCGCCGTCACCGCACACCGCATACACATTGAAATCAAACATCGTGAAGCCGGGCTTGTTGTAATTCGTTGCGAGCCATTTTCCCGCTATGGCCATGCCGACGCTGTTGCCCGCACCCTGGCCGAGCGGCCCCGTCGTGGTTTCCACTCCAGTCGTCAGATGCGATTCGGGATGGCCGGGCGTGCGGCTGTCGAGCTGGCGAAAGCGTTTGATCTCGTCCATCGAAACGGAAAGTTGATCGAGCACTTTGCCGTGATGGTCCACGGCTTTGACGCCAGCCAAATGCAGCGTCGAATAGAGCAACATAGAAGCGTGCCCCGCAGAAAGGACGAAGCGATCGCGATTGGGCCAGATCGGATTGGCGGGATCGTATCGCAGAAATCTTTGCCAAAGCGTGTACACAACCGGCGCAAGACCCATCGGCGCGCCCGGATGGCCGGAGTTCGCTTGCTGCACCGCGTCTATGGAAAGTGTCCGGATGGTGTTGATTGCGAGTTGCTCGATGTTCGACTGGCTCACGATGGCTCCCTAGCAGGCAGGGATTGTTGTTCCCGGCGCAAGTTAGATGCTCCTCCGTTACAAGCAGAGGCAGGTAATCTTACGCCAAAATGAAATTCTCGGTCCAAATTACAGGTAGCAGTCCGCGAAGGGTTGAGGACTGGCTCAGGGTTGCGGACGGACTTTGACGCGGGTGCCCTCGGCCAGTTTGCCGCCCGTGAGAACGACCACGCCTTGGCTCACAATTCCATCTACTTCGCCAGCTGCAGGCGCGGAAGCTGCCGCGGCTGTGGCCGGTCCTGCTTCATGAGAGAACGCTGGAGGATTTACGTACCACGCATAGCGCTCGGCAAGCTTTTGGCCGCTGCCCGGATAATTCGGGAGCTGCGAATTCAACGAGTTGATGCGATCTGCCAGCGGAGGGTGCGTACTGCCCCAGAGGCCGAGCGCCCTTTTTGTGTCCGGCGTCGTGGGCACGCTGGTCAGGAACTGGAGAAAATTGCGAAGGCCGGTGGGGTCGTAACCGGCTTTTGAAGAAAATTCCACGCCATACTTATCGGCTTCTGATTCCTTGTCGCGGCTGACTTTCATGGTGAGAGATCGCGTGACGACATTTCCCGCGATGTTGACGAGTTCCGCACCGACGGGAACGTGCGACGCAGCTTCGGATTTGGCGAAGTCGGCGGTCTTTTGCGCGCGGACTTCTTTTTCTAGGTGACGGCGATCCACGTGTGCGATTTCGTGTGCGAGTACACCGGCGAGCTCTGCTTCGTTCTTGAGATTGGCTAGAGCGCCTTTTGTGATGAAGATGTATCCACCGGGGAGAGAGACTGCCGTGACGATTTCCGTGTCCAGGATTGCAAAATGGTAGATGACGCTGCGGCCCGACTGACGCGCGACCGCGTTGCCCACAAGATTCACGTACTTCGTCATGTCCGGGTTGTCGTACAAGTGGAAGACGTTAATCAACTTTGCCGCGGAGGCTTGGCCGATGGCTTGTTCTTGTTCCGGTGTCCATGGCGTATAAATGTCCGCGGCTTTTTTTGCCTTTTGCGCATTCTTCAAGACGCCGCCGAGCTGCGCGAAGCTTGATTGCGCGATGAGTGTTGTTGCGAGGAGTCCGAGAAAGATTCGCGTAAATTTCATGTTCGTCTCCTTCGCCTATGGCTTCTGCGGGGCCGCATCAGGATTCAGGCCGCCGTCTTGTATGAATTGCACTAAGTCGGAAGGAGCTACTGCAGTCTGCGCAACTTGTTGTGCTTTCATTGCGTCAGCTGGCGTGACGGCCGCAGTGAGGAAGCTCTTTTGCACCTGTCCGTTTGGATCCACTCCGTTGAAACCGAGCGTGGCGCTGTCTTTCGTCTGGCGCGAGGATTTCAATCCGATCGAGCCGCCAAAGAGGGGCGTCGGCTTGTCGCCATTTGCCGGTTGATTTCCCGCCGGCGCGTTTCCGTTTGGTTGTCCCGGCTGCTGGCCCTGTTTGTTCTGTTGCCCCTGTTGTCCGGAATTGTTCTGTTGGCCCTGCTGTTGTTGCTGCAACGTTAGGGTCATCCCGTAACCCGATCCGGCGAGCAGCCCCGTCAAGAGGACCGCCCCCGCTCTCACCTGATTATTCATGCTGCAACCTCCATCATTTCGAATTCGCCAAGCTTGTCGTCACTTCAGAACTCTCCGGGGCCGCATTCGTGGCGCTCGTACCCCATCCTTGCAGTTCATATACCATCGTTTCGATGGTTTTGCCTTTTACTTTTACGCCGCCGAGCGCGCGCACTTGCGCCTCGTTTCCAATTCTATTGCGCGTTTCTTCGCTCACGATGATGGACGTGTGAAATTCCTTGTTCAGGCTTTCGAGGCGGGCAGCGAGGTTTACGGGATCGCCGATTACTGTGAACTCGATCTTTTTTCCGCGGCCGATGTTTCCGAAGATCACCGTGCCGGTATTCACGCCGATGCCGATCGAAATCGGTCCTTTTCCCTGCGTGGCCCAATGCACGTTTAGCTCTTTCACTTTTTCAATCATTTCGAGCGCGGCTTGCGATGCTTCCTTCGCGTGATTGTGGTCAGGCGTAAACGCGCCCCAGTACGCCAGAATTCCGTCGCCGATGAATTTGTCCACGATGCCGTTGTACTTGAAAATAATTTCCGTCATCGCGGCGAGGTAATCGTCGAGCAACGCGATGAGCTCCATAGGTTCGGCTTTTTCCGTCATCGTCGTGAAGTTGCGCACGTCGGACATCAGAATCGTCAGTTCGCGCTTGTCGCCATTCAGGTTCATCTGCTCGATGTTGGCCATCACGTACTTCACGAGTTGCGGCGCAACGTAGCGCTCGAGCACTCCACGCGTCTGCCGTAGTTCGCGGCCCGTAGTTACGTACCGCGCCGTACTTGCTCCGCTGTAAGAAAGCGCCAGCGTGATGCATGGAACGATGAGGGGCAACACAAAATGGCTCGCACCAAAGAGCGCCACATTTCCTGCAAAGAAAATAAGCAAGGCGCCAGTCACGAGTAGGACGCCCATGCGAAACGAAGACTGTTTCCACTGCGCGACGCCACCAAATACGGCCATCAACAAGATCAGTACAACTGCCAGCCATGCTGGAGTTTCGCGCATCGCTTCGCCATTCAGCAGGTTGTCCATCAGCGTCGCATGCGCGATAAATCCCGGCGGCTGCGGATCCATTGGCGTCGGTCGCGGCTCGTAGCTTCCCGCGGCACTCGCGCCGACGAGCACGATCCTCCCGCGGAAGTATTCCGCTGGGTAATGACGGTCCACATTCGGACACTGGTCCGGATAAATGGAACAGATTACTTTCCACAGCGGAACGCGTTCGTACGTCTCCAGGGACTTCCCACGCCAGAACATCAGCACGCGACCTTCACTGTCCACGGGAATGGATTTTCCACCGCGCACAAGCGAACGCGTGCCAAGCCAGCTTTTTTGCGCGGCCCAACCTCCTTTGTTTTCAGGTGTCGCGATTTCAATCGTCTTCGCTCCCAGCGTGGGGTACGCGCGGCCTTGATGCAGAAAATAAACGGGCTCTCGGCGAATCAAGCCGCCTTCATCCGGAGTGGAGTTGATCAGCCCCAGCCCCGCTGAAGCATGCGCCAGTTTGTCCAACGGCAGATTTGCCGTCCATTTCCCCGACTCTAATTCCGAGCCCAGTCTTGTGCCCTGCGCCGCAAAAGCCGAGGCACCTTGCCGCGCCGTTTGCTCTTCTCCTTTTAGTTCGGCGGACAGAAACGAGAATCCTAGAACCGTTTTGCCGGAATTCTGCATCACGCGCGCGAAATCGTCGTCCATCGCGGGTGCGTCTTTCTGTTCTCCGGTAAACGCCGCGTCAAACACGATTGCGCTCGGCTGGCCCTTGCTGACGTAGCGCACAACTTCCGTCCAGACCTGCCGCGGCCACGGCCAGCGGCCGAGCTTGTCCTGCAATTGGTCAAAGCTCGCGTTGTCTATATCAATGATGACGATGCGTGAATCTGTCTTGTCCGGTCGCGCCGTCCATCGCGCGCGCTCGTCAAACGCACGGTTTTCCATCCACTCGCCTGCACGCGTAAATTGCAGCGCCAGTCCAACCGCTGCAGCGAGCGCCACGGCGAGGTACACACCTTGCCGGAATGCTCGCCGCGTCTGGGGATTCGCTTCCATCCGTTCTCAGGTCCTCGAAAATGCGGTCGGACTGCCCCGCAGTAACGCACGTGGCTTCTTCGTGCAGACGATATTAGTCGTCCACACCGGCGATGAACAGCCCTCCCTCTCCCGCCGTGTTGTACAGATTAAGTGCGGCATTTAGCCACAGTGATAAGTGAATTGGCGCTTTGATTCGTTTCACACCATCGGCGCGATTGAATCACCAGTCAATTTGGGCAGGAAAGAATTCGGAGATGAGGTCTTCGTAGAAAGGAAGAATCGCTTTTGTATTGGGACGTTCTCTCCCTTTCGAGTAGAGATCGTAGGGATTGAATTTCTGAACCCATTCAAACATACGCTCGTCATGTTGGTGCATGAGATGCCGGTAGGCGCCGTGCCGATGGGCGGCATAGAACGAGTGGTATCGGAGCATGTACTGCGCCTCCTCCGGCAGATACCTGCGGGTAACATGAAAGATGTACTCGTCATGCCCAAAGGAGAGGTGAACCTTGTCGAGCCCGCAATTGGGTTCGTAAACGCCATATTTGGTTTGATACCGGCTAATCTTGCTGTCGGGATTGGCCGCAAAGAATTCAGGGAAAACGATCTCGTCGGAGTACGCGCAACCAACCGGGAACGTATCACCCACCACAGCCCACTGAGGCTCCCCATACAGGCAAAGGACTTTCCCGAGATCGTGCAAAAAGCCCGCGAGAATGAACCAGCGCGGATGACCATCCTTCCGAATTGCTTCAGCTGTCTGGAGGAGGTGCTCGATCTGCGTCAGATCGGTGTCGGGATCGCTCTCGTCAACCAGGGTATTTAGATACTCAGCCATTTCCCAAACGCTTTTTTTGCCGCGGTTCAAACCGCAATACTCGGCCTTTTTCTCGACGACAAAATCGAATGTCTGGCAGGCATGATTTTGGCGATAGAACTGCGTTACGGTGGGATTGGCGTCGGCCTTGTAGTTCCGGAATTCTTCTTCTCGTTTGCCCTGGCGGTATCGAGTGGCGACAAAATCGTCCCAATCGTCAAGTTGCTTAAGCGGCCCGTTATCGGCTACGCGGTTCATGGCATTTGGCCAAATTATGAGCGCGTGCCGGGCTCCTTACAATGGATATTTCTCCACTGCCTTTATGAGTTGCCTTTTTTCCGTCACCGGTCAGGTATCGCGGGCAAGCCCCTCGCGCGCGGTGTGCGAAAGCGGGAGAACTACAGGATTGTGCTATGTTTTATCTCTGCCCTGACCCGGGTGGCGGAATGGCAGACGCTGAGGACTTAAAATCCAAAAAATGGCTGCAACGTCTCGCACCCAAACGCATTAGTACGCGAAATTAGTGAGGAGACCGGGGTTAATGCACTCGGCTGCAGGGATCCGCTCGCCGTTGCATGGAATCGCAAAGACAACTGACACCAGAACTGGCACCGGGTTCCACACTTCGACAGCCTGCTTCGCGAAGCTCCATCTACATTCCTACATACAGCTACCGGTGCCTGACGAACTCGGAAATCGAGTTGCAAGGCGACGGTCACACGTCTGAATCTCGGCACTGTTCCGTGCTACGTTTCCGATGACGATGCTATTGCTGCCTGAATGATGGGTTTCGCCCATTGTGGAATCCGGTGGAGGTCGTAAGCTGTTTCGATCTTGCCCGAATTCATATGCAACAATAACTTCAGAGCTGGGGCCTGCCCTTTTTGCGGATCCCCATCTTCGGTATTGTCGAACACTTTAAGTTCAGTTAGGGCAGGCATAAGTTCTATCAATCTCATTCGACTTTGGGTGTAGCGTTCCCGTATTTTGCTCTCCGGAATGTCATGCCCCCCGATCGAAACTCGGGACTGTACACGCGCGATATGCAACTCTGTGCTCTCCAAGCCAACGTACCAGATTCGGACTTCGATGCCAGACGAGTCGGCTTTTTTGAGTAGGGCAGGAATGGTGTTTCCACCCAGCGTAGTTTCAAAAGCAAAGTCTTTACGCTCTTCAATCGCTCGTTCGAGCAATCGTCGGCCCTGCTGCCAAGCGGTACTATTTGCGTCCTCTTGACTGATTCCCGGATACATTAATTGGAACTTACGCGCTACTTTGTCAGGATTAAAGAACTCAACTCCGGCCTGCTCGAGCATTGCCCCGCCGATGCTGCTCTTCCCTGCGCCGTTTACGCCAGCCAGGACATAAATCTTAGGGGATTGCGTAGAGTCAGCCACGCTTCCGCGCAAAGGTTACCGCGTTTTTCGCAAGCTCTTCGGGGGACGCATCAAACGCCGTCCGCATTCCCGCGCGGGCCTCTGGAGTTTGCATGCGCGTAAGAAGGTCATCGAATGCTCGACTCATTGCGTTAAGTCGCGCCTCGGCGGCACCTGTCAACTTCTCGTATTCAGCCATCGGAATTACCGCAGCCTCAGGCGTTTCGCGCATTGTAATTAATACGACTCCACCCTGCATGACAGTTTTGAGCATCTGGCCCATCTGGTTCTTCGCTTTTGTAGCCGTAATCTTGACCGGTTCAAGTGCATCCCCCCATCGCACCAATGGATCAGGTGCTGCACTGCGTGCCCTTTTCAGACTGACTGCGCGCTGGATCGTACGGTTGAGGAGTTCGCCACTGATCGGTTTGACGAGGGGAAGTGCTCCAAGCTCCGCAGCCTCAATTGCAATTTCGTTGCTCTGCTTGCCGACCAGCAGGATTAAGGACAGGTTCGGAGAAAACGCATGAACTTTCTTCAGAAATTCTAGGCCGTTCATGTCCGGAATGATTAGACCGGTGAGAACCACATCAAAGGAGGCGCTCCTTAGACGCTGAAGAGCATCTCTAGCGTCACCTGCCTTCGAGACCTCAAACCCAAAATCCTTGAGTGCTCGGCCAGAGGTAGTCACAAAAGATGGGTCATCATCGACTAGCAAAATGCGGCCGCGGGAAAGCTCTGTCATGTCCAGGCTATTTTAGCCATATTGGCTATAATAGTCAAGGGGGCGAAAGTGCGGTAACTCTAGATTGTGCTATGTTTATCTCTGCCTATGCCCGGGTGGCGGAATGGCAGACGCTGAGGACTTAAAATCCTCCGGGGATTTTTCCTCATGTGGGTTCGACTCCCACCCCGGGCACCAGTCTTTCAGCTCCGTTCCTTTCGAAGAGACTAGATAATTTCTCGGTCCACGATTCAACGACTGGTATTCCCCCAAAGCGAAGAATCGACAGTTTCGATTAGAATCACGCCGATTAGCGTCCGATTCTGACGATCATCAAGCTAACCAAGATTACATCGTAATAGCTAAAAGTGTTAAATATACGGCTTATGGCAATCATAGACAGATATTTGATTGCCAATTAAGCACAATGTGCTACTTTTAGCTACTATGAACTTACAGGCAAGGATTGACAGGTACAAAGAACGTGGCTTCCAGCAGGTCGAAGCCGAAATCCTCGTCCTCATTGAGGAAAGTGCGGCGGCACTCTTCACCGCGTTCCCCGATCAATTCATCTTATTTGGAGGAGCCACCCTCGTGCTTTTCTACGAGAGCCCTCGATTGTCCCGAGACTTGGACCTGCTCGCCTCCCCAACGCAGATCCCAAGGCCCGAAGAAATCGAAGATGTTGTTCGTTCCAGTATCCAATCAATTGCAGAGACCCTCGGCCTGGGCCAACTCGAATTCCGGAAAGACATCGAGAGCGCCGGCTTCGTCAAGCAGTGGGTCCTCGCCAATCACAGAGCCCTCTTCAGCATCGATCTAACCAGCATCGGCGGGAATGTCTTGGAGACCCAGATCGTCAAGAAGGCAATTGCCGACGATCCAGAAAAAATCGTCGCCACACCAAGCGCGAACTACCTGCTGTTTCAAAAATGCGAAACTTTTCTCAATCGCCGTCATGTGAAAGCTAGGGATGCCTTCGACATCCATCTTCTGCTTACCCGTGGTGCGCACCTGGACAAGAATCTTCAAGCACACCTCGAGGACTTCATCGCGATGAAGGAAATAGACCAAGAATTCATCGAAACTCGAATTCAGGATATCAATGCTAAGCTCTGCACGGTAGAACTCCGCCCGGTCTTGCCACTCGCCATTTTTGAAGAGCTTGCCCAGAACGAATTTGAGGCCATCCGCCACTCGTTGCGAGTCGCATTGGCTCACTGGCTCGGGAAGGAAACGCAATGAATTGGACAACTATCTTGACAGAAGAAGCCCGAAACAATTGCATCGTGCGCACCGACCATTTGGCTCGCAAACACAAGCTCTCTGAACGTGTTGTACGGGATGCTTTGCGCCGATATGAGGCACAGCGTCTGGTCGAACGCGTTTCGACAAAGATCTACATCAACCACTTCAATCAGCAATTTTCGCCTCGCGATCTGGTGAACGTCCTTCGACCTCGTTCTTACATTTCACTTGAGTCCGCTTTAGTGGAGCGAGGTATCATTACTCAAAGTCCGTCAATACTGACTTGCGTCACACCGAGCTATCCGCAGTCTTTCAGAAGCAAATCTGTCAGCATTGTGTATAGAAAGATCTCTCCTGAGCTCTATTGGGGCTTTGAGGAAAAGGCTACTCGCTACAACAAATATCTCATCGCGGAACCCGAGAAGGCGCTACTGGATTGGATCTACCTAAACCGTCAAGAAGGACTTCCGACGCCCTTAGACGAACTCCAATTGCAGTTTCTAACTCCGGCCAAGCTTCGAGACTACGCACAACGATTTCCGCGCACAGTGGGCGAGACGATTAAGGATTTGTTGGTTGAAACAGCCTACCCGTCGCAAAATCCCGACGCCCGACGGTCGAGGGCAGGGCGATGAATGTCACGGAGTTCGGAAACTATCCGAACAGGTCGGCAAGAGGCACCCACCCGAGACGCGCCGAGCAGTCGTCCTTATGCGAGCAAGTGGCGTCCTTCCGCTCGCGTAACGGCTGAAAAACTGGCATTCAAAGATCGTCATTGCCAAGTTCCGGCAAATTCCTTCAAATTTTGTTTCGATCTTTGTAGTCTGGAATGTCCTTCCGCGGCGCCTTGTGAACGCGGACTTCACCTTGATCGGCGTCCGGAGCCTCCTCCACGCCCTCGATCAGTTCCGCTTCCAGGTCCTGACCTTCTTCAATTAGTTCGCTCACGCTTTCGGAATCGTACAGCTCCACTGTCGAAAGCCCCTGAATGTCTCCAGACAAGTCTCCCTTGTGCACGCCTGGCGATGCTTCTTCTTCACTTTCCACAATCAACCGCCCCTTCGGATCGAGCGAGCTCGCTTCGCTGCCGGACGTAATGCTCGCTACCTCGACGCGGCCGGACAGGCGATTCTTCTTGCCCTTTGACGCTTTGTTTTTGGCCACCTTGCTCTTCACAACTTTGCGCTTTGCCGTTTTGGCCGGGGATTTTACTTTTTTCGCCTTGGCTTTTTTCTTAACCACTTTTTTCTTTGCCATGGAATTTGGCCCTTTCCCTTCCGGTTATTCATGCCCATTTATTGCGAGCCATTTCATTGGATGCTTTCCATCGCTTTGTTGGCCCGCGCTTTCAAAAAAATGCCACGAAACAAAATCCGTACTATCGAAGGTGCCAGAGCCCTGGCTCAGTAGCAACAAGCATGCAGGGCAGCGGCATTCGACCGCCGTGCTCGTGAGCTGACCCGATGAGTTGATTCGTCGGAACAGCCTATGGAACTATTCTGCGAACAAACCTTCTACTCTTTTAGAATTTCCCTAGCTGTTTTTGCTTGGAGGTTCCGTTGGCATCCAGCGACTCTTTCGATCTCATCGTTATCGGCTGCGGACCAGCCGGTGAAAAAGCGGGCGCGCAGGCCGCGTACTTTGGCAAGCGTGTCGCCGTCATTGAGCGCGCGTCGAACCCGGGCGGCAGCTGCATCAACACGGGTACCGTTCCCAGCAAGACCCTGCGTGAGTCCGCGCTCTACTTTTCCGGACTCGGGCAACGCGGTCTCTACGGCATTGACTATTCACTGAAGGAAAATCTCACCGTCCATGATTTCATGCATCACGAGCGCGAAGTCGTCGAAATGGAACGCCGCCGCATCCTGAAAAACCTTGAGCTCCACAAAATCGAATATATCCAGGGGCAAGCCGCGTTCGAGGATGCGCACACTGTCACTGTCGGCAGCCGTAGGCTCACCGGCGAAATTATTCTCATCTCCACCGGCTCCAAACCGAACCGCCCGCCGGAAATTTCGTTCGATGACGTGCACACGTTCGATTCAGACACGTTTCTCCAGATGGATCGCATCCCGAAATCATTAGCTGTCATCGGTGGCGGCGTTATTGGCTGCGAATACGCTTCGATGTTCATGGCACTCGGCGTGAAAGTGACGCTAGTAGATGGCCGTGACCGCTTGCTGCCGTTTCTCGATGCGGAAATTTCCGATCGCCTCCGCGACCGCCTCAAGGAACTCGGCATGAATTTCTGGTTTAACGAGCGTCCCGTGAAAGTGGAAAACTCCGCAACGGGCGCAAAGCTCACCATGAAGTCCGGAAAAGTTCTGGAATCCGAAGCCGCACTCTTCGCCGCCGGCCGTCGCGCCGCTGTGGACGGCCTCGCTCTCGAAAAAGCCGGCCTCGCGGTTAACGACCGCGGCTATATCCCCGTTGACGAGAATTACAGAACCGTTGTCCTCAACATCTACGCTGCGGGAGATGTCATCGGCTTTCCTGCGCTCGCCTCCACTTCCATGGAACAAGGACGCGTTGCCGTCTGTCACGCGTTTGGATTTCAATACAAACAGCGAGTCGCATCCATGCTGCCGATGGGGATTTACACCATTCCGGAGATTTCCGCCGCCGGCGAAACCGAAGACTCCTGCAAGGAAAAGAAAATTGACTACTGCGTTGGCCGCGCGCATTACGGCAACAACGCTCGCGGTCACATCACCGGTGATACCGCCGGTCTTCTCAAAATTATTTTCTCTCCTGAGGACAAGAAACTTCTCGGCCTCAGTATCATCGGCGAAAGTGCAACCGAACTCGTCCACATCGGCATGATGGTCCTCGACAACGGCCTCACCATCAACGAATTCATCGATCAGGTCTTCAACTATCCGACGCTCAGCGAAATGTACAAATACGCCGCCTACGACGGCCTTGGCAATCTTTCCGGCCACAAGTTGCGCGAAGGGTAGTCTCCATCCTTACAAAGCAAATCCTTTTGCATTTCCTTTCCGCTTTCCTTTTCCTCTGTTTTCTGTAAACTCACCCCTCACACGCGATGCGCAAACCAGAATTTCCTCGACGCTTTAAGCCGCTCACCCGTCACTCGCGTGAACTCCGCGAAAAAATCCTCGCCTCCCTCAAACGCGGCATCAGCCAGCAGCAAATTTCGCGCAACCTCGATATTAGCCTCGGCACAGTCGGTTATCATGTTTCCGTGCTTCGCAAGTCCGGCGCTTACAAGCGCTGATTGGAATTTTCTCCATGCGGATGATTTCATCTCTCTTCGTTCTGCTCTTGTTTTGTCCTCCCGGGTTCTGCCCGCGGCCTCCGGCACCACAATCTTTCCTAGGTTTCGATCGCAACGACTATCCCGGTGATGACGCCATGAGGCTCTTGCGAAAACAATTTGCTTTCACCGGATACTGGCTCGGCAATCCTCCCCAAACAAAAACAAACTCCTGGTCCGGCAAGCGCGAATTCCTTCACTCCCTGGGTTATGGTTTCCTGCCGCTTTTCTCCGGCCCGACTTCTGGCGAATTGCGCGACTCGCGCTATACGCTAAAGAGAGTCGCTGATGACGCGCAAGCCGCCATTGCGGCAGCGCGCAAGGAAGGATTCCCGCCGGGCACCGTAATTTTTCTGGATATCGAAGAAGGCGGCCGTCTTCCCTCTACCTACTTCACGTACCTAAAACTATGGGCCTCAACGCTCGCCGAAGCGGGCTTCCGCGCAGGCGTTTATTGCTCCGCGATTCCGATTGATGAAGGCGAAGGCCTTTGGCTCATCACTTCCGATTTCATCCGCGACCAGATCAAACCAATCGAGCTCGTTTATTGGGTTTTTAATGACGCTTGCCCACCTTCGCCCGGCTGTAACTCAACGCTAACTCCGCCGTCACCCGCAAAAAGCGGTAACGCCTACACGCAAGTCTGGCAATTTGTCCGCTCCCCGCGCGACAAAGACTCCGCCCGTCGCTGCACTGGCTATGCAAAAGACGGCAATTGCTACGCCGCACTCGACACAGCACACCACTACAATCTGGATCTCAACGCCGCGACGTCGCCCGATCCTTCCACAGCTCGCTGAAATTTAATTGGTGGGATTTCTCGGAAACTTGAAATACGGCAGCCGCACATTTTCAATCATGACCTGATCCGCTCGCATGGCATCCGGCGCCTCAAATCCCTTCGTCCCCGCGCTCGTCACAAAATCGTCCTGATCCACGCCGTCGCCGCTCACGCCCAGTCCGCCCACAAGCACGCCGTTCTTGTAGAGCCCCGCGCTCCCCGGAAAAAACACAATCCCGCTGTTATTCCCGCTCGCAAGGCCGCTGCCCAGCCCCTGCGAGCAAGGATTTGCCGTGTCATGCAAATACAAATCGAAAAACGGCCCGGGCGAAATCGTAGAATCGTCAATCCCCGGCGGAAAAAGCGGCTGCGACCCAAAACTGATCGTCCGATTTGTTACCGCGGTTCCCAGCGACACCCCATCCAAATCCGCCGCCGACCGCGCGCTGCTGTTGAAATACACCATGTTCCGAGCCTTGCTCGCCGCAACTTCAATGCTGAACACCGTCGCATCATCCATGCGCCTCAACCCAATAATTTTTCCGTCGAGGTCCGCCACCGCAATCACCATTCGCGCTCGCTCGCCTTCCGGCAAACGAATCGCCGCGCGCGTCAACTTCGCCTCGTTCTCCGCATTATCCAGAATTCCTTTCACGTCCACTGAGGACAATCCTCCCAGCGGTCCAGCCGCCGGTGTCACCAAATCGCCAAACTCCGGCGTTCCCGTTCCATTCGTCGCCGCAACCACCCACGTTCCGCCCGTGGCCGTGCCCGGCCCGATTCCATTCGGGGGCGAAGTGTTATCTACGGCAGGCAGCACCACCCCGCCAAGAAAAACCCTTCCCGGCGGCGGCAGCGCTCCAAAAAATCCGCCAAAGCCACTCGAGGTTGCTCCCACGAACGCCGCATACTCATCCACGTCCATCGTTCCGCCGGTCACGCCAATTCCACCCACCAGTACATTCCCGCGGTAAATCGGAATCCCGCCCGGATTCACCACGGACGCATCCGAATCGTTCGTGTCTTTTTTTCCTGTGATAATTCCGAGCGGTTTTGCTCCGGTCACCGGATGCGAGGGCAAGAATCCATGTGTTTCGAGTTCCGCTGAAAGCGCGCACCCGCGATTTGTATTTTCAATTCCATACAAGTCCGCTGGCGGCTGGTTCATCACTCCCGGCGGCAAATGAATCCCGCTAATGAACCGCACCGTCCGCGAAGTCAGTGGTGCTTGATTGTTGCTGAAAAACGCACCCGTCCGCGCCAATTGAACGGCGACATCATCCGCATTTTCCATCACCGAAAAATTTCCCAGCGAAACCGCGCCCAGTGGAGCACCCGATTTATGAAAAACACCCAGCACTTTCCCCTGGCGGTCTGTCACGGCAATCACCAGCGTGTCCGTGGACACTGAAGCCGCCCCCGCCGTAACGATCTGCGTGACTTCGCTCGCGCTTAGCGCTTGAAACGCAACAGGCGGCGGTGGCGGGGGCGGCGCAGGTGTGTTCCCTCCGCCGCAACCCGCTAAAAGATACGCCAGCACACCCGCAATTCCGAGCGTCAACACGATCCCGAACGTCAGCACTTTTCTGCGCCGGGAAAGCATCGTCGTGGACGCGACTGGCTTACGGAGTCTGGGGACGATCGCCATAGCAAACGGTACCAAAGTTGGTAACACACTCGCGCCGTACGACTCAACGCCTTTGCTTTTCCTTCTGCTCCAAGGGTGAACGTCTCCCGTTTCCACTCTGAGTTATGAAATGTTGCCACACACGCGCAAAAACCATTGCCCAGCGCCTGCCGATATTGTTAGCTAGTGTGCGACTCCTGGTCCCTTGCCGGACATTTCCGGCTTCGACGCATGCGCATCCTGATTTCGCGGTTTCCCCGACGCGCCCTTCGCGCAGCCCTCGCTGCTGGTGCACTATGCCTGCTCGCGTCCGCCTCGTTTGCACGTTCCCACGCCCGTCAAAACGCCGCGCAACAGCCGGCCAATCAGCAGGCCAACGCCCAACAGTCCCGGCAAACACCCGCGCAAACGCTTCGCATCCCGCGCCAGCAGGCGCAAACTACCGCCGCGCTCGACGGGATCGTTCGCGACTCCGGTTTTTCGAACATCACCGTTCCCGTGCCAGGCGCAATTCTTACGTTACGCAACTTGCAGACCGGTCAGACGATCTCCAGCCCCTCGAACGGCGAGGGCATCTTCCGAATCTTTCCCGTTCCACCTGGCCATTACGAATTGCGCGTCACCGCGCCCGATTACGGTCCGTTTCTTATTGGCGATCTGTCCTTCCAGCCAGACGAAGTCGTCACTCTCGAAATTTCGCTCGTCACCAGCGCCGCCATCGAAGCGCGCTCGCGTCTTCCGCGTCAGCCGGAGCTCGGCCCCGCACTCTCTCCACTCGGAAACGAATCCTTCGGCACGTATCGCGAATTTCGCCATCGTCTCGATTCCGACCCCGCGTACGTTCTCAATCCCGCTCCGGAAGTTCTCCCACCCATCGCCGATGTCTTCAACAAAGTTCCTGATCGCTGGGCGCTGCAGCAGCCCGAATATCGCCGCTACGAAGCGAAGGGCGAATATCTCTACACCAAGCCGCGCTGGTACGACCCTTTCAATCGCAACAAATTTAAAGGCGACGAACCCATCTGGCCCAAAGTGCTCGGCCAGCAAACGTTTTTCAATTTCACTGCAACTTCTGAAACTTTTTTCGACGGCCGCCGCGTTCCTTCTCCCAGCAATGTCAGCACCGCAAATCCTGGCAGTTCGGAGTTTTTCGGCCGCGGCGAACAGGCCTTTCTCGATCAGACTTTCCGCGTCAGTTTTGATCTCTTCCATGGCGACGCTTCCTTCAAACCTGTGGACTGGCGCATTCGCATCACACCCGAGGTCAGCCTCAATAATCTAAACGTCCGCGAGTTAGGCATCGTCAAGCCAAGTCCTCTTGCCGGTACAAACCGTTTAGACAGCCACGTCGGCCTTCAGGAAGCCTTCGTCGAATACAAGATTCACGACCTCAGCTCCAACTATGATTTCATTTCCATTCGCGCCGGAATTCAGGAATTCAACGCGGACTTCCGCGGCTTTCTTTTTCAAGACGAACAGCCCGGCATCCGTATCTTCGGCAATCTGCACTCGGATAAGATTGAATACAACGTCGCCTATTTCGATTTCCTGGAAAAAAACACGAATAGTGGCTTGAACACTTTCGAACGCCGCAGCCAGCAGGTCTTTCTCGGTAACACCTATTTGCAGGATTTCTTTTTCCCCGGCTACACGGCCGAATTTCTCATTGCTTTTAATAAGGATGACGGCGGCCTGCACTACGACGACAACGGTTTCCTCGTTCGTCCTTCGCCCGTTGGCAACGTCATCAATCAAAATCCTGGCGCCGGACCGATTCTTCACGGCATTCGCGTCGGCTATTTCGGCTGGCTCGGCAGCGGCCACATTAAGCGCATTAATCTCACACATGCGTTTTTTCAAGCCGTCGGCGAAGATACTTTCAATCCCATCGCAGGCAAACCCGTTACCGTCAACGCGCAGATGGCCGCCGCGGAACTTTCTTACGACCACAATTGGATTCGTTACCGCGTTTCCGGCTTCTTCGCTTCCGGGGACGCAAACCCCCGCGACAATCGCGCGCGCGGTTTCGATTCCATTCTCGATCTTCCATCCTTCGCAGGTGGTCTTTTTAGCTTTTGGAACCGCGAACAGATTCGCCTCACCGGTTCCGGCGTTTCGCTCACGCCACCCGGCAGCCTGCTTCCCTCACTCCGCTCCAACAAAGAAGAAGGCCAGGCCAATTTTGTGAACCCGGGAATTTTTCTCGTAAACGCCGGCGCCGATTTCGATCTCACTCCAAAACTTCGCGCCTTCGCCAACGTCAACTATCTACGCTTCGACCGAACCGAATCACTTGAGTATATTCTTCTGCAATCTCGCATCCGTCATGGCATTGGCACAGACTATGGTCTCGGCGTAACCTACCGCCCCCCGCTTTCAGAAAACATCGTCATCACCGGCGGCGCATCCGCTCTCACGCCGGATAACGGTCTTCGCGACATCTACGGCGGTCATACGCTTTTTTCCCTCTTCACCTCCGTGAGGTTCACCTTCTGATGAGAGGCCGCACTCGCATCTCCCTCGTTGCGTCGCTTCTGGTCTGCGTCTGTTGCATCGTTGCGACTGCAAGGAATTATTCTGCTGCCGCTCAGCAACCAGCTGAACCCATTTCGCTTCTCCGAGGGCAATCGGAAGAAGAAGCCGCCCGCAAATCTGCCGGCTGCATCTCTTGCCACGGCCAAACCGACGAACCCACGATGCATCCCACCAAAACCGTTCACCTCGCCTGTACCGATTGCCACGGCGGTAACTCTTCCATTTCCGTTGCGACCGGCGCCGATCCGAACTCCTCCGAATACAAATCCGCCAAAGAAAAAGCGCACGTGCAGCCGCGCGACGCTATTTTCAAAAATCGTAGCGCCGTTCCCGAAATTGTTTACGCAAAGTGGCTCAAGGAACCGGCCGAGTACGTAAAATTCGTGAACCCCGGTGATCTTCGCGTCGCTCCCGAAACCTGTGGGCCCGCCGGCTGCCACGCATCCGAAACCCGCACCGTTTCAAACAGCATGATGACCCACACGGGAATGCTGTGGGGCGCGGCGCTCTATAACAACGGCGGCTATCCCGCAAAAAACACGCGCTTCGGCGAAAGCTACGACCGCGAAGGAAAACCTCAATCGCTGAAAACAATACCCGCACCAACGCCTGAAGAAACTCGCACAAAAGGCGTCTTGCCAGAACTCGAACCACTTTTGCGTTGGGAAATTTCTCAACCAGGAAATGTCTTGCGGGTCTTCGAACGCGGCGGCGGCAAAAAAGGTGAAGTCGGCAATCCCAAGAAGGAAGAAGATCCCGGCAAGCCCGATGACAAGCTAGGCGAGCGCGGTTTCGGCACAGAACTCCGCACTGACCCCGTTTTTCTTGGCCTGCAAAAAACGCGCCTAGTGGATCCGGTCATGTCGCTCCCGGGAACGAACGATCATCCCGGCGACTATCGCGCGAGCGGCTGCACCGCGTGCCACGTCATCTACGCAAACGACCGAGATCCTGCCCATTCTGCGCAATACGCCGCGTACGGGAATCTTGGCTTCAGCGCGACCGTCGATCCCACGATTCCGAAAAACGAATCCGGCCATCCGATCAAGCACGTCTTCACGCGTTCCATTCCATCGAGCCAATGCATGGTCTGCCACATCCATCCGGGCACGAACATGCTCACCACCTACTTCGGCCTCACCTGGTGGGACAACGAAATTGACGGCGAGAAAATGTATCCGAAGGAGCAGCGCAATCCGAGTGAGGAAGAGCGCTATCAAATCGCGCTGAGAAATCCGGAAGCTGCTGCAACACGCGGACTCTGGCGCGACCAGAAATTCCTGGCCGGAGTTGGCACGCCCGAATTCAACAAGCAGCTCAAAACCACGCAGTTCGCCGACTTCCACGGACACGGTTGGGTTTTCCGCGGCGTTTACAAACACGACCGAAAAGGGAACTGGCTCGACAAAGACGACAAAATTATTCCATTCGACGATCCCGACCGTTTCGGCAAGGCAGTGCATCTCGCCGACATTCATCTCGAAAAGGGAATGCAGTGCGCCGATTGCCATTTCAATCAGGACAATCACGGCAACGGAAAGATTTACGGCGAGCCGCGCGCCGCCGTTGAAATTGATTGCGTGGATTGCCACGGCAACATCAACAAGAAAGCCACGCTTATTACCTCCGGTCCCGCAGCTCCCGATCCAGCTCTGCCGACGTGGCCACGCGGCCATCGCCTCGATGCTCTCCGCACTCCGTGGGGACTTCGCCGCTTCGAAGCGCGTGGCGGCAAGATTTTTCAGCGCTCCATGACCGATCCCAACAAGGAATGGGAAATCGTCCAGACCGCGGACACCATTACGCCTGGCAACGTCCACTTCAATCCAAAGTCGCTACGCGCAAAACTCATGGGCAAGGATGGCACGACTCTCTCGCAAGCCCCGCAGGACGAAACGCATCTCGCCCACGGCAACGCGTCCATGACCTGCTACTCCTGCCACACGTCGTGGACTCCGACCTGCTTCGGCTGCCATCTGCAAATGACCGCGAATGTCCGCCGTCCCATGCTGCACAACGAAGGCCTGATGACGCGCAACTACACTAGCTACAACTTCCAGGTGCTGCGCGACGACATCTACATGCTCGGGGTGGACGGCACCGTGACCGGCCATCGCATCGCGCCCGTGCGCTCCTCCTGCGCGATTCTCGTCAGCTCGCAGAACGCCAACCGAGAATGGCTCTATTACACGCAGCAAACTATTTCCGCGCCGGGATTTTCCGGTCAAGGCTATTCCACGTTCGTGCCTCACACCGTTCGCGCTAAAGAAACAAAACAGTGCAGCGACTGCCACGTTTCGCAGCAGAACGACAACAACGCCTGGATGGCACAAGTCCTCTTACAAGGCACGAATTTCATGAACTTCATGGGCCGCTACGTTTACGTCGCCACCGGCAAAAAAGGATTTGAAGCTGTCGCCGTGGCTGAGCACGACGAGCCCGAAGCCATTTACGGCAGCGATCTCCACCGCATCGCCTATCCCGACGACTACAAGAAATTCGTCAAGCACGAACGCGAACTCAGCACTTCTTACGAGCACGACGGAAACATTTTCGATATTCAAGCACGCGGCGAATACGCCTATGCCGCCATGGGCAAAGGCGGTTTGCGCGTTTTCGACATCGCCAACGTGGACAACAAGGGCTTTTCCGAGCGCATGACCAGCGCCCCCGTCTCACCGCTCGGCCAAAAATTCTACGTTCCCACCAAAAACGCCCAGGCTGTCGTTTCGCCTACAACTCTCGGCGTGGACCCATTGCGCAAACAGTTGCCAGAAAACGAAGAGCAACCAATTCATTTGATCTACGGCTTCCTCTACGTCGCGGACTGCGAAGAAGGACTCGTAGTCATCGGCGACCCGGACTTAAAATCAAAAATGCCCGGCGTCGGCACGCTCCTTGATGGCAATCCCGCGAACAACTTCCTGAAACGCGCCCTTGCCTTCAATCCCAATGGCGTCCTCACCGGCGCTCGCCGCATCACTATCGCTGGAACATTTGCCTACATTCTCACAGACAAGAATCTCGTCGTCGTGGATCTCGATAATCCGCTCGCGCCAAAAATCACTGCCACTATTGGCGCGCCGTTCCTCAATGATCCCCACGCCGTCGCCGTGCAATTCCGTTACGCGTTTGTTGTTGATCGCGATGGGCTGAAAGTGTTGGACGTGACCGATCTCGCGCAACCAAAAGTAATCGACTCCGCAAAACTTCCAATCGACGACGCGCGCAACATTTACGTCGCCCGCACCTACGCGTATGTCGCCGCCGGGAAAAATGGCATCGCCATCGTGGACGTCGAAAAACCCGAATCGCCAAAACTCGATCAAACGTACAACGCCGAAGGAAAATTGAACGATGTCAACGACGTGAAAATTGGCATGGTTGCTGCCAGCGCGTTCGCGTTTGTCGCTGACGGAAAAAATGGTCTCCGAGTTCTGCAAATTCTTTCGCCCTGGGATGATCCCGCGCATTTCTCCGGCTTCAGCCCGCGCCCCACTCCAAAATTAATTGCCACCGCGCACACGCACGGACCCGCGCTCGCCATTTCAAAAGGAATTGATCGAGATCGCGCCGTGGACGAATCCGGAAATCAGCTCGCCGTCTTTGGTCGTCGCGGCGCGCGCCCGCTCAATCGCGCGGAAATCCGCGCTCTCTACCTTCATGCTGGCAGCAATTCCCCCTATGCCGTTACTGACGGCGACACAGGTAACTCCTCCAAAAACGCCGCGCCGACCTGGTTCGAACGCCTTTTCGGCTGGCGCCCCGCAGGGAAATAGATCCGCTCTCCGGGAATCTGGGCAAAGAAAAAGCGTATTCGCTTTTTATTCGCACTGCTCCTTTGTCCAGTTTTCCGTTTTCAACTTGAGACTGTAACGTTATAGAACCCAACTTCTTTGTTGTTAACCTCTTGCGTGTCATCTGCATCTAATCAAACGACAACATCCAGTGCACGTTCCCTGCATAGAAATGATTAAAATAATTTGTTGGGAGTACCGCAGGTAACACGGCTAAGGTGTAAGTGCAGGGGGTAATTTGGTCCACAACGGTGGACCCGGCTCGCAAGGGCGGGCACACAAAAGAGAGGGGTTTTTACCATGGTGCAGCAATATCTGTTAGCCAGCGATTTTGACCAGACGCTCAGCTTCAATGATTCGGGCGTCGTCCTTGCCGAATTGATCGGCATCACGAATTTCCACGACCGCGTGAAGGGACTTTCGCAGATCAACCTTGTCCAGCAGGGTGCGGAGCTATCCTATTTGATTCTGCACGATCCGGAATTTCGCCGTGTGCGGCAAGTACATCTTGTCGAAACGGGCAAGCGCATTCGCCTGAAGCACAACGTCGCCTTGTTTGCCAAAACGCTCGAAAATCTCGCGGACGGTTACAAATTCTCGTTCTACGTAATTTCCGCGGCGCCGCAGGAAATCATTCAGTCGGCGCTAGAAGGAATCGTTCCGCCGGAAAATATTTTCGGCACGCGCTTCCACTACGCAGAGAACGGAGAAGTGGCGGCCATCGTTCGCGCTTCCGCGGGCTGGGGCAAAATTACCGTGCTCGAGGAAATTCGAGCGACGCTCGGCATCAGTCACGATCACATCATCTACATGGGCGATGGCAGCTCCGACTTGCCTGTCATGATGCACGTGAATTCTTACGACGGCCTCACCATCGCGGTCAGCGAAGCGGAATTTATCACGCGCGTCGCGAAGCGCACGGTGTTGAGCGACAACACGATGAGCGTGCTCATCCCCGTCATGGAAGACGTTCTGCGCTGGGATTCGGCGCGTATCCGTCGCTTCTTCGCATCGCAGGGACTGATGTTGCGCGAGTGGGGCAAGTCGCGCACGGACCAATTGCTCATCCAGGAATCGGCGGAGCCAATCTCCGTCGAAACGCAGGCCGTGCCGACGCCAGTGGTTCAATCGTCCACAGTCACGCTCTAAACTTCATTTCCCTTCAAAACGAAAAGGCGTTCGCTTCGGCGGACGCCTTTTCGTTTTCCGTCTCTTCCTAGATCCAACTCAGGGTCTGGCGCGATTTTTGAGTTGTTTTGCCAGCTTTTCAATGTCTTCCGTTTGTTTGTACATGTTGACGGAGAAAACGTCGGCAGTATGTGTCCCGTCCAGTTGCGTACGGAACTCCTGCACTTTTATCAAGAGTTGGTCGGTGGCCTCCCGCAATTCTTTCTCGTGCGCGACAAGAGCAGCAGGATTGTTTGCATGCGTTTTCCCTGGCTGATTGGTTGGCAATTTTTGGCCTGGCTCAGGATGTGCCGGCATGGGTTCTTGGCGCGGACGAATGGGGGTAGGCGGCTGTTGTTGCAGGAATGCGAAGACTCCAGCAGCAGTGGCCGAAGCGAGAAAGGAACGCCGGGAATCCAGCATGGGAACCTCCATAGCCGGGAAATGCGGAGTATTCCGGCAATGGTAGCATTTTGCGCAAGTGAAATTGAGCGGAGCGTGCAATTACGTTTTACCCGTCGCGGCAGCGGCCGCAGCCACGGATTCCGTCATAGCGCCGCCGCGCGTGGAGCGTACCCACCCGACGATTTCCTCGTGTAGCGTGTTCAACGAGTTCGTCATGCGGTCTGCTTCGATATTCACGAGCGCATAGCGCTCTTTTTCGGGATCGCCCGCTGCAATCAGCCGGTTGTGATCTTCGCGAAGATTAGGAAATTTCTTTTCCGCGACTTTGCCTCCGGAAAGAATCTCTTCCAGAAGAGCGAGCATGGTTTCCACGTCCGCCGCGAAAACGCGGAACTCCGGTCTCGCGGGCATCGCCGGAGTCAACGGCAGGCCAGCTTCCAGCGCCATGACGGAATGCGCAAACCGGTGCGAGCTGGCGAGAATCGCGTTGATGCGATTCAGTTGGTCAGAGGTTACGCCAGGTTCCGCCGCCAGACGCTCCAATGATCCTTCCAGGTTTGTGCGCTCCGTTCGAGCGTTTTGCCGGGACCGCTCGATCGCGAGGCCCATGGTTTCCTTTTCTATATACGAGTGCGCCACGGCGGAAAAATATTCACGATAAGCTTTTAGCAATACGGCAATGTTGTTTCGGATGCGTGTGCGCTCCCAGCTTGGCCACGCGAGATAACCGAGAAGCGCCAGCAAGCCGCCCACAGCGGTATTTAGTCCACGCGCAAGGATGACTTCTTTCGGCGAAACTCCGTTGATCGTTAGAAGCAGCACGACCAGCGCGCTGATCATGGCAGCAAATACGCCGTAATTCGCCGGCCCCACCGACCGCATCAGAAACATGAATACGCCGATTAGAACAACGTCCATCGCCGCGTGGATTGAGAGAAAGTGAAACAGCGCGGTGGCGAGCAGCAATCCGAGAATCGTGCCGGTAACTCGTAGCACGCCGCGCGTGAATGTCGTGGCGAACTCCGGCTTCAATACCAAAACGATTGTCATGGGGATCCAGTACGAGCGGCGCCAATCGAAGTCGCGTCCCAGTGCGTCTCCAATCGCGACGGCGAATGCGAGTCGAAGTGCATGGCGAAACGCCATCGAGCTTAGCGTCAAATTGGCATGCAGCGTGGCAATGATGCTGCTGAAGCGCAGCCAAAGGGGCTGGTGCCTTTCGCGCTTCTTGAATTCCTCGGCGCCTTCGACCGAAGCGTTATTCGCTAGGTCAATCACGGCGCGAAGCTGGCCGGAGAGGGCGTCCATCTGGTATTGCACATCCTGCAGCACGGCTTCCAGAAAGCCCGAGCGCGATTCGAAGCTGTGCCGTGAGCGAAGCTGATAGGTAAGAGCGACGCCGAGGGCGACGCGGTCCGCTCCCAAGCCGATTTTCTTGTTTTCAATGAGCGCGTTTCCAATGGAGCGAAGAATTTCAGAGGCGTTGGCCAGATAGTCGCTGATGGAGTCAATCGCAGGATGGTCTTGCCGTTCGCGCTCTAAACGCAGTCGAAGCCGCGCGAGCATCATGATGCTTAACCGGATGCGTTCTGCCTGGCTGAGCAGCGCGCGGAAGCGAACGCTGTCCAGGGATGTATCGGTTCGCAGCGCGGAAATGGCATCCTGTGCCAGAGTGGTGGCGGCGGTGACCGGCGGCGCGCTGGCCGATTGCGCGGGCCGGCCCGCGGCGGAGGCGAGTTCAAGAAAAAGATTTCCGAGGGCGCGGAGCTCCGGTTCGTACCGCCGCACGGGCCAGAGCGCAATCGAAAGCGCGGTTTGCAGCAAGCCGCCAGCAAGCGCCAGCGCGCCAGCTTCCGCGGCTTGGCGCGGCGTAAGCGGCTGCGCTGCGTACACAACAAGCAAGACCATGCTGATGACGCCGACGTCCGCCGCTGTCGTTCCCACAACGACGAGCATACCTGCGATGAAAGCCCAGGCCGTCGCCACGAAAACGGCTTCGATGTTGCGATGACCAGTGATGGCTCCAAGAAAAATCGCGATGGCGCACCAGAGCGTGGAGATCAGCATGCGACGCGCGCGTTGCGGAAAAGGGTCGTGCCCGTCGGAATAGGAAACGTTCAGCGCACCGCTGGCCATGGCGAGCCCGCCGCGCGGCATGCCGAGCGCGAAGCCCACGATGAGAGGGATGAGCACGCCTGCGGTATTTCGTAGGGCCAAGGAAGGGTCGATCTTGGAATGGTCGAAGTGCGAAAGAATGCGCCACATCGCGCGCCATTGGCTCGGATGTGCGGTTACTTGCTGCGGAACGCCTCTCGAAGATGAGGATGAATTGCTAATCATGAGTGTTGGAGTCGGAACGCCTAAACGCCGTTGGAAACGAAACCGCCATCTTAGCAGGCGAAGCAAGGCGGAAGACTAAGCCACAAAATTATATCCTCGAGGAGAGGTCAGGCATCTTACAAAAGGGTTCAAGAGGCTGAAAAACGAATGAATACACGCAAATTAGGGAAAAACGGCCCGGAAGTCTCGGCGATGGGGCTGGGTTGCATGGGGATGAGCGAATTTTATGGTGGGCGCGACGATGCGGAATCGCTCGCGACGCTGGACCGTGCGCTGGACTTGGGAATCAATTTTTGGGACACGGCGGACGTTTACGGCCACGGCGACAACGAAATGCTTGTGGGGCGATCATTGCGCGGGCGGCGCGACAAAGTTTTTCTGGCGACGAAATTTGGGATCGTGCGTGACAGGAGAAATCCCGCCGCGCGCGGTGTGAATGGCAAGCCGGAGTATGTGCGCGCGGCATGCGAAGCGAGCCTGAAGCGGCTCGGCGTCGGGACGATTGATTTGTATTACCAGCACCGCGTGGATACTTCAACACCGATCGAAGAGACCGTCGGCGCGATGGCGCAGCTTGTGAAAGAGGGCAAAGTGCGGCATCTCGGGCTGAGCGAAGCGGGCGCGGAGACGATTCGGCGCGCGCACAAAGTGCATCCGATTGCGGTGCTTCAGACGGAGTATTCGTTGTGGAGCCGGGACCCGGAAGATGAAATTTTGCCCACGACGCGCGAATTGGGCATTGCGTTTGTGGCGTACAGCCCACTGGGACGCGGGTTTTTGACTGGGCAAATCAAGAAGTTTGAGGATTTGGAGCCGGACGATTACCGGCGCACCTCGCCTCGCTTTCAGGGAGAAAACTTTCAGAAAAATCTGGAGCTTGTGGATCGTGTGACCCAGATTGCCAAGGAAAAAGGCTGCACGCCTGGGAAACTCGCGCTCGCGTGGTTGCTGAACCTTGGAGAAGACATCATTCCGATTCCGGGAACGAAACGCAGGAAGTACCTGGAAGAAAACGCGACCGCTGAAGATGTGAAACTGACTGCAGCGGATTTGCGGCGCATTGACGAAGTCGCGCCGAAGGGCGTCGCGGCGGGGCATCGCTACAACGAAGTAATGATGAAGCTGGTCAACGCGTAAGAAGGGGCGCAACAGGGAGGCGGGCACAGAAAACTATGTCCACAGCAAATCCATTTGCGAAAGAGCAAGTTGTAGAGTCGCACCCAAAGAGAGAAGTGCGCGAATCGCACGCGCCTTCGGGAATCGCAGTCATCGCGACGATTTTTCAGGGCGTAATGCTGGCGGCGCATTGGTTCGTGTACGAAACGTGGAGTTTGTTTTGGGGGCCAATGGATGTGGGCTTGCAGCGCTCTCTGGCGGCGTGTATTGCGATTTTGAACTTCAGCTTTCTTGGGACAACGTTGCTCGCGTTTCGCTATAACAACTTTCTTGTGCGGACATTTTACAGGATCGCGGCCGTGTGGCTCGGTGCATTGAATTTTCTGTTTCTTGCCGCAATTTTGAGCTGGCTGGCGTACGGATTCGTACTTGCGAGCGGAAATGCGATTCCCAGCCGCTGGATCGCGACCGCATTTTTCGGAGCGGCGGCATTGGTGAGCGCGTGGGGCGTGATCAATGCCAACTGGGTGCGCGTGAAGAAAATTAAAGTGCGGCTGGAAAATTTGCCGGAGGCATGGCGAGGTCGCACTGCCGTGCTGGCTAGCGATCTTCACCTGGGCCACGTCCGGCATCGCGGATTTTCCGGACGCATTGTGCGCAAGATTTCGGCGGTGAAGCCCGACATAGTTTTTCTAGCAGGTGATTTATTTGATGGAACGCAGGTAAATGCAGCGGAAGTGACGCAGCCTTGGAAATATTTGCGCGCTCGATTTGGTGTGTACTTTGTGAGCGGGAATCACGAATTGTTCCGCGGCGACTCTGGATTTTCAGATGCGGTGCGCGCGGTTGGAATCCGCGTGCTGGAAAACGAGAAAGTGGATGCGGATGGTTTGCAGCTTGTCGGCGTCCCCTACAACCACGCGACCCATGCCGAGCATTTCCGGTCAGTGCTCGCTAAAATAGCGATTGATCCGGACCGAGCGAGCATTTTGCTAACACACGCGCCCGACAGGCCTGCAATTACGGAAGAAGCTGGAATCGGTCTGCAGCTCTCCGGGCACACGCACTTGGGGCAATTTTTCCCGTTCACGTGGATCACCACTCGCATCTACCGGCAATTTGCCTATGGTTTGAGCCGCCTCGGCAAGGCGCAATTCTATGTTTCGAGCGGCGCGGGCGGCTGGGGACCACCGCTGCGCGTCGGCTCGCAAGCGGAAATCGTGCAAATCACTTTCGAGTGACATACTCCCCTGCCTGAAGGCAGGGGCTTCTCAAGCAACAGGGGCTAACTGCCCCGCTGTTGACGCTTGAAGGCGTAGTCCACGCCCTAAGATTACGAATGCTGCCGCATGGTCACGTCCAATTGTTAGGCCGCAATCGCAACGATGTACTCGTTCCGATATCGACTTCTTTTCCAAGGCGTGACAGTTGGGGCATTCTTGACTCGTGTACTTCGGGTCTACCCTGATTATCTGCTTTAACAGTTAATGGGGGCTTTATCCCCGCCCTGAAGGGCGAGAGGTTTTACGCCCCCGCCGGATAAAACTCAGAGCCCTTCGGAGAGAGGCTTGCCGATTTCCCAGTGGTGGCCGAAGGGATCCATGACGCGGCCTAGACGCCAGCCATATTCGTTGGTGACTTCATAGACGGCGGTGGCTCCGGCGGCGACGGCGCGAGCGAAAGCAGCGTCGGGATCGTCCACAACCAAAATGATGCGAACCGTACCGCCGCCCAGAGTTTCCGGACTGAAATTCTTGTGTTCAGGTGATTCGTCGGCGACCCAGAACTCGGCGCCCTCGACGGCAAGTCTGGCGACCACGGAACCGCTAGGGTCGTCCATACGAAATGCTTCGGTGGCTCCGAATGCCGCCTTATAAAATTCGACGGCTTTCGCGCCTCTGCGAACGCTGAGCATGGGCGTAATAGAAGTTTTCGGATGAAATGCAGTTCGCGGTGTGGCGGACATCGGAATTCCTTCCTCTTTAATTTATTTTCCCGTTTGAAGAGCGGGAAGGACAAAAGACGGCTTCACCTCTTTGCGCCGCGACCAATCGTGATAAGTGTGGCACTCAAAGCAACGCGATTCGGCGTGATTGGGGCCGGGCGCGTGGCAGGTTTTGCAGGTAGCGATTCCCGGGATCAAAATGTCGCTCGAATCGGTGCTGCTGAGCGCTTTTTCGTGGCAGCTCGTACAAGTAAATCCGGTGTGTGCTGCGTGATCGAATTTCGAATGCGGCAGCCAACGCAGCGTGATGTTTGCCGGCGCGACCGCAGGAATAGATATTACTTTGATGATGGGACGATCCGGGATAGCCATCTGCGCGCTGGGATTCTGTTTAGGGTTTGTTTCTCTGGTAGCCCATCGAGCGATGGAAGTATCCGGCAGATTCCCTTGATTCATCTCATGGCACTGCGCACAGGTTTTGTGCGCTAGCAATTCCTCTGCGATGGCTACTTTTTCCTGAATCCACTGCGGCGGCGTTAGCGTGCGCATGCGCGGCGGTAACGGCTTGCCCGTCAAATCGCGCGCGGGGTCTTGTATTTCGTGAAGCTCAGAGGGATGCGCGGCGATGTACTCTGAGAATTTCTTCAACAGAAATGCGTTAATGACTTCTGGTTTGTCGTGCGGCACACCATCTTCAAAGCGCCTATCGAATGTTAGGAGATGGCAGGAAGCGCAAGCAGTTGCGAATTTTACAGGCGCCATTAGCTCGCGGCCGGTGGACGGATTGTACGGCGTGAGTCCAGAGGAGTGCGCGGCCGTAAATTCGTCTTTTTCCGTATAGGTGACAGACGCGGTTGCATACTTTGCGTCGGCGTAAAGCCACGCGGACTTCGTCGCTGCCGCGGCAGTGCGATGGCAATCGCTGCAATCGAGTTGAACGTTTGGCCCGCCGGGAGCGCGGCGAATTGGTTTCATGTGCAACGAATGATTCAGTTTGACCGTGCCGGGATCGCGCGCGCCTTCCTTCAGAGCTGCGAATTGCGGATGGCCATCTTCGAAGCTTCTGATATTCGAAGCGTAATGGGCCGCTCCTCCCTTTGCGCGCAAATCCGAATGGCAGCTTGCACATGACTGATTACTTGCAGCCGATAGATTGATCTTTCCGCGATGTTCGACATGACATTCGGCGCAGTTCAGAGTCTTGGTTTGTTCCGCATGATGAATGGGTCCGTCGTGGCAGGCTAGGCACGCGGAATTTTCTGCCTTTGCGGAAAAACTTCCAGCTTGTTGCACGTGGCAGGCGGCGCATTGTGTTTCGAAGACGGCGTGCGGCTCGCTCAGGCGGCCGCCGGAATACACGCGGAAATCGCGGGCGGCAAAATGCCAGCCAATCCAAATCAGTGCGATGAGCGGGAGCGCAAGGCTCAGCCATAGTTTGGCGCGCTTGAGTGGCGTCGGCCTCTTGAAATAGTTGAGGTCAATGCGCTGCGCGAGCTTTTTGGTTGTGCGAGTCCGAGCCAATCTTCACCTAATAACGCAAAGCCATCACCGCATGGACCGCGCCGAGTAGAATCAGCGCGAGCGAGAGCGGAATGTGCACAAGCAGCCAGCCGTGCAGCCAATGATGCATGCGCTCTTGCAGAGAAAGCTGGCGCGCTTCATCACAGATTTCTTCCAGGTCGGCCACAGCGGGGTGCGCCGACGGAGGAATCAGCGCTTTCAGTGCCGTGAAGGAATTTCTTGCGCGACCGGCGTCGCGCATACGCGCGCCTCGCCGGTTCGGCTGTTCGAGATAAGGACGCAACTCCGAATAATAAAAACGCCGAAGTGGCGCCGATTGTTCGTCATTGAGCAAGATAATTTCCGGCGCGGCAGCAACGGCGGTGGCAACACTGGCTCCCGCGCTGACAGCAGCAGAAGTGCGCAATGCAACTGTGGTTGCCGTGAGAGCCCGCATCGCAGTAAAACCGCCCGCGCGTTGGCCGGCATCTTCGGATTTGTAGGTGAAGCCGAGAGGGCCACAGAGCGATTCCATCGCGTGGTCGGCTTCTTCGCGCAACAAACGGCGCACGTGGCCGATTTCGTCGTAGATAGTTTCGAGCGGAACGTCCTTGGTCATCAGGCGCGGTAGATAATTTTGCAGCGCGGCACCGAAAATTCCACTCGCGACGGTGATGATGAGAAGCCACATAAGAATTTGCGTTAATGTGCCGCCAAAATGAAACCCGCCATGAAAAAGAATCAGCGGAAGCGCGAGAAAGCCGAGCCACAGGTGGCCGCGCATCCAAGCTTGTGCGCGGCCGAGGCGCCAGGTGGGAACGCGTTTGCGCGCACCAAGCGCCGCGGCGAAAAGCATGAACGCGAAACCGACAATGCCAAAAACTAAGCCAAGAAAGCTGCCGCCTGTCGGACCTTTTGGCGCGGTGAGCGCGTATGCAATATAGACCACCAGCGACACGGCAAAAATTGCAACCGACATCATCAGCCATTGCCGCTGAGTGGAGTCGAGCTTCATTTCACTTTCCAGCCCTGGTGGATCACTTCCTGGAAAAACTGGCGCGGCTCGACGCGATGCGCGGCGTCGTGCGGGCACGCGTAAACGCAACTTGGCTCCTTGAGGTGCGTGCAGAGATCACACGATGTGGCTTTTTGCTTGATCGTGGCTTTCTTGCGGCCCGGATGTTCAGGATCTTCGGCCATTACTTCGAACGGATGAAGATTGATGTTGCCGTACGGGCAATTGCGCGCGCATAGACCGCAGCCAATACACCAATCTTCGATGATGACTTCGAGCGAATTGCGACGGCGAATCGAACCGACAGGGCAGCCGACCATACAAAGCGGATCGCGGCACTGGCGGCAACTTGTCGCGACGAGGAAACGATCGAAGCGCAGCCCATCACGAACGAGGCGCGTGATTCCGTCGTGGGCATCGGCGCATGCATTTACACAGGCGTCGCAGCGCGTGCAGTTTTCGAGGTCGAGCACGAGGAGGCTCTGCGCTTCCATGAGTCCCTGCGAAAGGAACTGGTCAATCGGGACGCCTTGGACCATTTCCATGCGTTGCTGGTTGGCGAAGCGGCGTTCTTCGGCAACGAGTTCGAGGCCCCGGCGCACGGTGGGGAAGCGCTCCACCATGTGGCGGAAATCGTCACCGGGGATGCGCACCACTTCCACGTGGTCGAGGGCGGTGCAATTCGCCGTGCGGACTCCACCGCCGAGCAGACCGATTTCGCCGAAATAATCGCCTCGCGAGAGATACGCAAGGACGAGTTCGCCGCCTGGATAATTTTCCGAAATTTTCACGAAACCAATGCGCACCAAGTAAAAACAGTCCGCGCGATCGCCCTGTCGCGCGATGATCTGTCCCGGCGCAAAACGCTGCAACTCGACGGTTTCTTTCAGATGCTCGATGAAGTCCGGCGAGAGGTCCGCGAACATCGGCACGCCACGCAGGTGATTTTCGAGCGCGCGGCGTCGATAGGTTTCGTCAATCTGCGCCTTGAAGGTTTTGTTTTTCATCATGATGTCGAGCACGTTGCGCAGCATTTCATACGCCACGACATCGGATTCCGCGCGGACAGTTGCCGAGCGCGGATAGAAATTCATGCAAGTCATTTCGCCGAAGAGATCGCCTGCGCCGAGCTCGGCCACGGGATTTCCGTACGAAAGATCCACAGCCGCGTCAATTGGAATCGTTTTGTCGCGCACTTCTTCGTCGCGTTGATCTTCATCGCGCCCGGCAAGCGTGCTGGTCAGGCGTTTGAATAATCCTTTTGAGCCGCCTTGTGTTTTGACGTGCGCGATTGGCGTTGAAATGGAAACCCGCGCTTTGCCGTCCAGGATGTAGAACGCGGTCGAACCGAAATCGCCTTCCTTACAAATCAGTTCGCCTTTGCGGAAGCGGCGCTTCACGATCGCGCCGCGATTCATTTCGAGGAACGTGCCAGAAACCCCTTTGAAGACGGGAATTTTGAGCAGGTCTTCCGCTTCGAACCCTTCCGCGCCCGGTCCGGCAGAAATCGCCGTGCCGGCGACACTTTTGTTGGTCAGCGCGCCGGTGGGACAAGAGACCATGCACTCGCCGCAGGAAACACACGTCGAATCGCCCATCGGCACATTCAGGTCAAACGCGATGCCCGTGGAATAGCCTTTGCCCATGCGCCCCAAAACAAAATTTGTGCGCACCTCATCGCAGCCGCGAATGCAGCGGTCGCAAAGAATGCATGCATCGTGATCCACAGCAATGGAGAGGGAAGAATCATCATGCCCGCGCGCGACGGTGCGTTTGGCGAAACGGGGCTCCTTGATTCCGGCAGCTTGCGCCAGCGTTTCGAGTTCGCAGTCGCCGGAATTCGTCTGCCGCGCGCAGGGCGACGGATGATCCGCCATCAAAAGTTCGAGCAGCGTCTTGCGCGCGCTCAAAACTTTGTCGGAGTTGGTAAGGACCTTCATCCCGGGCTCGACGGGGCGAACACAGGATGCGGCAAGCACGCGCGCGCCTGTGTCCACAAGGCACAAGCGGCAAACGCCCACGGGCGTTTCATTTTGCAAATGGCAAAGCGTGGGAATGGAAACGCCATTCATGCGCGCGGCGTCGAAGACGGTCGTCCCGGAAGGAACGCGGACGGCTGCGCCGTCAATCGTGATGTCAACCAGACCTGGAGGTGTACTTGAAGTTGTCATCCGTTAAGGCCTGATCCCCACTCGATTTGCTTCACCCGCACGCGCTGCGGGACTCGCGCAAATCCCGCTCGGACATTCGCCGCGCAAAACATGTGCGTCCACTTCCGCACGAAAATGTTTCAACACGGATTGAATCGGCGCCGGAACGATTTGTCCGAGGCCGCAAATCGAGGCTTGCGCCATCGCGTGTGAAAGCTCGTCCAGCAGAGCAAGATCGGAGCGATAGTGCGGCTCCGGCACGGAGCCCTGCGACCATCGCGTAAGCAGGTCCACCATTTTTTGCGAGCCAACGCGGCACGGCACGCATTTACCGCACGATTCATTGCGATAGAAGCGCACCGCATTCAGAGCCATGTCCAGCATGCAGGTCGTATCGTCGCAAACCACAATCGCGCCGGAACCAAGCATCGAACCCGCATCTGCAAGCGCTTTGAAATCCAGCCGCACGTCCACCATTGAAGCAGGCAAATAACCCGAAGAGGGTCCCGAAGGCGCGAACGCTTTCAGTTGGCGCCCTTCGCGCACTCCGCCTGCATAATCGAATAGTACCTGGCGCATGGGAATGCCCATGGGCACTTCGTAAATTCCTGGCTTCGCGCAGTGACCACTGACTCCCACAAATTTCAAACCACGCGAACCGCCTTGTCCGGCGGATTTATACCAATCAATTCCACGCGCGAGAATTTGCGGTGCGTTCGCAAATGTTTCCACGTTATTGATGACGGTGGGTTTTTGATAGAGACCAATCACGCCCGGGAAAGGCGGTTTGTTGCGCGGCTCGGCGCGATGCCCTTCGATCGCTTCAATCAAGGCGCTCTCTTCGCCGCATATGTATCCGCCCGGGCTGACGAACACCTTCAAATCGTAATCAATTCCGCTGCCCAGTAGATTTTTTCCCAGTAATCCCGCGCGATAACACCGGCGAATCTCTTCGCCCAAAATTTCTTCCTGCAAATGATATTCATGCCGAATGTAAAGAATTCCGGTCTTCGCGCCGGTGACGAGTCCTGCAATCGCCATTCCCTCAACCACCAGATGTGCGAGGTGCGTCATGATAAAGCGGTCCTTGATCGTTCCCGGCTCGCTTTCATCTGCGTTGCAGACAATGTACTTTTCCGCGACGGGCTGCTTGCGAACGAGATCCCACTTCATTGATGTTGGAAACCCGGCGCCGCCCATCCCACGTAATTCCGATTCCTTCAACGTGGCGAGCACTTCGTCATAGTCTTTAGTAATGATCAGCTGCCGCAGCACGCCGTATTTTTCCGGGCCAGGATATGGATCGGACGCGCATTCGACTCGCGATGCTTGCGGATGCTCTTCATGCAAATCTTCGCCGCGAATTGCTGCGCGCGCGATACTCTCCGCGTGCTCCGCGGTCACGCCTGTATAGATGCGGTCGTTAATCGAGACTGCCGGTGCATGATCGCAGCGGCCCAGGCAGGAAACATCGCGAATCTCCACGTCGCTCCGTTGCGTCCCCGCAAAGCGGCGTTCCAGATCCGCGCGCAGTTCGCCAGCGCCGTTCAAATGACAACTCATGTCCGCGCAGACACGAATTTCCGCGCGCGCCGGCGGCACAAGATGAAAATGCGGATAAAAACTCGCAACGCTGTGAATTTGATAGAGCGGAGTCTGCGTTCGCGCAGACAGCGTCTCAAGCTCCGCCTTGGGCAGGAAGCCGTGGCGTAGCTGGATCGCCCGCAAGTCGTCGAAGATCACGGCGCCCGTCTCGCGCTAAGGCGCCACGCGGGAAGAGCACTGCACGCGCGGCGCGAGGTGGAGTGAAAAGTCTTGCAAATAGTACTGAGGGAATCACCGGCTGTAAATAGAAGAGCGTTACCTTCTTTCCTAAAAAGCGAAAAAGACAGCGCAGCATCGTTGACTTCACAGTGAACCAAATATATATACAAAGGGACTCTTCCGGCCCGACGGATGCTCATACTACACAAACGCCTCATTGTGATGGCGGCCATCTGCGCCTTGTTCGTCCTATTCGGCGGGCTGCTTCGGGCGGACACCAAGACTCCTGCTGCCGAACCCATGAAGTACATCGGTCCCGGCTCCTGCGCGGCAACGAGTTGCCATGGCAGCGTGAAACCCATTGCTGGAAGCCGTATTTTGCAAACCGAATACTCCACCTGGATTTTGAAAGACAAGCACAGCCGCGCCTATCAAGCGCTCACCGGAGATGTCGGCGAACGTATGGCGCGCATTCTGAAGCTAGGCGCCAAGGCTGAGGAATCGCCGAAGTGCCTCGCCTGTCACGCGCTCTATGCCAAACCGGAACAGCAAGGACGCAAGTTTGAAATTGCGGAAGGCGTTTCCTGCGAAAACTGCCATGGTCCCGCTTCCGGTTGGCTTGGGCCGCATACCACAACCGGCTGGGTGCATGAAAAATCCGTCGAACTTGGCATGGCCGAAACGCGTAACGTGATTCATCGTACCGAGAAATGTCTGGAGTGCCATCTCGGAACGAAGGATAAATTTGTGGATCACGAGATGATCGCCGCGGGACATCCGGATTTGTATTTCGAACTGGATTCGTTTTCCGCCGTGATGCCGCGCCACTGGAAGCAGCCGCGCGAATCGGAGACGGGTAAGCCTGCGGAAGATCCAGCATGGGTCGGAGTGCGCGATTGGAGCGCCGGCCAGGCCGTGCAACTTCGCGCCGCGATGGATCGGCTCACTTGGCGCGCAAAGGGCGAACGGTACGACAAAAAAGACGTTTGGCCGGAATACGCCGAGCTTTCTTGTTTCGCGTGTCATCATTCGCTTGGCCCCGCGAAAGACAGTTGGCGCCAGGAGCACGGCTACGCGGGACGCAGACCGGGCGATCCTGCGTGGAACGAATCGCGCTTCGTTGTGTTTCGTCTGATGGCGCAGCAAGTAGATTCCGCCACCGCACAGGAGCTCGAAAAGCGGCTTAGTGCCGTCTCTCAAGAGATGAGCAAGCTGAATCCCGACCGCAACGCCGTCGTTGCTGCGGCGGGTTCTCTGGCGCCCGTAGTCCAGCGCCTCGCCGAGCGGCTTTCCACGATGCAGTACGATTCCGCGCTTTCGTTGCATGCCATGCAGCGCATCACCGACGATGCGGAGGCAATTTCTCTGGCCGACGAACGCGCCGCCGAGCAAGCCGCCATGGCGCTCGATTCTCTCTACATTGCCTACAGCAAGGAAGCCAAGCCCGCAAACGCCGCCGAAGTCCGCGCTGCAATCAACGGCCTCTTTCAGCAGCTCGAAATTCCGTCCGCCTACAACGCCGATCAGTTCGCCTCTGCTTTGCGCAGAATCAACGATCTCCTTCACTAATCCCCTCATTCACAGTAAATTGGTTGGCTCGCCCGATCGATTGCATATGAACGCCTTCGAAAACTGGTTTTGTGGGTCCTCCTTGTGGCGCGGTATCACGGAGCGCAAGATTCTTCCGTGGATGCTCTCCGGCTATTCACTTGGCGACAATGTGCTGGAGCTGGGCGCGGGGCCCGGTGCGACCACGCAAGAATTGCGCCGCCGCGCAAGACGCGTCACAAGCCTGGAATACGACCACAGTTTTGCCGCACGGCTCGGAGCACGTTTCCACAAAACAAATGTCAGCGTTCTGCAAGGCGACGCTGCTGCGTTGCCATTTCCAAACGGAGTATTCTCTTCCGTAATCGCGATGTTGGTTCTGCATCACCTTAAATCGCAGGAACAGCAGGAGCGAGCCTTCGCGGAAATTCATCGTGTGCTAAGGCCGGGCGGCGCGTTTCTCGCGCTGGAAATCGGTGATGGCTGGCTGCAGCGCTTCGGTCACATCAAGAGCACATTTGTTCCGGTCGCGCCTGCATCGGCGTTTGCGCGCCTCACGTCTCTCGGTTTTTCCAAAATCGTCGTTGACATGCAGCGCGCCGCGTTTCGCATCTGTGCGTTGCGCGCCCGCGAAGCCTGACATTTCCTGAAACTTTGCCTTTGCTTCCGCGCAACCTTGCCCATAGCATCGAAGCGTGACCAACTCCGCGAGAAATCAATTTCCGCCGGGCCCCCAGGGAAGTACATTCGCATTTATCTTTGGGGAGCGCCGCCGCGATCCTCTTGGCTTCTTCACAAAACTCACACAAGACTTCGGCGATGTTTCCACCCTCCAACTCTTCAACTTTCGCACGCTCTTCATCAATCATCCGGACATGATTGAGGACGTGCTCGTCAACAAAGCACGCAAATTTGAAAAGGGCCGCGTGATGAAAGCAAACATACGGCTTTTTGGCCAAGGTTTGCTCACGAGTGAAGGCGATTTCTGGTTGCGGCAGCGGCGCCTGGCGCAACCGGCCTTCCATCGTGCGCGGGTTGCCGCTTATGGCGAAACAATGGTGCAGTACGCCGAGCGCGCCATGCGCACCTGGCGAAACGGCGAAGTGCGCGACATCCACGAAGACATGATGCAGATCACACTGCAAGTCGTCGGCAAAACACTCTTCAACGCAGATCTGGCTCACGACACGCGCGAAGTTGGCGACACACTGGAAATTCTGCTCAAGCTCGCGGCTGATTTCGGCAAATCCATTTTGATTCCGCTCTGGGTGCCCACTCCGCGCAATCTTCGCGCACGACTCGGCATTCGCCGCATCGAGAAAATCATCTATCGCATCATCGCACAGCGCCGCGCCGAAGGGGGCGACACGGGCGACCTGCTCTCCATGTTGCTTGCCGTGCAGGACGAAGACGGTTCGCGCATGACCGACACGCAACTTCGCGACGAAACCATCACACTTTTTCTTGCGGGACACGAAACTACGGCTAACGCGCTTTCCTGGACGCTGTGGTTGCTAGCGCAAAATCCGGAAGTCGAGCGCAAATTCCACGCGGAGCTGGACGCCGTGCTCGGCGGCGGCGCTCCTTCCGTTGAGGACATGCCAAAGCTCGTATACACCGGCCATGTTTTGTCGGAGTCCATGCGCCTCTATCCGCCTGCTTGGGGAATGGCGCGGCTGGTTCGAGAAGAGGTTGAGGTTGCAGGTTACAAGCTCCTTCCGGGCAATGGCGTCGCCTTCGCACAATGGATCGTGCATCGCGATCGGCGCTGGTTTTACGAACCGGGAAAATTTCTCCCCGAGCGGTGGGAAGGCGACCTCGCGAAACGTCTACCGCGCTTCGCTTATTTCCCGTTTGGTGGCGGGCCGAGGCAATGCATCGGCAATTCCTTCGCGCTAATGGAAGCGACGCTGATTCTTGCCACAGTTGCCCAGAAGTTTCGCTTCCGCCTGGTGCCGGGCCATCCTGTAACGCCGCTGGCCTCCATTACGCTGCGGCCAGCTCACGGCATTCGAGCGACGCTCGAAGCGCGCTGAGCACAACTTCTATTTACTACCGTTCAGCGCTTCCGCGCCGAGTTCGCTGCGCGTCTGAATCACGCGCAGGATCGAATCGCGCGTCACCATCCCAACGATTTGTAAATTGCCGTCGTCGCCGTTGCTCACGACGGGCATTTGATTCACGTCGTTCATCAGCAGCCGCTCAAGCAGGCCGAGCAGCAGTTCGTCTGGCTTAGCCCAAAGAATGTTCTCGCGGGGAACCATTACACCCTGTACGGAGGTGCCAGCCCATTCTTCACGCGGCACCGCGTTTAGCGCCTGCACGTTCATCATTCCGGTCAGCCGGTCGTCGTTCAATACCAGATGAAACCGCCGGCCCGTGCGCAAAACTTCCGCTGCGTATTCTTCCAGCGTGTTTCCACCCGGGAACGTCGGCACTTCGTGGCTCATCACATCCTGCGCGCGGAGTCCCGAAAGATTTTCGCGCACGGCGACTTGCGCCACGCTCTCCTGCGCCGCGCTCAGAATAAACCAGCCGATGAACGCCGTCCAAAGACCCGAGACAAAATCGCCTTTGAGCTCTACCCAGGGGCCGATGGATATCTTGCCGCCCAGAGCGAGCCACGCGCCGCAAAGAATCATGGCGTAGGCAACGATTTTGCCGCTCATCCCCGCCATTCGGGTTGCCCTGGAAAAATCCTTTGTGATTCCCCAGGCGATTGCGCGGAAGATGCGGCCTCCGTCCAGCGGAAAGCCGGGCAAAAGGTTAAACAAGGCCAACCGAACATTGATAAAAGAGAGCCATTGTGCCAGCGCGCCTAACGTCTCGCTGTAGGGGAAGACTTTGGATAGACCGAAGAAGGCTGCGTACAGGAACAGGCTCGCCAGCGGCCCCGCGACTGCAATATTGAATTCCTGAATAGCTTTCGAGGGCTCGCGTTCGATTCGGGCCACGCCCCCAAAGATGAATAGCGTAATGGAGACAACCTTGATTTTGTAATGCTGCGCCACGACGCTGTGGGACATCTCGTGAAATAACACTGAAGCGAAAAAGAGGAGGCTGGTCAGTATGCCTACCGTCCAGTGCTGTTGCGTGGACCAATGTGGATGTTGAACTGAAAATTGGCCGACCAGCGTCCAGGTAATCAGACCGAAAATCACCAGCCACGTGGGATGCACGTAGATGGGAATCCCGGCCATGGTGGCAATGTGAAATCCTGGGCGTGTGGGCATCATTGAATCTCTTTGAGAAGCGCGAGCTCCTATTTCTAAGGTACAGGGGAACGCGCGAGATGCCAATGGAGTGGACTCCAGCGAGGCTGGCGACGGAAGTAGCAGAATCGGTGGAAACGGGAAGCGTGTACCAACCATACCACCACCCCCTCCCCTGTTTTTTGTAGGTGTTGATTCTGAACGACTCTAAGTTCAATGATTTGCAGGTGTTCATTCTAAAAGGGTTGCAGAGCCGAGTGGCGCGAGCCTGGTGGAGATTGGTGGTCCGCTCGCGAAAAGGGCACGATTCATCGTCCCCCTACTGGAAAAGGCGCGCCAAACGCATAGCACTGCAAAAGTAAGACAAAGAAAGAGGCCGGACTAGAGTCCCCGCCCTACACAGGCCAGAATAGGCGGGAGGTGGGGCTGATGTTAGCTTGGCGCGTGCGAAGAATTAGTTAAACAAGCGAGTGGATGTGGCGCTGTTGGAGGCGGCTGCAGTAAAAATTGAGGGCGTACTCGACGGAAAGCATGAGGGCGAGGACGAAGAGCCCCAAAAACACGGTTTCGTGGAGTTGCGCTCGCCAAATGCCTACGAGTACGCCGGCGATCATTACAAACGGCCGGATGCCGGTGAGCGGTCCAAGGAAAAACACGCTGGTGGCGCTGCGGATGTCCGTGGATGGAATCACGCGAAGGGCGATATTGGCCAGCACGAGCGCAGCGTAGGGAAGGAAGACGAAGAGCATGCGCCCAGCGGATTGTTCGAGGTCCGCACGGAGCAACTGTGGGTTCCGTGAGAATGCCACCACGAGCAGAAGGCAGAGCAAGGAAAAGCCGCTAACGACTTGAGCAGCAAGAATGCCGCGCAAGACGCTGGTCACGTAATACTTCCTCGTACGAATCAAGGGGCAGCGACCCATCGCGGTGCGACAACCGCACAAGGCGCCGTCCAATGAAGCGAGGAGAAAAAGCGCAAGGAGCGTCATTGCAGCTCTCCGAGCGTGCGTCCCAGAGTTGGTTTCAGATGTGGAACGAGTTCTGGACGAAAGCCGACGAGAGCGTGGAAAACGCGGGGTGCCGGCGTCTTCCAGATTTTTGCGCCGTAGATACCGCTTTCGAGTTTGGGCACGGCAGCGCGCGCGGCGGAAACGAGCGTGTCTGCAGTGTATGCCCGCGCCGTGGAGAGAACGCCGTCGTGGCGGGCCAGTGCCGTGCGCATGCGGATCACGTGAAAGAACCACGAACCGAATGGGGCCAGGGCCCAGGGCTGAAAATCGTAATGAACAAAAGCCTGAGTGGTCTCGCTATTGTGGCGACGGAGAAAGGCGACGAGGTCATCGCCGCGAAAATGGTGAAGGACTCCGGTGGAGATGTAGATGTGGCCGCGAAGGTCGGCGGAAAATGCGTCGCCGTGAAAGAAGCGGCAGGGAAGTGCTTCCGCTGCCGCAAGACGGTTCGCTTCGTTGATCAAAGTTGCATTGAGATCTACACCCGTCAGTTCCACTCCCTCTTGAGGCAAAGCGCTACGGGCGGCGAGCCAGCGAATCGTATACCCGATGCCGCAGCCGACGTCGACGATCCGGATCGGCCCCTTGAGCACGCTCGAACGGAGGGCCTCAATGGTGGCGCGCACGATTCGTAGCACGCGATGGCCGTGATAGAACTCTTCGGCCAAACGCTGCATTTCCCAATGAACGGCGAGCATCAAGCGGTCCACGGCCATGGGATCAAGAAGCCCATCCTTCGCTGGAATTTGCTCGATTACGCGCAGAGCTTTCTTGTTTGCAAATCGCTCGAAAATGCCTGCAATTTCACTTTTGTTGACGGGCAGGCGAATCAATGTTTTCGGGTCGTGCTGGACGACCAGATCGGAGATTTCCGGTTGCGCTGGATTCCACGAGGGGAACACGAATTGAGAGTAAAGGAACTGCGATGCTGCAGGTAGAGCGAACCGTCCAACAGGGCGCGAAATCGCAACGGCTGTCCAATCAGCCCCAAATGTGAGTCGGGGCAAACACAGCGTGGATTGTGTTCCACAGGAATTCATCCGTCGGGGCTCAATAAGGGCCACAAAATCAATAAGTTAGATTTGGCTGCGCGTGTGCCATTCCATTTGGCGTGAAACGGCCCCCACTAAAAACGCTCGCGGTAGAGAGGCACACCATGATCGCCATCATTCACTTCGCAGAACTCGTCATCGCAACGATTTTCGCCGCGGCAGCCGCCGTTCTTCTGGACTGGCTCTTCCTACAAGCAACTTTCCACTTGATGAGGCCGGCTACTGCTTCCCACGCACAAAGAGGGTCGCTTCAGAATGCGGCCCCTACCACGTTTCGTTCTGAGCTTGTACACGGCACGCGCGAACTTGCGCGGCACTTCGGTCCCGCCGGAGTGCGGCGTTAGGCACGGTTTTCTCCGGCCAGCGCCGCAAGCGAACAGGCGAATCGCTCGCTGCCAGCGCCCCGGGGCCCCGACTGCGTCGGGGAGGAAGGACTGGTTCCATGCTCACCCTGAAGTTCTTGTTGGTCATCCTCGGCATAGGGCTATTTGGGAGCGCCGGGGCTTTGGTTGTGTATGACGTGGTAGTTGCAGCGCAGTTGCGCCGGTTGCTGCGGCGCAGAGCGGAAGGCACGGAGGGAGCACTGAGCGCGTCCGCGCTCGTGCCACGCCCTTTCGGCCCAGTGCGGTGGCAGCGCGCACTTCAGCTAACGGGACTGGCCGTGCTGCCTCTGCTGATCTCCGAAAGTATCGCAGTGGTTCCCGATGGAACCGCCGGCGTGCGCCTGAGCCAAATCTGGGGAGCGCGGCCCGGCACGCTGTATCCCGGAGTGCATCTCGTCACGCCGCTCATTGACAGCGTGGCGCTCTACGACACGCGCGAGCAGGTTTACACCACTTCATCGCATGCCCCCGCGAAGGCCGACAGCGAAGTGCTCACCGTGCAAGCCCGCGAAGGTTTGATCATCGGTATTGCCGTTAGCGTGCGTTACCGCCTTGATCCGCAAAGGCTGAACACCATCCATTCGAATCTTCCGCAGCCTGTCGGCGAAGAAGTCGTCGGACCGGTTGTCTCCACGATCTATCGCCAGCTCGCGCCCAATTACCAAACGCGTGAAGTCTTTGCTTTGAAGCGCGAAGAGCTGCGCACTAAAGCTGCCGAACTCATCAAGACGCGCCTTGCCTCGGACGGCATCGTCGTTCGCGAAGTGCTGCTGCGCGATATTCAACTGCCTGCCGAATACGCCAAGGGCCTCGAGGGCTTGCTTATCAAGGAACAGGAGAACGAACAGCTCGAAACCGAACAGCAAATCAAGCAGAAGCAAGTAAAGATTGCCGAGCTTGAAGCCGAGGCACAGAAATCCCGCGACGTGAAACAGGCCGAAGCGCAAGCACAAGTGCGCGTTCTGCAAGCGAAGTCTGAATCCGACGCGATGCAGTACACCTTGCCGCTCAAACAGAAGCAGATTGAACAATCCAAGCTCGAAGCCGAAGCGCGCAAGGAAGCGACACTGCAAAATGCGGAAGCCGCCGCGCAAGCCAAAATCATTGACAGTAAAGCTGAAATCGAGCGCCAGAGGAATCTCGCGGACGCCGAAGCCAACCGTATTCGCGTCACCGCCGATGCGGAAGCGAATCGCATCCGCGTGACTGCCGCAGCCGACAGCGAACGCATGAAGTTCGAAGCAGCTGTCTTGAAGCAAAACCCAATGCTAATTCAAAAAATCATCGCCGAGCGTCTTTCCGACAAGTTGCAAATCATGATGGTTCCGGTGGATGGGAAGAATTTCTTCGCGAACGACGTGTTCCGGTCGGCATTTAACGGCACGGCGAATGGTTCCGCGTCAGGTGAAGAGGATGCGGAAGGAGATTCGCCGCAGGCTGGTTTGTCCGCGCAGAAGCGCGGCAACCGCAAACCGTAAGAGATGGCGGCGGGCAGCGATGTCCGCCGAACAGCGCCCGCCAAAACCCCTGTGGGTGGCGCGGTGCGCGACGCTGGAAAGGAAAAGGCCATGATCGCATTCCGCCACCACAGAGCGGCAGAACAGAATCCGGCAAGCACCGCCGCGCTTCGCCGAGTCGCGATCAGCCTCAGCCAGCGCCGCGCACTGCGCCATCCGGCAGGCGCCCCCAAGAAAAATACGAGTTCCGCGGTGAGTATGAAAAAAAAGATTCGGGAGGAAGTGATGAACGGAACATTTACGCAAAGAACTGCAATCCCCAGAGCGCACAATTTCTCGACTCGCATCGCCGGCGGCATCCTTGCAGGACTGCTTGCTCTCTTCGTGCCGGCCGCATCGACAGCCACGCCCGCCGAACGCCGTGTGGACGTCAGCCGCGACCTCGACCGCGTCAAAATCGAAAATCTGCAGCGTTGGGTTAGCGCTGGTCACGAAGAATGGTGCAAGGACGCGCGCCTCGTCGCGATGGATGAGCTTCGCCGAGTCGCGCCAACGTTCGGTGGTAATTCCGCCGACTTCGATGCACTTCCGCTCGACACTGAATCCTCGGATGCGCAGCGAGCGGTATTCGTCTGGTCCTCACCTGATGGTCGCGCCACCTATCGCGTCACCGTCGAGCGCTTCGGTTGGCTCTTGCCCATCGCGGGCGACGCCAACGCCATCGTCTGGGTTCCAACCCATGCCGAAGTCATCGCGCATCGCTAAGTTTCCCCTTGGTCACGGGGAGCCGTGCGGGGCCGCCGCTGCATGTCCAGGGCTGGAGGGCGGCGCGCCCCGCGTAACGGTTTGCAGGCGTGCTATCATCGCTTTGCACTGCCGTGTCCCAAATACCTGCTTGTCTCTCACCGCGAACTGCAATTTTCTGCGCAATTCTTTTTTTATTTTGGATTCCCAATGCGGAGGCGCGCGATGACTCGGCCGAGCATCATGTCCGCGAACTCGCGCATCGCGTTTCCGCAGAATTACCGCGAAATAAAATGAACTGCGTCAATTGGAACAATCACGATGCCGTTTCCGAAGCGCGCTCGCAACAACTAAAAAGTGCGTTCGTTGAGGAATTGGAGGGCAAGCACAGCGATTCGCAAGCGCCCGCAAACAATTGCAGCGTATCTGTTTTCCTCGAACGGACTCCGGCACAAATCGTAATAACCGCCGGCGTGGAAAATGGCGCCAGCAATCAATATTTCCTCGCAGCCATTCCGCGTGCGGGAATTCCTATGGAAAGTAGTAGCTCTTCCACGCCACGCCTTGAAAAAGAGCTGCTTTGGCAGCAAAGTGACCGAATTCTCGACGCGCTCTTTCTCCGCGGTGAGAACGGCATGAGCGATCGCCTGCTGGTTCTATCCAAAGATTCTCTGACCACCTACGAAAAAGAGTCGGGCGCCTGGAAGGCCATGCAATCAAAACCCCTCGGTGAAGCCGCCGTCTCGCAACGCGCGCCGCGTGGCGAACTTTACTTCAGCCCGGATCAGCCCGATCGCCTTAAAATTATCCTTGCGGGGAAATCCTGCCAAACAACTTTGAGTGATGCCTCGGCGCTTAGTTGCCAGCAAAGCTCAGAAAACACACGCACCGGTATGTTGCTGGCCTCGACTTGCGATTCGCGCGTGTGGTGGCTACGCGCTGACGGCGGCGATGTGACTGTTCCGGATCATCTCGAACTCGTGAATCCTTCGCTCCCACAAACGCAAACATCAATCGCCGAACTTTCGATGCCAGGCCCGGTTCTTTCCCTCTCTTCCGGCGAAGCGCTGCGCGCGGACACGGCTGCCGTCTTCAATCTCGCAACGGGAAACTATGAGGTCTATCGCATTGTGCTGGCCTGCGGTTTCTAAGCGCCTCGCCGCGCTTTTCGTACTTTTTCTTTTTGTGTCGGCCGCGCTTGCGTCCACGAAACCGCGCTATGGTGGTGTTCTGCACGTGGAACTTCTGGCCCAGTCCGCAACCGTCGACCCGCGCCAATGGAAGGTCGGCTCGCGCGACTTCGCCGCAAACGAACGCCTTGCCGCGCTGGTCTTCGATCGCCTCATTTCGCTCGATAATTACGGCCGTTTCATCCCGCAACTTGCCACCGAGTGGTCACATGATGCTTCCCTTCGCCGTTGGCAATTCACGCTTCGTGCTGGTGTGAAATTTTCAGACGGCGCTCCACTCACGGCAGCTGACGCAGCCGCGGCGCTCGCGCCTCTTCTCCCCGAAGGACTTCAAGTCTCCGCATCCGGCAACAGCGTTATCTTCCAATCTTCCGAATCGCGCCCCGACCTTCTCGAACTCCTTGCCTCTGGCCGATTTTTTATTTTCCGCGCCGCACCAGATGGTTCGCCTCTCGGCACAGGAGCGTTCACGCTCGACGAAGTCTCCAAAAGCGCCAGGGCCGCCGCGTCCGATTCGTCCGCAACGTCACAATCGTCAACGCAACATCTTCACTTTTCCGCGAATGAATCCTGCTGGGCTGGCCGCCCGTTTCTCGATGCAATCGACGTTACTCTCGGCGTCCCGCCGCTGCGCGCACTCTTCGATCTGCAGGTCGGCAAAGCCGATATTGTCGAGCTCGCTCCAGACGTCGTTCGCCGCGCCAATCAGTCCAACGTCCGCGTCTGGTCCTCCTCGCCTCTCACGCTATACGCGCTACGTTTTGATGTCGCCCAGCCAAAAGCCGGAAACGAAAAACTCCGCGAGGCGCTCTCGCTTTCTCTCGATCGCACGACCATGGCCGGAGTGTTGCTTCAAAAGCAAGCCGAACCAGCGGCAGCTCTTTTGCCGCAGTGGCTCTCGGGATATGCTTTTCTCTTCCGTTTGGAGATGGACCTCGATCGCGCGAAGGAGTTGCGTGCTTCGTTACCGGCAAATGTCGCGGGAGGGACTTCGCCGTTGCGTTTGCAGACAGATACTCCCGGAGACCTCGCGCGTTTGCTTGCAGAGCGAGTTGCTGTGAACGCGCGGCAAACTGGCCTTTCCGTGCAACCCTTGAGCAAGGCCGCGCTTCACGACGCCAACGCCCATGCGCCGGAAGCCGCCGACGTGCATCTTTTTGCGTGGAGATTTTCTTCTCTCTCGTCCGGCGAAGAGTTGCGTTTGCTGGTCAAAGCAACACACATGGAAGAAATTAAAGAAGGCAGCTTCGCCGATCCGGATCGGCGCTATGCTTGGGAACGGAAAATCTTGGAGGAACGAAAATTGATGCCGCTCGTGGCACTCCCGGAATACGCAGGCCTCGCGCCCGCTGTTCGTGATTGGCAGCCAAACTCCTGGGGCGAATGGCGCCTCGCGGATGTTTGGCTGGAACCATCCGCGCAGAAAAACGCGCAGCCCTCCGCCACCACGAACCAGGGAGTGCGCCCGTGAGCTTCCGCACAAAACTTTTTTGGGTTTTCCTGATCACGGTCCTTGTCACTGTTTCGGTAGTCGGCTATGCGGTTACCTATTACGCCCGCACCGCGTTCGAGGAAATCGATCGCGAACGCACCGAAGCCCTCGTCGCCCAGTTTCAAAAGGAATACGTGCAGCGCGGCGAAGAAATCGCGCGGCAGATCGAAAATATCGTCAATTCGGAAATCACCGTTCACATGGCTCTCGATCTCGCGAATCCCAATTCCGACCAATCACTTTATTTTCGCGACGCGGCGGGAATCGCGCAGGACCATGGCCTCGATTTCGTGGAAATTGTGAACTACCAGGGCACGCTCATCTCTTCCGCGCAATATCCCGCCCGCGTTGGCTATAAAGAAGATTGGGTCACGCAGGTAAAGGATTGGCGCGAGGTCGGCCCGTTTCTTCGCAAGGAAGAGTTGCCGGACGGATTCGATCTTTCGCTCACTGTCGTGCGCGCTTTGCCCGTAGCCGAAAAAAATCTCTATATCATCGGTGGCAAGAAAATGGACCGACGTCTTTTGGCCTCGCTGGTTTTGCCCGCGGGTATGCGGGCGCTGCTTTATCGCAACCTCGATCCGAATTTCTCCGCGGCGCAACTCATCGATTCGAACGACACCCTGCAAAATCCCGAACGATTTGAGTCACTAATAAACCAAGTCCGCAAGCAGCCTCAGCCGCTTGTGAAAACCGTGGACTGGACCGGCGATGCGGTGGATGCAGAGACATTTCATTCCATCCCGCTCATCGGTCGCAACAGCGAAGTCCTCGGCGCGCTTCTCGTCGGCAGTTCTCGCCGCGAACTCGTGCTGCTCACGCGTAAAATAGTCTGGATAGCTGCAGTTGTTGGCGTAGCCGCACTGCTCATCGGCTTGATTCTTACCTGGTGGATTTCGCGCCGGATTACCCGGCCCCTCGAAGAACTCGCCGAAGGCGCGCGCGACGTAGCTTCGGGCCGCTGGGATCGGCACATAGACATACGTGGCGGCGACGAAGTTGGCCAGCTCGCCGGCGCGTTCAATGACATGACGCATACACTCGCTTCGCAAAAAGAGCGCCTCGTGCAGGCCGAGCGAGTTGCCGCTTGGCGCGAACTCGCGCGCCGCCTTGCCCACGAGTTGCGCAATCCTCTTTTTCCTCTGCAAATCACCGTGGAAAATCTCCAACGCGCGCGCCAACTCGCTCCGGACCAGTTTCAGGAAGTGTTCAACGAATCCACATCCACGCTGAAGGCCGAACTCGCGAATCTCAACGCCATCGTTAGCCGCTTCAGCGATTTTTCAAAAATGCCGGCGCCGCGATTCACACGCGTGCGCCTAAACGAAGCTCTGCGCGATGCCATGCGTCTTTTCGAGCCGCAATTCAATGCCGTCGGCAAGCCGCCGATCGCCACCGAACTCTTTCTTGGGGAATCTCTGCCGGAAGTGGATGCTGATCCCGACCTTCTCCACAAAGCGTTTCAAAATCTGATTCTCAACGCTCTGGACGCCATGCCTTCCGGCGGTACGCTCAAACTGCGCACGTCGGAAAACGACGGGAAGGTGCGCATCGAAATCAGCGACACAGGCAAAGGACTCACTCCTGAAGAATGTTCGCGCCTCTTTACTCCGTATTACACGACGAAACAGCTTGGCACCGGCCTCGGGCTTGCCATCGTGCAGTCCATTGTGAGCGATCATCACGGCACGATCTCTGTCTCCAGCGAGGAAGATCGCGGCACAACTTTCCGTATTGATTTGCCGCAACGGCAGTCTGGCGTTGTCTTAAAACCCACTGTTGAAGAAAAGAAAACCGACGCTGAAGAGGCCGCCAAAGCCACGGTCGCAAACGAAGGATGAACGGCTCCACGCGCGAAATCTCCATGACGCAAAAAGCGCATCTCCTTCTCGTGGATGACGACGCCAACACCCTGGCTTCGCTCTCCCGCGCCTTTCGGATGGCCGGTCACGAAGCCACTGTCTGCGATAACGCCACCCGCGCCACCGAACTTCTAAAATCCGAAAAATTCGATCTGATTTTTTCAGACGTGGTCATGCCCGGAAAGAGCGGCCTCGAATTTCTGGAAGAAATCCGCAATGCCGGCGTGCGCACGCCGCTGATTCTCATCTCCGGCCAGGCAAATATCGAAATGGCTGTGCGCGCCACGAAGCTCGGCGCGCTCGATTTTCTGGAAAAGCCTCTCTCGACGGACAAATTGCTTCTCACGGTAGAAAACGCGCTTCGTCTCTCGCGCCTTGAAACGGAAAACCGCGAGCTTAAGCAGCGCCTCGGCAAACACACGCTCGTCGGCAGCGGCCCCGCGATGAAAAAACTTCAATCGCAGATTGACCGTGTCGCCGCAAGCGAGACGCGCGTTTGTATTTTGGGAGAAACGGGAACGGGCAAGGAACTCGTTGCCCGAGCCATCCACGAGCGTTCACCGAGGAAAGATGCGCCGTTCATCACGCTCAATTGCGCCGCGGTTCCGGCCGAACTTATCGAGTCCGAACTTTTTGGCCACGAAAAAGGCGCATTCACCGGGGCCGCCTCGCGCCACGTCGGCAAATTCGAGCAAGCTGAAGGCGGAACACTTTTCCTCGATGAAATCGGTGATATGCCCGTCGCCATGCAGGCCAAACTTCTGCGCGTTCTCGAAGAAGGCGAAGTCGAGCGCGTCGGCGGCGATAAACCGGTCAAAGTAAACGTCCGCGTGGTCGTCGCAACGCACCGCAATCTAGAGGATCTCGTCAAACAAAACGCCTTCCGCCGCGATCTTTTTCACCGCATTTACGTTTTCCCTCTTGCGTTACCGCCACTGCGCGAACGTCCAGAAGACTTTTCGGCGCTCGTCGCTCACTTCTCCGGACAAGTCGCCGCACAAAATGGCTGGAAGGAGAAAACCTTTTCCGAAGACGCCATCAAAGAATTGAAGAATTATCCCTGGCCTGGAAACATTCGCGAGCTGCGTAACGTCGTCGAACGCCTTGTCTTGCTTGCCGAAGGCGATGCAGTGGAAAGAGAAGAGGTCCAGTTAACTCTGCCGGCTACAACCGGTAACAATAGTTCGGCGGCGTCTGGGACTCTTACCGCGGGCGGCACGCTCGCGGAACGCACCGAATCTTTTGAAAAGGAAGTCTTGCTAGCGGAAATTCGCCGCAACAATTTTCACATGACCAACGTTGCGCGTGCCCTCGGCCTCGAACGTAGCCACCTCTACAAGAAATGCCAGCAACTCGGCATTGATCTGCAATCGCTCCGTAAACCCGAATAGGCGTCTTTCCGCCGGTTATCCCTACGGATGGCGAACCGGCAACGCGTAGAGTTGTATAAGAAAAAATACCAAGCCCACGCCCGCGGAAAAAAGAAACGCCGTAAGCGGTTCGATTCCGTGCACCTCTTGAAACACCATCGCGAATACCGCAATCCACGCGATTCCGCCCAGCAAAGGCCCAACAAAAGGAATCAGCAAGAGAACGTACACAATCGATCCCAGAAACAACGGGCCAATCAATTGCTTGAATTTTCCGGTTCCTTGCGCGAACCATTTCGACAGCAGATGGCAAATGCCCACTCGAAGTAGATCCAGGGCCGCAGCTGGTATGAGCAGAATAGCCACTGACGAGGCGACGATGGTTGCGTGTTCGAACCGCCCGGCCAGCAGGAACCGAACGATCGGGACGGCAAGCTGCATCGAAACCGCGAACGCATACACAATCACGCCGTACAGAATCGCCCGCGAATCATTCATGGTTCGCTGAATCGCGCCATCATCCCATGTTGCAATTCGAAATGCCTCGCCGAGATAGTGTCCGAGCGCAAATCCCTCCGGCGGGGCCGGAACGGCGGAAACAGGGCTCGCTGCGGCCACACCCGCGCAATTGTGAGCCACCCCGTAGTCCTGTCCGCACACGGTACATTTCATGGTTTCGACTCCTCAAAAAATTGCCGGGAGTCTAGCACATTCGCCACGTCACAAAAATAAAACCAACGGCTCGCTCTGGCCGCGCAAACTTTCCGTGTGCGACAATTGCTCCGATGAATCCGCTCGTCCCGATAAGCTCTTCCATCGCCGCTGCGTGCGCAGGCGTCATCGCATACGCGGCGACCTATCCACGTGCGCAACTCTTCGGCGAAACGCTCTACCACACGAACTCGCCGCGCAAACTTGCGATTACCTTTGACGACGGCCCCAATCCTTCGCTAACTCCGAAACTTCTCGATCTCCTTACAAAGCACGAAGCCCGCGCCACGTTTTTCGTGATCGGAAGATTCGTTCGCGAGTGTCCCGATCTCCTTCGGGAAACTGCCGCCCGCGGCCACGTAATTGCCAATCACACCGAGTCTCATCCAAATCTGTTTTGGCTCGGCCCTGGCGCAATTCGCAGCGAACTCCAGCGATGTCATGAAGCAATCGGCGCCGCGATCGGTGCAACGCCAAAGTGGTTCCGTCCACCGTTCGGTTTTCGCAACCCCTGGGTGGTCATAGCCGCCGCCGATCTCTCGATGCGCACCGTCATGTGGACCTTGCTTCCGGATGACTGGAAGCCGCGGCCCGTGGAAAAACTAATTGGCAACCTGCAGCCGATCGCTGACCGCGCGCAGCAAAGTCTTGCTTCACGATCGGCCACCGGCGACATTCTTTGCCTCCACGATGGTGGCCACAGGGCCCTCAACGCCGACCGAACCCATACGCTCAAAGCGCTCGAGCATTGGCTTCCTCGCTGGCGCGAAGCTGGCCTCGAATTTGTTACAATTGAAGAAGCGGTGCGCATTCCCGCCACTTAGTCATGGACAATCGCGCGTTTTACAACGAACGGGAAGAAAACAAACCGACGAAACTGCTCTGCCCAAGCTGCCGCAATGAATTCACCGCTTCGGTTCGTTGGAAGGTTTGTACCAAGAAAAAAGAACTGCCGCGCGGCGCAGGCTCGGAAGACCGCATCAAGTTCGCTAAGGCAACTTCCTACATGGTTCGTCTTGACGACCTCGTCGCCTGCCACAAATGCCGCAAGCGCATCGAACTCACAGGCCAGTCCACAGTGTTAATCAACGACAGTCTCGGCGATCGCAACGCCGACCCTGAAAACTTCGGCAACCGCTGACTTTAGTTTTCAGATTTCCGGGTAGAGTTCAAAAAACGCCTGAACCGACTCGTGAAACGTTGCTTCAATCTCTTCCTTACTCCCCTCAATCAAGTGCATTGCCACGCGCGCCGTTTTTCCATTCTTTAGCACCACCGTCGCCTCACGCACTTCCGCCAAATCCTCTTGTGGCAGCAATCGCAATCCGTAGATCAAAGCCAGCTTGGCCATTTGCTTCTCCATTCTTCAACAAGCTGCTCCAGCCTGCACAAGCCATAGCATCCTTGTCAAATCTGCCCCGGCAAACCACCACATGAAATCAAAACCCTTCATACAAATTTTCCCAAGTCTGGCGCTCGCCGATTCGCCAGCTTCCAATCGTTGCTAACCAATTTCTTTTCTGCACGGTATTCGCATGTTTTCTTGCGAATCGCTCTTTACGACTATGGCGCGACCTGTGCTTCTGTCCTCTTCTACACAAAGTTCCAGGAGGACACATGCATCGCAGTCACGTTCCTACTCTGCTCTTCTCGGCAATCGCCCTAATCGCTGTCTCGCCCCTCGGCGCGCAAACACTACAAGAACCAGACGCCTTTGATCCGGCGTTCCTGGCGGCTCCAGCCGATTTTCCCGTCGAACTTATCGGCACTCAAACTCAATCCGCCGGCCCACCGCCTGCCGCTCCTGCGCAGGTCGAATCTCCGGCGGCAGAATTTCGCCGAATTGTTCAAGAGTTAAGAAATCACAAGCATCAATACGTTCATTGCAGGCTCAAGACAGGCAAAATCCTTACCGGGCAAATCAAGGATGTCGGTTTCGAAGCCTTCTCTATCCAGACCGACGTCTTGGGAGAGCATCACCGCGTCCGATACGAAGACCTGGCTGAAGCACCTCGTCCCGTCCCTGCCGTTGGCACTCGGTTTAAGCAAAGCGCGCAATGGGCTGGAATCGGAGCACTCGTCGCTGTCGCCATTCCGCTTCTTTTTGTTCTCTCACCCCTCCTATATGCTAGCGGAATGGATTTATGCTAGCCGCATGGATTGTTGATGGCGTTGATCCTGAGCCTCGATTGCCCGCCGTTTCCTGCCATGCAGGACATGGACGAATACATCCGCATGCCCTACTATTTGCATCACAGAGAACAGTTCGGAGGACCTCATGATTCCCAACGCTATCCACCCTAGAAAATTCGCGCTATCTCTTGTAGCGATTTTCGGCCTCGTTGCGCTGGCCCATGCCCAGGAATCCGTCGGACCGCAAACATCCGCGCCTCCGCCCGTTCCTCCGGCGCATCAAAATGCGGAGCACAGACCTAACGGGCAAAAAATCTCCGTCCCCGCAGGCACTCGCCTCGCCGTAGTTCTCGAAAACGGAATCAGTACACACAGCGCGCATCCCGGCGATTCGCTCTATTTCCACACTTCGTTTCCCATTACGCAAAACAATCATGTGGTCATTCCCGTCGGTTGCTACATTCGCGGTTCGCTCCTCGAAAGCAAGCGCCCCGGCCACATCAAAGGGAAGGGTGAATTTCGCCTTCGCCTCGAATCATTGATCTTCCCGAGTGGCTACACCGTGGATTTGCTTGCCGCACCGCGCAGCGTGGATTCGGGAGGCAGGGAAACGACGGATTCTGAAGGCAAAGTCACTGGCCCCGGCGGGAAAGGGAAGGATGTTGGCACGGTTGCCGCAACCACAGTTACCGGTGCGGGTATTGGCGCTATCGCTGACGGCGGCAAAGGTGCGGGCATCGGCGCGGGGATCGGTGGCCTCGCGGGCCTCGCGGCAGTTTTGCTTACGCGCGGGCCGGACGCTCAAATCCCCCGCGGCTCGGCCATGGACATCGTTCTTGAGCGCGATCTGACGCTCGATGCTGGAATGTTGGATTTCGAGGGCACGGGCCGTCCGATGCACGCCACTCGATCGGCCGCCCGTCGCGACCGCGAAGAACAATAACCCTACATTATTCCGGAGAATCTTCGAGACCTAATACGTCGAAGCGCGAGTTTGTTTTTCCACGCCGGAAAATCGCAACGGACTGTATCGCTCCCAATCCGTGCTCACATTCCCAACCGTAATCCACTCGCGAACAAGCTTCGCGGTAATCGGCGTCAGCAGTACGCCGCTGCGGAAGTGTCCCGTCGCGATCACCAGGCCCTGCAAATCCGTCGGCCCCAGAATCGGCAAATGATCCGGCGAATCCGGCCGCAATCCCGCCCACGCTTCTTCCATGCGCGCGTTTTCGAGTGCGGGCGTTAGTTCAATCGCCGCCGAAAGTAATTTCTTTTGCCCACCGGCCGTCAGCGTCTTATCGAACCCCGCGTACTCCACGGTCGCGCCTGCCAAAATCCGCCCGTCGTTCCGGGGCACCAAATAAATGTCATCTCCCCACAGCACGCGCTCGATGTTCGCTTCCGGGCATACCAAAGAAATCATTTGCCCCTTCGCCGGCCGCACCGGCGCATATCGTTCCGCGCCTCGGATCTGCGCCGAAAAACATCCTGCTGCAATCACCGTATGCTCCGCCGAAATCTTTTCTCCCCCCACCACGAATCCTTTGCATACATCGCCTTCAATCCAGAGCGATTCCACGCTCCTTCCTGCAAAAATCTCCAGGCCGCTTTTCTGTGCGCTCGCGAGAATCGCCCGCGTCAGCAGCCGGTTGTCCACTGATGCTTCGGCAGGCCGCAGCACCGCCGCTTCCACGTCCCCTCGCAAACTCGGCTCAAGTTCCCGCGCATCCGCTGAGCTCAGCGGTTCCGCCCGCAATCCCAATCCATGATGCAGCGCGATGATCGTGCTCAATTCCTCGCGCGCATGCCGCGAAGTCAGCACTCCCAGCGTGCCCTTCGCCCGATAACCCACGCTTTCCCCGGAAAGCTCTTCCACCTGCGCAACAAATTCCGGATACAACGCCATACTCGCTTTTCCCAGCGACACCAGCGCTATCATTCCCGGGCTCTCCGGCGCTGGCGAAAGAATTCCCGCGCTCGCCCACGAAGCTTCTTTCCCCGGTTCCTGTTTGTCGAAAAGTCCCACGCGCAATCCCGAGCGCGCCAATTCCAACGCAATCGAGCCGCCGATCAGGCCGGCGCCCGCAATCGCAACGTCAAACGTTTTCATGGTCAGATTCTATCGCAATCGCACAAACGCCGGTGGGGAACGCCGGCGCGTTCCGGCCCATCTAAAAAGAGGCAACCAACTCTTCAGACAAAATCTGCGCCTTTTTTGCTAGATTTCTGGCGCGCGCCCAGTCTCCTTCGCCGCTTGCTTCCCGCGCCTCAGTCATGAATCCTTTTACTTTTGAAACCATGTCATTCTGCACCGCCGTCAATTTTCTTTTCCGAGCCAGCGCCAGATTTTTCTCAATGATTCCCGCGCTTTCCGCAAACTGCTGTTGCGCCGCCGCCGTCTCCTGCGGGCTCAACTCCGGAACCAGCATCTGCGCTTTTCCACCATTGACAGTTTCCGATTGCGGTGAAGCTGCAACGTGCGGCCGCGCAGGCACTGGCCTTGTGCCAAAAAGTTTTCCGTTGTTCGGCGGAGGTTCCGCACGAAAATCCGGCGCAATATCCGCAGCTTCCGTTGAACCATCTCCATGAGCAAGCGGCGCGTTCGGATGCACCAGCACTGCGGTAGTCCACGGTACTGCGCGCGCTTTTCGTTCCGCGCAGCCTCCGAGCGTCACCAGCGCGCCGCACGCAAGAACTGCACATGCCGCTTGTTCAACGCACGCCCGCGCAAATGAATTCTTTTGTTGGGTCCCCATCAGGCAGCCAGCGGCAGCTCAATTCGAAACGTCGTGCCGCGCCCCACCTCCGAAGTAAAATCAATCGAACCGTTGTGAAGTTGGATAATCCGAAACGTGCTCGCAAGTCCGATTCCGCTTCCGCCGGGTCGCGTCGTGAAAAAAAGCTGAAAAATCTTCTGCCGGTTCTCCACGGAAATTCCTTTGCCCGTGTCCGCCACGGAGATTTCCGCCATTTCCGCGCGCCGACTTAGCCCCAGGCGAATCTGCCCGCCACCCGGCATCGCTTCCACCGCGTTCAGCACCAGATTCAGCACGGCCTGCTTCAATAAATCGCGGTCCACAAAAACCTCCGGCACATCCGCGGGCAACGATTGCACCATTTCTACGTTTGCTTTTTGCAATTGTGGCCGCGCCACGTCCAGCACTTCGCAGAGGAGCTGCGAAAGCTGCGTGTGCTCGAGTTTTATTTCCATCGGCCGCGTGAAATCCAGAAAGCGCTTTACCACTGTGTCCAGCCGGTCAATTTCCTTGTCCAGAACTTGCACCGCCTGATGCGAATTTGAATCCGCATCTCCCGCCAGCGACTCCTTCAAATTTTCCAGCCACAATCGCATCGAGTTCAGCGGGTTTTTCACTTCGTGCGCGACGCCGGCAGTGATGCGTCCGAGCGCCGCCAATCTCTCGCTTACTTGCAGTTGCGTGTTGATACTTTCAAGCGAGTCCAAATCGCGCAGCGTCACCAATGCGCCCATCTTTTCTCCACCTTCGTGAATTGCTTGCACGCTCACGCTGACGCGCCTCGTCCCTTCGCTCGTCTCCAGTTCCGTTTCCGCTGCAATCTCGCTCAGCTCGTCTCCCTCGAGGTGCAGCGCCTGCCGCAATGGATGGTCCGCCGGAAAAATATCCGTCACCCGCCTTCCCAAAAAGTGCCCCGCGGGTGCTCCCAAAAATTTCTCCGCAGCAGGACTCACCATCACCGCCCGCGCATCCCGCGTAAACAACAGCAGCCCATCTTCCAGCCCCGCCATCACCGAGTTCAGGTTTTCGCGCATCGTGCTGAAAATCTCATGCACTCCGCGCAACTGCTGCCCGACTTGCGAAATCTTCTTGCTCACCAATCCAAGTTCGTCCGCGCCGCCGGCAAATCCCGTTGCCTGCGCCACGGGCGCGTCGAATTGCCCCGCCGAAATTCTGTCCAGTTGCGCGCTGATATCGCGCAGCGGAGCCAGCGTCGCTCCGCTCACCACCATCGCTAGTCCCGTCGAAACGAGCAGCGCCACCAGCGCAATCGCTGCGGATGTCCGCAAACTCGGGGTAACCTCATTTCGCAGTAGTGGAATCGAAACGCCCACGCGCACTTCGCCGAACGGTTCGCCTCCCATCGTGAAGGGATACCTCGCCTCGTACACCGGCTGCGGCCCATACAGAACTTTGATTTGCTTTACGATGTTGCTGTTGTCCAGTTGCGAAAACAGCGGCCGCTGCGTCACCGTCGTTCCCGGCATTTGCGGATCGCTGGACGCCAGCACCATTCCGGATTTGTCCACAATCATCACGTCGTAAATCCACAAATTCGATCCGAGCGGCGATTGCATCGCCTCCGTCAATCCGTCATTTCTCTCAAACGCCTGCCGCACGTAATCCCGCCGGTCCTCCGGCGCATCCGACGTAGCTTGCATACCGCTCTGCTTTGCGTCCGCCAGCGCCCGCTTTGCCTGCGCGAACACTTGTTGCGTCAACTCATTCGCTCGATTGTTGGTTTCTTGAATCACCTGGCTGGTCAGCCGCGCAAAATACACGCCGGAAAGGGTCACCACGACGAGGAACACCAGCCCCGTCATCACCAGCGTGAGTTTCGTGCGCAGCCGTAGCTGCATCAAGGACTTCTACTCCCCTTCGGCGCGTTCACTGCCGCCGTATTCCTTCAATTTGTTGTGCAGCGTCTTGAGGCTGATGCCCAGTAGTTCCGCCGCCCGGGTTTTGTTGTTGTTCGTCGCATTCAGCGTTTGCAAAATCAGTTCGCGCTCCATTGCTTCCACGGTCGTGCCGATCGGAAACTTCAGCCCGCCCAAATCGCCCGGGCTTTTTGCGGAAGTCTTGCCAAACTCTCCCGGCAAGCTCGATCGTGAAATTAGATCCTTCTCGCACATGATCGCGGACCGCTCCAGCACATTGCGCAGTTCGCGGATATTCCCGGGCCAGGTGTGGCTCATGAAAATGTCCATTACTTCCGCTCCGACTCCGCGCACATTCTTTCCGTGCTTCGCATTTATGTCTCGCAACATATATTCGACGAGCAAAGGAATATCATCCTTGTGGTCCCGTAGCGGAGGCAGATTCACGTGGAATACGTTCAACCGAAAATACAAATCCCGCCGCATCTGTCCGCCGGAAACGGCTTGCTCCGGGTCCTTGTTCGTCGCTGCGAGCACGCGCACGTCCACTGGCGTTTCCACCTTGCTCCCAAGCCGTCGCACTTTGCGGTCTTCCAGAACTCGCAAAAGCTTCGCCTGCGTCGGCGCGGGCATCTCACCGATTTCATCCAGTAGCAGCGTCCCGCCGTCCGCCAGCTCGAAGCATCCGATGCGCCGCTCCGCAGCGCCCGTAAACGCTCCCCGCTCGTGCCCGAAAATTTCGCTTTCCATCAGCGATTCCGGAATCGCTGAGCAATTGATGGCTACAAACGGCCCGCCCGCTCTCGGCGAAAGTTTGTGCAGCGTCCTCGCCACAATTTCTTTTCCAGAACCCGTCTCGCCCGTAATCAGCACCGAAGCTGAACTTGGCGCAGCCATCTCGACAATCCGCATCACGTCCTGCATGGGCTTAGACCCGCCGACCAGGTCGCCCAGTCGCCCCGCTTCGCGCAATTGCCGTTGCAACACGACCAGTTGACGCGCATCGCGCGCCTTCGAAAGCGCTCGGTCCAGCAGCGCGCGCAGCACAGGGCCCTTCAGCGGCTTTTCGATGTACCAGAACGCGCCAGCCTCAATCGCTGCCACGGCGCGCTCTTCGCTTCCTTTCCCTGTGATGATCACCGCCGGAACGTCGGTCAGCTCCGGCCCAAGCTGCTTCAGCAGGTCCAGCCCGTTCATCCCGGGCAATTCCACGTCTGCAATCAGCGCATCCGGCTGGAACCCGCCGAATTTCGCCAGCGCGTCTTCCGCCGTGGCCACGCCCAGTACGTCGCAGCCCCACCGTTGCAAAAGCTGCTCGTAGCCTTTCCGCGCGTTCTCTTCGTCTTCTACGATCAGTACGCGGTCTTTACGCTCGCCAGTCTCCACCGCGCGCACTGCTGCCTTCTTGTCCTCGCTCATTCCAGCGACCCTCTTCCTGGGCTGTCGCTCTTATTTTGGCAGATTAAGCGCTCGCGGGACACCGGGAATCAAATCCATCGCCGTTTTGCTGCGTTTGCGCCTGAGGATAAAAGAGTAGGGGACAGACCTGGTTGCGCACCATATTGCCGTGGTCAATCGAGTTTGGTTCGACTGCTCGGCAGCCAGTTTGGCGATCTGAGATGTGCTGTCATCCTGATGGCATCGGACGAAGATGCGCGAAGGACCTCAACATCGTGTCCTTCATCAACTCAATTGCGCGGGGTTTCCCTACTCCTTCACTAAATACAACGCCCGCTCCAATTCCAATTCCAGCTTTGCGCCCTTCGGCAAAACAATCTCATGCCCGCGCCCCGTTTCCAGCAAATACGCCGCAAGTGCCGATTCCGCCGCGCGCGTCACAGCCTCCTTTGCATTCTTGTCCTTCACTCCGCGCACGGCACCCATAGCCGCGCCCTCTGCTGCCGCTTCTCCCGCCGCCTGTTGCGTCGTCTTTTTGCCTTCAATCACCCCCTCGGTGCCTGGGCCGGTCTTCACGCTGTGATCTCCCGGCACGCTCACCACGTCGGCCACGATTGGCAGCGTCCCAAATCTTGTTTTGATTTCGTCGAACACCAGCCACAATCGCGCATGGCCTGTAACGTTTGCCGGTTCCACGCGGCTCACATGCCCGCGAATCTCCGCACCCGAAGGCAAATGAAATCCGCTCCCCGCTTCCAGCGGCTCCATCGTTCTTACTTTGAATTTGAAATTGGTTTTGCACTCGCCCGTGCTCAGCTCGTCTTCGAGCCGCACCAAAACGCGTGTTCCCGGCACCACGGCAAACGCCTCGATCGGCAATCCGTGGCGTTGCCCATCCACCGGCTGCCCTTGTGCTGGCGCGGCGCCCCGCGTGTCAGCTTCCATGGGCGTTGACTGCGCTGCTTCACCAATCTTGTCCCGCGATATTACAGGCGGCCTATTGTCCTCCGGCTGCCCTTGCGCCCGGGTGCCCACGCCCGGCGCCGCAATCACAAATCCCATCAAAAACAGTTTTCCCATGGCTTTCATTGGTCGATTCCTTCTCTCCGTCGCCCAAAGAGAAAGCACGCCAAGCACCGCCATCCATTTCCGCCAGCCTCACAACGCGTTCTTTCCATTGAACTTATTAGAAGGGGAATCCCGTCACGAATGACCTAAACCGAAAGCTGTCGCCGCCATCCATCACTCACGCCATCTAAACCCGCCAAGTAGCACCTACTCCAGGCAGCGCGCATAGCTTGTCGTCCTGAGCGCATCCACGAAGATGCGCGAAGGACCTCAACTTGCGCGCCATCGCAAACTGGAGCCTAAGGCTCCTGTCGCAATTGATCGTCGCTCTTCTCCAAAAACTGCCCAATCCTCTTTAAAGCTCGCGCATACATCACCGGCGTCAATCTTCTCGTCTGCGTATTCTGTTGACTCGGGTGATACACGCCAAAAAGCATCGGCCCATCGCTCACCGGCATGACTTCCGCGCCGTGCCCAAAAACAAATTTCGCCCGCGATGCAATCTTTCCTTCCTGCTTCAGAACTTCAAGATAAGCGTCCCACGCAATTTTCCCCAACGCCAGCACAACACGAGGCCGCAAGATCTCCAGCTCCCGCTCCAGATATGGCCTGCAATTCAAAATTTCTTGCAACTCCGGTTTGTTCGCTGGAGGCGCACACCGAACCGCTGCCGCAATATATACGTTCTTCAATTTCAATCCATCTTCGCGGTGCAGGGAAGCAGCCTGATTCGCAAATCCCGCTTTGTGCAACGCCGCATACAAGAAATCCCCGCTTCGGTCGCCCGTAAACACCCGCCCCGTTCGATTCCCGCCGTGAGCCGCCGGCGCCAGCCCCAAAATAAAAAGCTGCGCCCGCGGATCGCCAAATCCCGGAAGCGGTTTGCCCCAATATTCCCACTCGAGGAACGCGCGCCGTTTCGTCCGCGCTACTTCTTGGCGGTACTTCACCAGCCGCGCGCATTTCCTGCACGCCACAATTTCTTGATTGAGGATTTGAAGTTGTCCCGCGGAATCGCCCATCTACTTTTTGTCTTGCGCCAGCATTCCGTTAATTTCCGCATAAGGAATTGCGTCGCGCACCAGCTCAGAAAAATCGCCGCCCGCCCGCAGCGCATTCGCCATCTTTTGCGCCGCACCCATCGCCGCGCGCATCAATCCCGATCCCGTGCTCACCCGCGCCACTCCCAGTTTCTGCAATTCCGCGATCTCCGGCCCATTCGGCTGAAGCAAAATATTCAGCGGAGCATCCACTGCTTTCACCAGCTTCCCAATCAACTCGCGATCCTGGAGTCCAGGTACAAATACGCAGTCCGCCCCCGCCTCGCGATAAGCGCGCAATCTCTCCACCGTCCGCTCAAACCGCGTATTGGCCGGCCCAATCGGCATTAAGTAAATGTCCGTCCGCGCATTGATCAGCAGCGATACGCCCATCGCCGCGGAAGCCCCGCGAATCGCGCGAATCTTCTCCATCTGCAACGCAACAGGTACGAGCGTACTTTCGTCATCTCCCGTCACGTCTTCAAAATTCAATCCAACCGCTCCCGCCTCCACCAACTTTTTCGCGGATTCGCGCATCTCTTCCACGCTCGTCCCGTATCCCGCCTCGAAGTCCGCCGTCACCGGAACCTTCACCGCCCGTGCAATACGCGCCACAACATCCAACATCTCCTTGCGCGAAACCCTCTGTCCGTCGCGATATCCCAGCGCATTCGCAACTCCCGCGCTTGTAGTTGCCACCGCCGGATATCCAGCCTCTTCCACAATTCGCGCGCTCACGGCGTCCCACGCGTTCGCCAGCACAAGAATCTCGGGCCCTTTGTGCAGTTCCCGCAACCGCTCTGCTTTTTTCGCTTGTTCCCGAATGTCCATCGTCTATTTCTTGCCTTGCAAGACTTTCAAGAGTGCGACGGCCTGATTGCGCTCTTCGCTTTTGGCGCCATAAAGCAGCGTCACCTTTTTGTGTTCTTTCCCCAATTTGTACAATGCTGCCAGCGTTTCCTTTTTCAGTTCCGCGCGGTACTTCTTCTGAAATTCCGCCCACTTTTCCGGTTCATGCCCAAACCATTTCCTTAGCTCGTTGCTTGGAGCCACTTCCTTCAGCCACAGGTCCACATGCGCTTTGGCCTTCGTCAATCCGCGCGGCCAGAGACGATCCACAAGTACGCGATAGCCGTCATCTTTGTCCGCTGGTTTGTAGACGCGTTTCGTCCGGAACATTTCTGCTCACTTCAAAATCGCCAGCACTTCGTCGTGAATCTTCCCATTCGTGCTCAAAAGGCTTCCTTCATAAATCGTCCGCTTACCCGTGATCGTCGTGGATCTTCCTCCCGCTTCCTCCACGATCAAAATCAGCGGCGCCAAATCCCACGGCTTAGAAGTCCAGTCGAGCGCCGACTCAACCGCCCCCTCCGCTACCAGCATGTGCTGCCAGAATCCGCCAAACGAACGGCTGTTACGCGCCGCATCCAGATATTTTCGAATCCGCGTCTGGTCCGATGAATCCTTACTCGGTCCCGTCCCCGTGCTGAACACCATGGATTGACTCAACACCGGCGTATCGGAAACATGCAGTCGCACTCCATCCCGGTACGCTCCTTCACCTTTGTACGCCCACCACCTGGAGTGCAATCCCGGCGCGCTCGCCATCCCCGCCACAATCTCGCCGTTCTTTTCAATTCCTATCAGTGTCCCAAACGTTGGAATCCCGCGCGAAAATTCCTCCGTCCCATCAATCGGATCAATGATCATCCGCGCCCGCGCGCCCGCCGGAATGTTCGCCCCGCTCCCGCCCATCTCCTCGCCCAGAACGTCCAGCTCTAGCCCGCTTTCGGCTACTCTCTTTCTCGCCATCAATTCCACATTTCGGTCGGCTTCCGTCACACGCGACCCATCTTTCTTCCGGTCAATCTGCAAATCCGGCGTCCGAAAATATTTCAGCGCGATCGCGTCCGCCTCCTTCGCGATCTCCTCCAACAATTTCCCATACTGTTCCCGATAGCTCATCATCACCCTGTCCGCGTTTGACACTCATTGCCGCTATCCCTAGCATACTATTTCACGCACATGCACACTCCTGTTCCCACCGGCACCGTACTCGACCGCATTCTGGAAGCGCGCCGCGCCGAAGTCGAACACCGAAAAAAAGTTCTGCCGCAGACCGCGCTCAAATACGGGGTCGCTGCCGCAACTCCGCTTCGCGATTTCTCCGCCGCCCTCTCGCGCTCTGGCCTCAACGTCCTCGCCGAACTAAAACCCGCCTCGCCTTCGCGCGGAATTCTTCGCGAGCCGTTCGATCCCGTAGCCCTCGCCACGTCTCTCGAATTGGCCGGAGCCGCCGCGCTCTCCGTACTTACCGAAGGCGAATTTTTTCGCGGAACATTAAAAAATCTCCGAGATGCCCGCAAAAATATCCAGATCCCCGTTCTCCGCAAGGATTTCATCTTTGACCCGTGGCAAATCTGGGAAACGCGTGCCAACGACGCCGATAGTTTCCTTCTCATCGTCGCCGTTCTAAGTGATGCGCAATTGACTGAGCTTCTCGCCCTCGGTCGCGAACTCCGCATGGAGCCGCTCGTAGAAGTTCACACGTCAGCCGAACTCGACCGCGCCCTCCGCGCTGGAGCAAAAATCATCGGCGTAAACAACCGCAATCTCAAAACGCTGGACGTCCGCGTAGAAACTTCCTTTGAACTCATCGAACAAATTCCCAACGATTGCATCGCTGTAAGCGAATCCGGCATCGCCACCCACGCCGAAATCACAAAACTCCGCGCTGCCGGCTACGAGGCCTTCCTCATCGGCACCAGCCTCATGCTCGCCCCCGATCCCGCCGCCGCTCTCTCCGCTCTCCTCGGCAACCAATGAGCGCGCTCGTCAAAATCTGCGGAGTCACTCGTGCGCAAGACGCCCGCCTCGCCGAAAAACTCGGCGCCTATGCCCTGGGATTCAATTTCTACGAAAAATCCCCGCGAGCCATCGCTCCCGCCGACGCCTGGAATATTCGCCGCAAACTCGCCCCCACCACAGAAGCCGTCGGCGTTTTCGTCAACTGGAAACCCGAAGTGATCATCTATCTCGCCCACGCGTTTCAGCTCACGTCCGTGCAACTCCATGGCGACGAAACGCCCAAGCAAATCGCCTATCTCGAAGACGAACTCCCCGTAATCAAAGCCCTTCGAGTTAGCCCCGGTTTCTTGATGTCCACATTCAAAAAATTTCGACGAGCCTCCGCGTTCCTCCTCGACGCAGCGCAGCCCGACAAGTTCGGCGGCACGGGAAAAACTTTCGATTGGTCCATCGCCCAAAAAGCCGCCACCATACACAGAATCATTCTCGCCGGGGGTCTCACTCCCGAAAACGTCGGGGAAGCCATCCTCACCGTCCGCCCCTACGCCGTGGACGTCGCCAGCGGCGTCGAATCCCGCCCCGGCATCAAAGACCCCGCCAAACTCCGCGATTTCTTCGCCGAAGTCGCCCGCGCCAACCGCGCTTTAGCCGCAGCGAAATGAGTTGTCATCCTGGGCGCATCCACGAAGATGCGCGAAGGACCCGAACGCCAACTTCAAGCACATCTGTCTGTGTGAGAGAATAATGTCTTAAACATGTCTTCCCAACTCACCATCCCTGCCTCCATCCCCGGACGCTTCGGCCCCTATGGCGGCCGCTACGTCCCAGAAACGCTCATGGTCCCCCTCCTCGAACTCGAGCGCGTGTACGAACAAACCAAATCCGACCCCGCATTCCAAGCCCGCTTCAACGATCTCCTCAAAAATTTCGCCGGCCGTCCAACGCCACTCCAATTTGCCGAACGCCTCACCGCGCATCTGGCCCATTCAGGAAATGGCCCGCGCATCTATCTCAAGCGCGAAGACCTTCTCCACACCGGCGCGCACAAAATCAACAACGCCATCGGGCAGGGCCTTCTCGCCGCGCAAATGAAAAAGCCGCGCATCATCGCCGAAACCGGCGCAGGCCAGCACGGCGTAGCCACCGCCACCGTCGCCGCGCATCTCGGCCTCGAATGTGTCGTCTATATGGGCACCGAGGATATGGATCGCCAGGCCCTCAACGTTTCCCGCATGCGCATGCTTGGCGCGGAAGTCGTCGGCGTAAATTCCGGCAGCCGCACTCTGAAAGACGCCATCAACGAAGCCATGCGCGACTGGGTCACCAATGTCGGCACCACACATTATCTTCTCGGCTCCGTCCTCGGCGCGCATCCCTACCCAACTATGGTCCGCGATTTTCACTCCTGCATCGGCCGCGAAGCCCGCGCGCAAATTCTCGCCACGGAAAAACGCCTGCCCACGCATCTTTTCGCATGTGTCGGTGGCGGCTCGAACGCCATCGGCCTCTTCCACGAATTTCTAAACGATCAAGAAGTAAAGCTGGTAGGCATCGAGGCAGGCGGTCGCGGCAATCAACTCGGCGAACACGCCGCGCGTCTCGCCGCCGCGCAAGGATTCACCGGCGCGCGCCCAGGCGTCCTCCAAGGCACCTACACCTACGTGCTGCAAACCGAAGATGGCCAAATCGCCACCACCCATTCTGTCTCCGCAGGCCTCGACTATCCCGCCATCGGCCCCGAACACGCCTGGCTCGCCGATCAACGCCGCGCCGAATATTCCGCCGTCACCGACGCCGCAGCTCTCGACGCCGCCCGCACCCTCGCCCGCACCGAAGGCATCATTCCCGCCCTCGAATCCGCCCACGCCATCGCCGGCCTAATCGAACGTGCTCCCAAACTGACGACGAACGACCTCGTTATCCTCAACCTCTCCGGCCGCGGCGACAAAGACATGGCCACCTACTCCCGCCACTTCGAAAAGTAATTTTCACAATGTTTGTAGTGGCAATCTTGCGTCGCCATATCTCATTGTTTGTCATCCTCCAGCGCATCCACGAAGATGCGCGAAGGGCCTCAGCTTTTTGTCACTCGATAAATGCCGGTCGGCCGACGAACCCTCACTCCGGCCTCGGCGTAGAATTCCACATCTCCTGCTGCACCCTCCAATTCCCGTCCGCATCACGGTGCAACACCAGCGCAATCTTCCCCCAATGATCAATCACCGGCTTCTCATCCGGCGGCTGAATCACCTGGTGCACAATCCCCCATTCCGTAGCCCACTGTCCGCATACGCGAATGTCGTGAAAAGTCATTTCCGCCTTCAGCATCTTGTAACCCGCCAAATGACTCACAGCCTCTCGAATGAAATTCGCCACGTCCGCTTTGCCCACAATCGGCGCCGTCTCCGGCAGCAAACTCACTCCCGTCTCCGACCACATCCCGATAATCGCAGTCGTATCCATTCGTCCGTGCGCGTCCTGGAATTTCTGGTTGAACTGCCACACTTCCTGGTCTCCTTCCGCGCCCGCTTTTGCAAGAATATGCTGCCCGCCAACCAACGCAACCGCGCAAAAAGTCGCCACAACACACGCCAGAAGCCCTCTTCTCATGACTCTTCCTCTCCCATTGCGCCTCAGCAATAACTCGATTATGCAAGATTCTAGCCTTTCACGGCCTCTCCCCATCAGCAGTTCGTCATTTAGCCTGCTAATCAATCCCGTTTTAAGCACGCCGATTTGCATCAACGTTGTGGCACTACTAGTTCAATGTTACATTTCATTCACAATTACGAGGAGGAACCTATGGTGCGTTCTCCCCGGGCCCAGATCTGCACGGTCGTTCTCGCTCTTTGTTGGCTATGTGCATTTGCTTCCAGCACGAAAGCCCAAACCTCTCCCGAAAAGCCCAAAATTGGCTTCCTGTTGGACTCTCTCAAAATCGAGCGCTGGCAAACCGACTTCAACTCCTTCCAGAAACGCGCTCAGGAACTTGGCGCAGAGGTCCTGTTTGAAGAAGCCGACGGAAACGACGATCTTCAGTTCAAGCAAGCCAAGAAACTCTTGGACCAGCACGTCAAGGTAATCGTCATCGTTCCTCATGACACGGACAAAGCCTCTCGCATCGTTGAGCTTGCCAAATCCAAAGGTGCGTCCGTCGTCAGCTACGACCGCTTGATTCGCAATAGCGATATCGATTTCTTTGTCGGAGTCGATTCTGTGGGAATCGGCGAAATGCAGGCCAATGCTTTGACAGCTCTCGTGCCAAAAGGGAATTACGTTTTGCTGGAGGGTTCTCCTACCGATATCAACGCCCACCTCATGCTCGAAGGCCAGAAGAAAGCGCTCAAGCCTTTCGTGGACCACGGCGACATCAAAATCGTAGCCGAGCTCTGGTGCCCCGATTGGAAACCGATCGAAGCCTACACCCGCATTAGCGACGTGCTTTCCAAGAAACACGACCAGATTGCCGCAATCGTCGCCTCAAATGACGGTACCGCCGGCGGAGCGATTCAGGCGCTTGAAGAATTCAAACTTGATGGCAAAGTAGCCGTTTCCGGCCAGGATGCCGACCTCGCCGCAATTATCCGCATCCAGAAGGGCACGCAGTCCATGACTGTCTACAAGCCATTGGCATCCATCGCTGCGCAGGCCGCGGACGCCGCCGTCGCTCTCGCCGAGGGCCAGCAGCCCGCTTCCTCTGGCACAATTTCAAACGGCAAGCGAGATGTCCCCGCCATCTTCGGCACCATGGTCACCGTGAAAAAAGAAAACGTCATGGCGACGGTTATCAAAGACGGCTTCCAAAACCTCGATACGATCAAGAAATCCCTGCCACCTAGCCAGTGGCCCAAGTAAAGCAGTTTGTGTCCAAGTGCTTCGCCACTAATCCTTATTTGTCATCCCGAACCCCGGGGTTTCTGCGGGGTTTGGGATCTGCTTTTTCTTTTCCTTCGCTTACAACTTGAAACTTATAACTTAGAACTGAAAATCGCGTTTCGCCTAAATTCACGCCGTTAACTGAATCACCGAATACGACCGCGCCGGCACCTCAAACGTCATCTTTCCCGCTTTCACCGTCGGCTTCGCCAACTCTCGCGGCGCAACCCGATTAGGCGCCTCAAAACTGTTCGCCGCTTTCAAATCATCGCCCGTCAATACCATCGCCTCTATCACGCGAGTTGGCGCCACACCCTCCCAAACAAACTCCACCTCGCGCGCCTTCGCCAAATCCCGGTTGAACACAAAAAGCGTTGTCTTCCCGCTTTCCTTGTCGAACGTGCTCGCCACATCCGCATGCGCCACCGGCCCCATCCCGGAAACCTCATACGTCGGCGATTCCACCAGTTGCTCCAGCGCAACGCCTCTCGCATACTCTAAGGCCCAAGCATAAGGATAAAAAATCGTCTGCCGGAACAGTCCTGTCTCATTCGTCATGATCGGTGCAATCACGTTCACCAGTTGCGCTAGGCACGCAATCTTCACGCGGTCCGCATGCCGCAGCAGCGCATTGACCAGCCCTCCGACCAGCAGTGCATCCTCCAGGTTGTAAATCTCCTCAAGCAGATGCGGTGCAACCTGTCTTTGTCCATCGGTATCCGTGCCGCGATTTTTCCGGTACCACACGTTCCATTCATCAAACGAAAGCCAAAGTCTCTTTGACGATTTCTTCCGCCCTTGCACGTAATCGCACACCGCTGCTATTTCCTCGATTTGCTTTTCCATCGAGAGATTCATCGCCAGGTACTTCGTGCTGTCCCCGCCCGTCTCATGCGAATTCCCAAAATACCGGTGTAGAGAAATTCCATCCACGTACTCGTAACACTGTTCCAGCACTTCGCGGTCCCACTCCAGATACGTCGGCATCCCGGGCCCGCTCGACCCGCACGCAATTAGCTTCACGCTCGAGTCCACGGCATGCATCTGCCTTCCGGCATCCGCTGCTTTGCTTCCATACTCCGTGGCGGTTATGTGGCCGATCTGCCACCACCCATCCATCTCATTCCCTAGGCACCAATGCTTCACGTTGTGCGGTTTCTCAACTCCGTGCTCACGCCGCAAATCGCTCCATTTCGTCCCGCGTTCCACGTTGCAATATTCGAGCAGCGCCGCAGCTTGCTCCGCCGTCGCCGTTCCAAAATTCATTCCCATCAACGGAGCTGCGCCCGTCGCTTTGCACCACGCCATGAATTCGTTCGTGCCAAATTGATTCGTCTCCACCGAATCCCAAGCCTTTTCGAGTACGCGCGGCCGCTTCTCTTTCGGCCCAACTCCATCCAGCCAGTGATATCCCGAAACAAAATTTCCGCCGGGATACCGTACGATCGGCACACCTATATTCTTTACTTCATCCAGGACGTCCTTGCGAAATCCATTTGCATCCGCGAGCTTCGATCCCGGCTCGTAAACCCCTTCATAAATCGCGCGTCCCAAGTGCTCCAAAAAGGAGCCAAAAATATTCCGGTCAATCGCGCCAATCGTTCGTCGCGCATCCAAATAAACGCGCGTCGTGGCACTCGTACTCGCTGCTTGCCCCCACGCCTTGCCTCCCAAAGCAAGGCTCGCTGTAACCCCCGCCCCGGCGACTGCTGCCTGCTTCACAAACTCTCTTCTCGAACTCATCACAATATCCTCCGTGCGCAAGGCACACCGGCCACACCGCCGCTTTCGCGCGCCGCCATTCTATACACATTTTCTCTGTTCTGATTCGCTGGATACGGGTCAGTTTGAAATCCATCCAGCCTTGACTAGCATTTCGTGCGCAACATCCGTCAGCGAGCGATTCTCGCTGCTGATGGTGAAATCCTGTAATCGCGCCTGGTCAAGGATGGCGTTCAATTTAGCGACACGAGCAACATATTCCTCTTGCGATATACCTAATTCGCGCATCCTGACGCGTTGTTGCATCGTTTCGATGCTGGCGGTGAGACGACAGACTACCGTGTTTGTGGCGGAAACAACGCCACGACACAGTTCTAGTTCTGCGCGGTCTTCCACCGCACGCGCCAGCAAAAGCCGCTTCACTCCACGGGAAGCGTAATTTGTGCAGACAGACTGAAGGTTGACGTACATCACGGCATCGTTGCTGGTTGTGGAAGGAAGATAGGCAAGTCCAAGCGCGTCCAAATCGACCGCCGCATGCGTTATGTCGCGCAGCCTAAGGATGTCCGACGCTTCGGCCAGAACGGCAGTTTTGCCGGCGCCCATCGTACCTGTAATGATCAGCAGCGATTCCGTAACCCTCTCCGCAACCGGTGCATCGCTATTCAATCATGCCATGGGCTCAGGCGTGGCGAGGCGGGGCAACACTCAAGCTGACCTACTGCAGATTCGTCCTGATGATTGCGTTGCGGGAACTCTCGCTAAGCGCGCTAATCACATCCCGTTTTACTCTAGACCTTCATTGCATGCTCGGATCACCACTCCCCGGCCCGCCACTTCCGCTAGCAATTTGGAAACAACCGGCGAAATCTCGCTCTCTCCCGGCACCACAACCGCCCACTCCAAATTTTCTCGAAACACGTTGTTCCGGATCTCCCACTCTCCAAAAGAACTCGGAACAGGCTTCCCAATCTGCACTACGGAAAAGTGCCGCGCCAGCCTAATCGCTTCTTCTTCCGTCGGTTCCGGCCCGCTCAGAATGAAATGATTGTTTCCGTGTACCAAAATCCCGACCATGGCGACCTGTGCCTCTCGTACTTAGATGAGGCTACTTGTCCTTCCGGTTTCGCCGCCATTCGAAATAGCTCCAAAACAAATCACCCCTCCCGCATTGCAGGAAGGGTGACTCCGTTCTCGAATAATCTTCTTAACCTCGAACGGCTAATCCGACCAAGCCAAATATCCCGGCACAATCAAGCTCACAACGGGCACAATCATCAGAACGCCCCACCAGCTCGGCTTGTTGCGCGCTTCCGCAATCCCCATCCACATGATGATGAAGATCACGATGTTCACCAGTGGTATCAGACAGAGAACAATCCACCAGATCGGTTTCCTTGCGATATTCAACATCAAAATAATATTTGCGATGGGAATCCATGCCAGCCAGCCGTTTTCTGTATTCGTCTTTTGCGCGATCGTGGAGAGGGCAAGCGCCACATATACATACGTGGCAAGCGCGAACACCAAAAAGAACATCATGAATCCGCCCGCCAGCAGCGCCGGCAATGCCTTTGACGAGTCGTCCTGTGCAAACACCGCCACGGGTAGAACCGCCAATATTCCTGCAATCGAACACGTGCACACCCACCCAGATACACTTCTGAGCATTTTCATCTGGAACTCCTCCGCTAGGGCTAAACGTTGGAATACAACTCGGGCTTTCCGATAAGTGCAGGCTATTTAATTCTTCTGCTCCGGTCAAAACACTTCCGTCTTGGATGTGTCTAAATTGCCCTGCTCCGGCATAAGAGATAACCTCCAGCTTCTCGACATTCCTGCTACTTTGCCGGGTTCTCCAATCGCTTCAGTAGATATAGCGGCAGCGCGAGTGACAGTCCCACAACCAGATTAGACAGCAAAACAACCCACCAGCCCGATATTCCTCGCTCTCGCGAATCCCGCAACGACCAGACCAGAAAAATCACCGAAGCCACAATCAAATCCGCCGCGAAAAAACTGGAAATCCGCGTCGCAAAAATTTCGTCAAAAAACAGCCCGAAGTTCGCGCCATGAATCAGAAAAAAGGGCAGCGCAAACCAGTAGGGAATCACGATGCCTGCAACGCAGCACACCATCAGAAATATCTTCATCCCGCTCAAGATAGTACCAACCGCTTTTCCTGTCTATTCCGGTTACCCATGCACCCAGAAGGCCATATTTCCCGCCTCCCCGTGAAACGTTTTTAACTCCTTCATCACTATCTAACAGGAGAGTAATGGTTATGGGTGCGATGAATCCGGCCCCCGCGGAATTCCGTTATGATATTTTGATCGAGGATGCCGACGGCAGAAATCTACGTCTGGAAAGTGTGCGTGACCTTACAGCCGCGCGTGAGCGCCTTCCCGCTCTCGCAAAGCAGTATCCCGGTACTCGTCTTCTACTCCGAAATCGCATGACGCACGTCGTCTTGGCTCAAACCGACGGCTATTAGTCGTCCCTCCTCGTGTCATCCTCTCTCGTCCTGCATCTCTCCCTTTCCGGCCATACCTCCGCTTCTTGACATCGTTTCGCGTCTCGGACATCATTCGCCCGTTCGAGTAAATCGCGCCCGGGAGAATGGACTTTATGAGAGCGCGCTCACGCAGACTTTTTTTCACCGTGTCAATCGCGACATTTCTCTTTCTCGGTGTCGCCTCCGTTCGCGCCGGAGCAACCGCCGCCCGCAAATAGCGGGAGGGACGGTTTGGGTCAACACGGAATCCCGCGTCTATCACAAACCGGGGTCTCGCTATTACGGAAAAACCAAAAAAGGCAAGTACATGACGGAAGCGGACGCCCGCAAAGCCGGCTACCCTCCCGCAGCCAGGGAACAATGAATTTCCCCAGCGCCAGTTAAAATAAAAAGGAGAGATGCATCATGAAAAAACACTGGATGAAGTGGCTGCTAGCCATTGGCGTTATCGCGATTGGCGTTTCTTTGGCGGTCGCACATCCGCCGCAAGCCTCGGGCGTAAAGCCCGTCGCCCCCGTGGCCGCTCGACAGACAGCCACCGATCTCGTGGACCTCAACTCCGCCACCGCCGATCAGCTCAAGGCGCTGCCCGGAATCGGCGACGCCTACTCCGCGAAAATTATTGCGGGCCGTCCCTACAGAGTGAAAACAGATCTCGTGCGCAAAAAAATCATTCCGCAAGCGACCTACGACAAGATCAAGGATCTCGTCATCGCAAAACAGCCGAAATCATAATGATTCGCAGTTTGTAAACCGAAGGCGCCCGGTTTTTTGGGAAGCCGGGCGTTTTTCTTTTCTACTTCTCGCGCAACAGCACTTCTCCGCGCCCAACGAGTTGATCGTTCAGCCATACGCGGTATTTGTACGAGCCTGCCTTTGCTCCAACAACCGGCGGCCCGCTCAACAATCTCATTCCCACTGGCGCTTGAAACACATTCGATCCAAACGGGCAACGGTTTACGTCAAATTCCACGCGCAAATTCCCCGCGTCGGACATCCACGCAACCTGGTCGCCTTTTTCCAGCACAACCGCTTCGGGAATCACTCCCACCAATACAGGACGCTCAGCCATAGTTCATTCAGTCTATCGCCATCCGCAAATTCCGCAAAACGCTCAAAAATCCACAAAGAACACTTACAAAACTATTACACGCATTGCCCTTTCGTTCAGTTGACCCGCAACAATCACGTCCCTACACTCAAATCAGTTCGCGTGCATCCCGCTCCGGCTGGGTTCGCGCTGTACCTGAGATGACGGAGGAACAAGCCGGATGGCTTCTTTCGCGCGCAATTGGTCCATACCCCTGCCTAACGGCTCCCGCATTTCGATTCTTTCCACGGTTCCGTTCGCCGTCATTCACCTTCTTTCACTCGGCATTTTCTTTTTCCCGTTTCACTGGTCGTATCTCATCACGTGCGTCGCTCTTCTCGCCGGACGCATGTTCTGGGTCACCGCCGGCTACCATCGCTATTTTGCGCATCGCTCGTTCAAAACCAGCCGCGCGTTTCAATTCGTCATCGCCTTTATGGCCATGACTTCTTCGCAAAAAGGCGTTCTCTGGTGGGCCGCTCATCATCGTCATCACCATCGTTTTTCCGATCAGGAGGATGACCTTCACTCGCCCACGCTCTTCGGATTTTTCTGGTCGCATCTCGGCTGGATCGTTTCCGATAAATACACCGACACGCGCATTGATTACATCGGAGACTTCGCCAAATTTCCCGAGCTACGCTGGTTGAACAAATACTACCTCGTTCCACCGGCCACGCTCGCCATTGCGCTCCTGCTCATCGGTGGCTTGCCGCTCTTTTTCTGGGGCTTCTGCCTGAGCACCACGCTTCTCTGGCACGATACCTTCACCATCAATTCGCTTTCGCATCTTTTCGGTTCGCGCCGCTACGAAACATCCGACACCAGCAAGAACAATTGGCTCCTCGCGCTCATCACGCTCGGCGAAGGCTGGCACAACAATCATCATCACTACATGGCCGCGGCGCGCCAGGGTTTTTTCTGGTGGGAAATTGACATCACCTATTACATGCTAAAAGTTCTGTCCTGGTGCGGCCTAGTCTGGGACCTCCGCAAAGTCCCCGCGCATCTCCTAGCTCCCGAGCAGCAATCCCTTGCCGTCTAATCCTTCCGTTTCCCGTAACGGCGATTTTACATCGCCATCTTTCCTTCGCATTTGCAGTGGACTTGTAGGGGCGCGACTCTAGTCCGCCCTCTTTTCCTTCTTCCCCTCTTCCCTCCGCGAACTCCGCGTCTCTGCGTTAGAATTTCTCCTTTCTTCCAAGGAGCCACTCAATGTCCGCCTACATTTTCGTAAGCGTAGAAGTCCACGACCCCGTCCGTTACGAGGACTACCGCAAAACCGTCCTTCCCACCATCGAAGCCTACGGCGGCCGCTTCCTAGTCCGCGGCGGCAAAATGGAAGTCCTGGAAGGGAACTGGCCCGCCCGCCGCATCGTTATCGTCGAATTTCCATCTGCCGAAATCGCCCGCAAATGGTGGAATTCGCCCGGATACGCCGCCCCCAAAGCCCTCCGCCAGGCCACCTCGCAAACCGAAATGATCCTGGTCGAAGGCGTGTAAACTTCTCGGGAGGTGAGAATTTCATGCCCGCCCCATCTTTCCAGAAAAAGTTTTGGCGATTCTTTTTGCTCACGTCGGTTCTCTTTCTTCACGGTTGCCTTAAGCCCGTCTCCGAGCCGGAGCTCGCTCTCACTGACGCAACAACCGGAATTCATATCGAGGTCGTCCAGCAAAACACTTTGCCCGCTTTGAAAATTCTTTTGCCCGGCCAGTCCGAGTCCGACCCAGGAATCCTCGTCCTTTTTCCTGAGCACGTCACTGCGCGCGAGCACGGCAAATCCGAATCTGTACATCTTTATCGCTTCAGTCCCGGCATACAGGGCACTCGTCCCGTTTGGCGCCGCGCTGGCCAGACCCTCGAATACGAAATGGAATTGCAAGCCGGCGTTCGCCTAGTCGCCCGCGCCACGCTCGAGTCCGACTGCATTCGCTTTCACTACGACCTCATCAATTACTCCGATACGAACTACGACATGATCCAGGCCGTCACTGATCCCCGCATGATCACGCCGTATTTCCATGACGTACGTCTCGAGCGCACCTACGTCCACCATCCGGACGGTTTCGATCTCCTCGCCTCGGAAACTCCTGCCCGCCTCTCTATGCCGCTCCGGGAGTGGCTCCCCAACCGCTACCGCGCCTCGTACACTTGGCCCATCGAGCCCAATCGCGTCGAAAAAAAGGAGGACGGCATCACTTGGTACAACAAATCACGTCACGCGGATGAACCCTTTCTCGCAACCAAATCCACCGACGGCAAGTGGATCATGGTTACCTTCTCCCATGACCCTGGCAACGTCTGGACCAATCCCGAGCTCACCTGCCAGCACGCCGACCCGGAAACTTCTCTAAAACCTCATGCACAATCCACCCTCGACCTCAAAATCCTGCTCTTAGAAGGCTCGCTCGATGATGTGCTCTCAAAGATCCGTCTCCAGCGCCAAATGTAGCGCGATCACTCCTCCTGTGCTGAAATAGAGGTAGCGGCTACGGGCGCCCACCACCTTCCGCCGCGGCACTGAACCACCAGCCTATCTAAAGGTCATCTAACGCACGAAAGGACCGTACTTCGATGAAAAAATTCATCTTGCTTGGTTTGGGCCTTTTCTTCTTCGCCGTTTCGTCGCGCGCCCAGTCCGTCGACGCGAGCATCGGCTACTCCTATTTCCGTCTTGGTGGTTCAGGCGGACTCAACCAGAACGGAGCCAGCGGCTCGGTGGCGTATAACCCCAACCGGTGGCTTGGTCTAGTAGGGGATTTTGGCGGCTACCATGCCTCGCCTTCTGGTGTTTCCGTGAACACCTACACGTACCTCTTCGGTCCGCGGATTTCGCTGCGCAATCCGAGCCACGTTACGCCGTTTGTCCAGGGTCTTATCGGAGGCTCCCGCATCACTGTTGGTAGCGGCGGCGGCTCTAGTGACCACTTTGCCTACAGTTTCGGTGGCGGTGTGGATTTCCCTCTTCTTCCGCACTTGGCCTTTCGACCCCAGGCTGACTATGTCGGCCTCAACACGCCGGGCAGCCATACCAACTGTGCCCGCATTTCCGCCGGCTTCGTCATCCATTTCTGACGCCTATGCTTTTGCGGGAACATGTAGGGGCGGCTTCAGTCCGCCCCCTCTTTCTTTTCCCTAAGCGAATGCCATGTAATTCTTCAGGTCAAGCCAGGGCGGCTCGATGCCCTGGGTGCGCAGCAGCACCGCAATCTGTGCCGTGTGTCGCATCTCGTGAATCATCACGTGCCACAGCAGGCCATCCACCGTGTACCGCTCCTCGGGCGCGTCGTGCACAATCACAATCCGTTTCAACTCGTAGTCTGTCAGCCCTGCAAGGTACGTGAGGGTGCTCTGCTCCACAGCCCGCCAGTAGTCCAGCAGTGTTCTGAGCGCGAAGCCCGCGTAAACGGGGCCCCACTCAGTGTCCTTCAAGGCGGGAATGGTATCGCGCACGGGCTTGGCGCAGGAGGTCGTCGTGAATCCAGAAGTCCTCTACGGCCGCCACATGAAACACCAGGCCCTTGATGCAGTCGAGCCGCGCGCCGTCCAGCAACGGGCGGGATAAAACCTCGTCCGGCACGCTCTCCAGCGTGGCCCACAAGTCCCGGCGGGCGCGAACAAGGTAATCGTAGGTTTCAGGAACGTCATTCGTCCTCCCTCAAGGCTCGCTCTGCTATCCTACACAATCGCTATCAGTGAATTGGGGAGCCACCATGACACTCCCATCCCACGCCGCGCTAGCCGAGATTCGCGACTCCCTGCTCGAAACCTATGCGAGCAACGACGCCATGAACCAGCTCATCCTCTCAAATCTCGACGCTCGTGCGTGGCGCGCCCAGCCGCCGGGTCAAAACGGAAGTGGCCGGACGATCGCGGCCATCTTCGCGCATCTGCACAACAGCCGTCTGGTGTGGTTGAAGAATTCCGCGCCGCATCTGAAGTGTCCGCCGCCGCTCGATCCCGACCGTTGCACCATAAAGCAGGCAGCCGCCGCGCACAGGAAAAGTGCCGCGCAGTGCCTGCGCATGCTGACGGATGCTCTCTCGGCCGCTCCAGATCGCCGCGTCATGAAATTCTCTCGCGGCAGTTGGACACAAACGTGGCCTGCTGGAGCGACCATGTTCGCTTACATGTTCTCGCACGAAGCCCACCATCGCGGTCAAATTCTGATGCTTGCCCACCAGCTCGGCTACCGCGTCCTCCACAAAACTCCCGGCGTCTGGCACTGGGAAAAACTCTGGAAACAAGCCGGCCTAACCACCCGCCCCCGCTAAGAGAAACCCTCCGCCCTCTTGCCTTTCCGTTGTAGGGGCCGCTCGCGACACACATCTTCTTTGCGAATCTTACTTGCTAGACCCACAAAAACGACGGCTGATCTCTTCCCGTCACCGCGCGAACGACGCGTTCCGCAATACGCATCCCGGTATCACCGTTCGTGAACACAACAATGGCCGACGGCGCTTTTCGGATGCGCCAGCAAGAAATTCTTCCAGCCTCCGTTATCGCCCGACTGCCACAAATACTCCTCTTTGTTTTGATATTCTTGCAAAATCCTCTTCTCGCATCCCGTTTTTCTTGATAACGATCCAAAACCCACCGGGGCGGGAGCACCCGGAGCGGAAGCACGGAAATCGCTCCCGTAAGTCCTGTATTTGCCACTCTTACGAAAACAACCGGGTGTACCCAAACTATTCCCAATCTGGAACTCGGGCTTTGCGACCCACATCCACCGGTAGGCTCCACTCGTCTCAGCCCGAGCCAAAATGGTCATTGTCGCCAGCCTCCGGAAGCGGGAAAATACCTCTCTCCACACGAAAGGACTTTTCTCATGACCATCGGTGAATTCGCCCCGCCCAACCGTCTAATGATGACCCCCGGGCCATCCTCCATTGAACCGCGTGTGTACCGCGCGCTCGCCGCCCCCGTCGTCGGCCATCTGGACCCCTTTTTCAAAACCTGCATGAACGAAACGCAGGAATTAATGCGCCAGGTTTTCCAAACGACGAACCGCATCACCATGCCGATGTCCGCGTCCGGCTCCGGCGGAATTGAAACCGCCATCGTCAACACGCTCGAACCGGGTGACGAAGCCATCGTCTGCGTGAACGGCTATTTCTCCGAGCGCATGTACGAAGTCGCCTCGCGCACGCAAGCCAAAATTACCAAAGTCGAAGCGCCCCTCGGTCGCGCCGTGGATCCGGAAGACGTGCGCCGTGCGGCTGCAGGTAAGAAAATCAAAATCGTCGGAGTCGCCCACGGAGAAACCTCAACAGGCGTCGTGACGAATCTCGACGGCTTCCGCAAAGTCGCCGATGAACTCGGCGCGCTACTCATCGTGGACGCGGTCGCCTCCCTCGCCGCCGTTCCGCTAAACGTGGACAGGCAGCGCCTGGACATCGTTTTCAGCGGCTCGCAAAAAGCGCTAAGCGCCCCACCGGGAATGTCTCCTATCACCGTGAGCCCGCGCGCGGAAGAAGTGTTGAGCAGCCGCAAAACAAAAGTGCAGAGCTGGTATTTCGACATCACCACGGCAATGGCCTACTGGGGCCAGGGTCGCCTCTATCACCACACGCCACCGATTTCGTTAATCTACGCGCTGCGCGAAGCCATGCGCATTGCGATGGAAGAAGGCCTCGAAACGCGCTGGGAGCGCCACCGCATGAATCAGCAAGCGCTGATCGCGGGAGCCGAAGCCATGGGGCTGAAAATGTTCGTGGAAAATCCAGCCGACCGTCTAGTCACCGTCACACCCGTAATGGTTCCCGCAGGCATAGACACGTAAAATTCCGCGATCAGCTTCTCGAAGAATTCAACATTGAAATTGCCGGCGGCATCGGGCCACTGAAGGGAAAAATCTGGCGCCTCGGCCTAATGGGTTATTGCGCACAAAAAGCCAACGTCCTTCTTTTGCTCGCCGCGATGGAAAAAGTAGCGCTCGATCACAGCGCCCGCGTCCCCGCCGGCGCAGGAGTAGCCGCCGCCGTTCGCAGCTATTCCCACGCCGAATCCGCCCTCGCCGCGAAATGAGAGAGCGTTCAAGAAGTTGACAGGTCTTACCGAATACTGAAGACTGATGACTGAAAACTACAAGCAGTTCTCCGGAGCGTACTAATGGCCACCACCCGCCCGATGCTGGCGAATAACGGCAAGATGAGCGATTTCGTCGGCGTCTTTGAAGTCGAATCAAAACTGAGCGGCAAAATCCATCGTTGCCGTTTTTCACACATGTGGAACGGCATCGCCACCCGCCACGCCGACACAATTGACACGAAATTTTTTGTGGGGGACGACGCACTCGTCGTCGGACTTGCGCAGACTGCCTTTGCGGATTTCCGAGCGAAGCACAACCGCGATTTAACCGACCGCGAAGCCAGCTTCATCGCCGCGGAATATTTGCGCGAACGCCTCGAGGAAGAAGACGAACGCAAACTCTACGACGTGCCTCACGACGAGGTCTTGCGCCTCATCGACCAAATCGGAATCAAATAAAGTAGGAATTCTTACAAGGGGCAGTTACAGGAATTTCTTGAAAATCAGCTCGGCCCCGGAATTTCTGGCGGCGGCTCCGCGTGGAAAGCTTCCACCGCGGGATGCCGCAACCCATCGCGGCGAATAAAGTGAATCACCAGCAACATGAGCAGCGCTCCGCCGACCAGGACGGCCACGGCGATTTGCAGTCCCACTTGAAGATCGCGCAAATCGGAAATTTTTCCTATCGCCTGCGGACCCAACCCGCCGATGAGTTGCGTAGCGAACATGTATACGCCGATGGAAGTGGAATGCGCGCGTCGCGGCATCATATCGTGAATAACAGCCGTGACCGGCCCGTGGTACCACGACATAAAGAATCCCGCGATAAAAAGTCCCAACAGCACGGTCTGTTTTTCTTCCGACTGAATCGCGAGCAACAAAAACGGCGTCGCAAGAAGGAACCCCAGGCTGATAGCAATCAATCTCCCGTAAGGAAAACGCCGCTGCAAACGATCCGCCACGTACCCGCCGCAAAGCACGCCAAGAAGCAGCGAAAGCAAAGTGATGACCGCAAGCCCCACCGACGCTTCGCGCAAACTAAAATCCTTGTAATTGACAGCGAAATCCACAGCCCAGTGAATCAGCGAAACGCTCGCGAAAGTGATGCAGATTCCCCCCGCAATCATGGACAGGAACGCAGGCACCGAAAGAATTTTTGAGATGGGTACAACTTCGGAGCGCGGCCCGCGCGGCGGCTCGTTGATTCCAAACAACGCCAGCGCAGGTAAAATTCCCGCGATCGCTACGACGAACAGCGCCATCTGCCAGCCATAGCGTGGAGCGATGATGCCTCCCACAACTTGGCCGCACGCGCCGCCGAGCAACATTCCCGCAGCGAAAATGGCTTGGGCGGAGGCCCGGCGCTCCTGCGGAAATGCGCCGGAGATCATGGACTGCGCGGCGGGCGCGTATGCAGCTTCACCGAGACCGACGAATGAGCGCGCGACGAGGAGAACAATAAAACTTGAAGCGAGTCCACCGACGAACGTGGCCGCGCTCCAAAACAAAATTCCGACAGCGATGATAGCCTTGCGGCTGTAACGATCGGCGAGAAGGCCGAAGGGAATACTACCGAGTGCGAGTACGACGAGCAGCATAGTTTGCAAAGAACCGAGCTGCTCATCGGAAATATTGAGCTGGCTGCGCAGCATCGGAATGAGCGGCACAAAGACCAGACGCGCGGCGAAGTTGACAAAGTTGATCAAAGCAAGTACAGCAAGAAGCCTGAACTGATACGAAGTCAGCGGAGTGGATTTGGAAGACATGCAGCGGCAATTTTTATGATTAGCCTGGAAATACGAATCAAGGGGATTATATACCGCGAATGAAAAATACGGCTGCGGCGAAAACAACGACGAGTGACCGTTTGACCACGGTGCTGTCCTACGGGGCGCTGCTGCTCCTTGGGTATTTTGTTTTTTTAATCTTGGAGCCGTTTCTTGTACCGCTGGTGTGGTCGGCGGTGCTGGCGATTTTCTTTTTTCCTCTGCACGCGCGTCTTGCAAAACGATGGAAGCCGAATCCCGCGGCGCTCGTGAGCACGCTAGGTGTGACGTTTTTACTGGTTGTGCCGGTTCTGGTGGTGACGGGCTACGCGGCGAAGCAGGCCGTGGACGCAACGGCGAGAGCGCAGGCAGTGCTGAAACATCAGGATCCGAATGCGCAGGACCGTGCGGAACAATGGTTGAAGAGCAAATTGCCGACGTCCATGAAGGACGTTGATTTTTCCGAGCAGCTTCAACAAGGCGCGGAAAGAGCGGCGGCGTATCTTGCGGGAAAACTTACGGGACTGCTGAAAAATCTCGTCACTTTTTTCGTGGATCTTTTCTTAATGCTGTTCGCGCTGTTCTTTATGTTTCGAGACGGGCACGAAGTTGTGCGCGGTGTGCGGCATTTGTTGCCGTTCGACAGGGAGATACAGTCGGAGATGCTCGAGGAGTCCCGCGACCTTATTTTTGCAAGCGTTGCCGTAGCGCTGGTGATCGCGCTGATGCAAGGAGCGCTCGGCGGGCTGGCCTTTACGCTCGTGGGAATTAAATCGCCACTTTTTTGGGCCGTGTTGATTGCGTTTTTTTCTCTTGTGCCAGTAGTTGGCTCGGCGCTCATCTGGGTGCCGGGGGCATTCTGGATTGCGCTGAACGGTCATTGGGGAAAAGCGATTGTGGTTGTGGTGGTTTGCGGCGGCGTCGCGGGCGTCGCGGACAATCTTGTTCGGCCGCTGCTGCTGCGAAACCGCACACGACTGAATGAATTGTTGCTGTTCATCAGCGTGCTCGGTGGCATCCAAGTGTTTGGCCTGCTGGGAATCGTGGCAGGACCGACGATTATGGCGGCGGCAATGGGCGTGTTCCGTGTCTATATGGAACATCGCGACGAATTGGAAGAAGCCAAGGCATAACTGGATGCAGAATACAGGCAGCGAATTTGGACCAGGGATTTGTAGCTGTGCTAGAGTACCCGCCCGTATGAACGAGCACGTATGAATGAATCAAACAAAAAGTTTGGAAAACCCGGCGAGCTGACGGCGGAAAAACTTCGCTGGCGGTGTGAGCCGTCGCGGCTGCCGTTTGAGACGACAGCGCAAGCGGAACTACGGGAAGGATTCGTCGGCCAGGAACGCGCATTGCGAGCGCTGAAAATGGGCGTGGAGCTTGCCGCGCCCGGGTACAACGTGTTCGTTTGCGGGCTTGCGGGTACAAGCCGCGGCGGCACGATTGCGCGGATGATTGAGGAGTTGCATCCGGCGATGAAGGAATCGCCGGACCGCTGTTACGTGAACAATTTCAAGATTTCAGACCGGCCGCGGCTGATCTCCCTCCCACGTGGGCAGGCCAATGGATTCAAGAAGGACATGCAATCGGGCATTGATTTTCTGCGGCGGCGCATTCCGCAGGTTTTTGAAGGGGAACCTTTTCAGCGGCAGAAGGGGCGTATTGTTGAGCGCTTCACCGCGCGCGAAAAAGATTTGATGGACGATTTCACGCGGCGCATCGCGCGCGAGCAGTTTGCGCTGGGGCATATGCAGGTTGGCGCCGTGGCGTTGCCGGAAATTTTTCCCGTGCTCGAAGGGCAGATGGTGCCCATCGAGGATATTTCCAAGATGGTGCATGAAGGGAAACTCGATTCTCCGGTCGCGGAAGAAATTGAACGGAAATACGAACAATTCCGTCAGGAATTTACCGTCGTCTATCGAAAGACACTGACGCTTTCGCGCGAACTCGCGAGCGAGCTGAGTTACCTCGAACAGGAAGCCGCGTCGGTGCTTGTGGACGGCGTCATTGAAGAGCTGAAGGAAAAATATCCGGACCCGAGCGTTTCGGAATATCTGGAAGAAGTACGACATCACATTTTGGACAATCTGGACCCGTTCAAGGAGCGGGAAGGCGAGGGCGAGGATCAGGCGTCAGAAACTCCCGAAGGGCTGGCAAAGCCTTCTGGGCCGGATCGCGACCCGTTCCGCTTGTATGGCGTGAATGTGATTCTGGCGCACGGCGATGAATCGGCTTCCCCGGTGATTTTTGAAACGACGCCAACATACGCGAATCTTTTCGGCACGATTCAGCGAGCGTACGATTCGCGCGGCGGCTGGACCAGCGATTTTATGGATTTGCGCGGCGGCTCGTTGCTGCGCGCGGACGGCGGATATTTGATCATGTACGCAATGGAAACAATTTCCGAGCCGGGCGTGTGGCGCGCGCTGAAACGTACGCTCAGTCACACGCGATTGGAAATTCAGCCCGCCGAGATGTTTTATCCCTTCGGCGGAAGCTCGATGAAGCCGGAAGCGGTGCCCATCAACGTGAAAGTGATTTTGATCGGCGACCGGTCCATGTACGAATTGCTTTACGACTACGAAGAAGACTTCCGAAAAATCTTCAAGGTGCGCGTGGAGTTCGACGAAGAAATGCCCATGAGCGATACGGTCATCGCAGAATACGCGGGCCGGCTGCGCGCGCTGTCGGAGAAAGAAAATCTTTCGCCGTTCGACCGTGGAGCGTTTGCCACCATGCTGGAACACGGTGTGCGCATGGCCGGTCGGCGCAACAAAGTGACGGCGCGATTTGTGGACATCGCGGATCTCGCGCGCGAAGCGAATTACGCGGCCAAGGCAGCGGACGAGCACGTGGTGCGCGCGGAGCACGTTCGCAAGGCGCTGAGTTCGAAGATGGAGCGCCACAACCTGATCGAAACGCGCATCCGCGAAATGATCGAGGAAGGTACGTTGCTCGTGGATGTAGCGGGCGAGCGCGTCGGGCAGGTGAACGGCCTGAGCGTGCTGGAAATTGGCGGCTATTCCTTCGGCAAACCTGTGCGCATCACTGCGACGGCGGCGCTGGGAAAGTCCGGGCTGATCAACATCGAACGTGAATCGAATTTGAGTGGAAGATTTCACGACAAGGGCGTGCACATCATCGCAGGATATTTGCGCAGCCGTTTCGCGCAGGATAAACCGCTCTCGCTTGCGGCGAGCATCTGTTTCGAGCAGTCCTATTCGGGAGTGGATGGAGACAGCGCCAGCTCCACGGAAGTCTACGCGCTGGTTTCCGCGCTCGCCGATTTGCCGCTGCGGCAGGACATCGCCGTTACCGGTTCGATGAATCAGCAGGGCGACATTCAGCCAATCGGCGGCGTAAACGAAAAGATTGAAGGCTTCTTTGACGTGTGCCGCATCAAGGGCCTGACCGGAACGCAAGGCGTGCTGATTCCAGAAGCAAACGTAGAAGACCTGATGCTACGTCAGGACGTAGTCGAAGCCGTTCAGACAAAGAAATTCCACATTTGGCCCGCCGCAAAAATCGAACAAGGCGTCGAACTCCTCACTGGAGTTTCCGCGGGCTTGCGCAATGGCACGGGCGGCTTCGATTCGGGAACCGTGTTTGGCCGCGTAGATCGTCGTCTCTCCGATATGGCGAAAACCCTCAAAGAGTTTGAATGAGGTGCCCACTCTGTTGAGCACGATTCCCACCCAAAGCGAGGATGTCTTGTGCGCCAAATCCTAGGTGTAACGTTTCGTTGGGCGGCGGCGTGGACTCTGCTCGGATTGTTACTCGGCGTGTTGCTGATGATTGCACAAGTAGAGCCCTTTGCTGAATCAGGAGCAAAGCCCCTGGGATTGTCGTTCTACGCATTCTGGATTCCCTTGAGCGGTGGGGCCGCCGGAGTGTTTGGTTTCGCGCTCGGGCTCCTATTTTCTTTGCTGATGGCGCTCGCAGCGAAGTGGAGGAACTCCTCAGAAATAAGGCCAGATGCTTTCGACCGGTATGGAGCGCGCCTCCTGTGCGGCTTTGTCGCGGGAGCCTTGCTAGGATTGGTTTTCCTCCGCGAGAGTTATGCCAGCATTTTCATCTTTGCTGGATTGGGCTTCTGCTCGGCTGGAGTGTCCAGCATATTCATCTGGCGCAAGCTCAGGACCAACCAACAGAAATCACTTCAGGGTGCTTAAATTGTCCGGTCCAAGCAAGCTGTAGTGCTTAGGCCTATCCTCGGTTATTCTCTAACTCCTAAATTCAACGTAAGGGTGGTCTCCATGCGTATCGTCTATTCCGCAATTGCCTTCTTCGCTCTGTCTGTTGGAGTCTCGGCACAACAACAGCCGCCTAGCACGCACTTTGATGGAAAGACTTGGTGGGAGCACGTGAAGTATTTGGCCGATGATTCGCTCGAAGGCCGCGACACGGGGAGCGAAGGAATTAAGAGGGCGGAAGCATACGCGGTCGAGCAGTTCAAGAAGGCTGGACTTGCGCCCGCGGGATCGGATGGATTTTATCAGGCGGTGCGCTTCACGCAATTTCAGGTAGACGAAGCGAAATCGTCGCTGGCAATTGTCGCGAATGGGAAGCTGGAATCAATCTCCTTTGCCGAAGAAGGATTTTTTAGCACTCGCGCCACGCGGAAGTCCGCCACACTGACCGCCCCGCTGGTTTTCGTCGGTTACGGCCTGAAAGTTCCCGAAAAGAATTTGGATGAGCTTGCCGGCCTCGATCTGACAGGGAAGATTGTTGTTTATCTTGCAGGCTCGCCTGCGGACATTCCCACATCCCTCGCCGCGCACTATCAAGGCATCGGCGAACGATGGAAAGCGTTGCGAGCTGCAGGCGCCGTCGGCCTGATCACTATCTACAATCCTGCTTCGATGGACATCCCGTGGGCGCGCATTTCTGTGAATCGAAATCATCCTTCGATGGATTTGGCCGATGCGGAATTCCACGAGACCGAGGGATTGCAAATTGGAGTAGCGTTCAATCCCGCGACTGCCGAAAAGTTATTTCAGGGGTCGGGCCACACATTCGCGGAAATCGCAGCGTTGGGAAAAGACCGAAAACCGCTTCCACACTTTGCTCTTGCCACTTCGCTCGAAGCGAACGCAGTGATTCTCAGCTCCTCACTGAATTGCGCAAACGTGGTCGCCAAATTGGAAGGAAGCGATCCGGCGCTGAAAAATGAGTTTGTCGTTCTCTCCGCGCACGTAGACCACGTGGGAATCGGCGCGCCAATTAACGGGGACAAGATTTACAACGGAGCGATGGATGACGGTTCTGGTAGCGCGCTGGTTCTGGATTTTGCGGCGGAGATGAAGGCGCATCCAGAAAAACTGAAGCGCTCCGTGCTGTTTCTTCTCGTAACTGCCGAAGAAAAAGGCCTACTCGGTTCAAAATACTTTGCGGCGCATCCGACCGTGCCTGGCAAATCCATCGTTGCGGACGTCAACGTGGACATGTTCCTGCCAATCTCGCCTTTGAAAGTGCTGCGCATTCAGGGAATCTCCGATTCGGATTTGGGCGAACACGCGGCGGAAATCGCACGTTCCTTTGGGGTGAAGCCAGTTCCGGACCCGGAGCCGCTCCGCAATCTCTTCATTCGCAGCGATCAATACAACTTTATTCATCACGGCATTCCGTCCGTCATTATGGACGTGTTTTTCGAGCCGGGTTCCGCGGAGCAGACGCTATTTAAGGACTGGCTGACGAATCGCTATCACGCTCCATCCGATGATGTGAATCAGCCTGTGGATCTTGGAGCGGCCGCTTTGTACGAAGAAATTGCGCATAAGTTATTGGTGGACACCGCCAACGCGAATGCGCGGCCAAAGTGGAACGCGGATTCCTTTTTCAAACGCTACGCGGCGGATTGAACGACTCGCCAACAAAATTAGTTTGAACCTACTGTTGGGGCGAGATACGCCTGGCGGTGATCCACGCGATGGCCATTGTTGGCTGTGACGCGGAGAGTGTGCAGTTTGCCGTCAAGCGATTGCGGCGCGAACGAAAGATTGTATTCGTGGCGGACAATTTGCGCGATTTCCGCGTAGGTTTTTTCGTATTCTTTTGGGCCCTTGGGAAAATACGAACGGCCGCCGGTTGCCGTGGCCAGATTCCGCAAAAGACTGTCGCCATTCTTCAAGATCGGATCCATCTGGGCGCGACTTTCTTTTTCCTGGCTTGATCGTTTGTGTTTCTTCGGAGGCTTTTTGAGTTCCTTCGATGTGGAAACTGTCAGCACGCGTACGTCGCTCGCGCTGATATTTGTTTGAAACTGGCTCGTGATTTCTGGCGGCGAACTGTCCACGCCACTGCTGATGAGGACGACGGTCTTTTTTCCTGGAACCGTGCTCAGCCATGCAAAAACGGCCAGGAGACTTTGAGTAAGATTCAGATCGCCCGAGCCGATGTGAAAATTCAGCTCGCGCAAGGCGAGGCGGGAAGCGGATTGATCTGCGCTGAGCTCAAACTGAACCGTTGCTCCTGAAGAGTAGCAAACGACGGCGACGCGATCGGCGGGAGCAAGGCTGGTGATGAGCGCGTCCGCCTTTTGAATGCTTTCCTTGCCGAAGAGAACCATCGAAGGGCCGCATTCGAGCATGAGCACAACTTGCGCGGGGTCGTCGTTGGCCAGGAATTCCGCGATGGGCTGTTCGGTGCCGTTATCGAAGACGTGAAAGTCCGATTTTTGCAAACCTTCAACAAATCTTCCGCTGCTATTCGTGACGATGGCGCCGACGTTGACGCGATTTACGTCCACGCGAATTGTGGGCGTAGGCGTTTCCTGTGCCTGGGAAAAAGTCGGACGCGCTACTGCCAAAAACAGAAGGATAAACTGCCAGCGGCAGCGTCGAGCGAAAACTAAGGGCGGTAGGTCAGTCAATCCAGCCATCAAAGTGAATGCCGTTCGCATCCTTCCAGGAATATCCAAAGCTGAGATGGAGATGCCGCGCAAAGACTTTGGGATCGATTTCGTCAATCCAAGATTTTTCCGGAGCAGGCGCGGATTTGTCGGACGTCAGTCCCAGTAAAACCGAAGCACCTGTGGCCTTGTTGCGGCCGGGAAGATTTTTCAGCGATTGCCAGTCGAATTTTTGGAAATCCAGAAAGTTCAAGCCGTTGATGCTTTGAGGATATTTTGCGCGGTCTGTGAGGAACGGATCCAGCAGACCCGCCTTGGCGGAGGAAGCATGCTGCGCAAGTGCTGGGTTCAAAGCGTCACGTTTGCTTGCGACGAGAATCATATCCGGTGTGACAGCCAAATGAATAGCGTTCGACAGGTTTTGTGCTGTTTGCTTTCCGCCAAAGGAAAGATTCAGAAAAGTGACGTTGCCTTCGTCGAGGTCGGAAGAGATTTCGTTAAGGAAAATGTGCCGGATTACTTTCAGAGAATTTTCCCTGTTGCGGACGCCAATGAAGTACGTATGTTTGCTGAAGTCGAAAGAAGAATCGTTTTGGAGAAAGCCAAGCTCTCCGGTAAAGGAATTGAGAGCATCGGTAATGGACATGCCGAGCTTTGCGCGCGCTATGGATTCGATCAGGTCCGTTTTGTCGTCATCGCCCTTTGCCGTAAAAGACTTCGCCACGCGCATCGCTAACGCATAAATGCCCGGGAGGTTGAGCTGTGTTTCTCGGTAAGAGACCGCGTCCGAAGAAACGTAGGCGAGGCTTGCGGGTTTTGCCAGTCCGGCATCCCAAATGTCAAATATTGTTCCGGTGGATGCGTCGCCGAGAAAAGCAAGTTGCATCCGCGTTTTTGAACCGTCAAGAACAATGCGGCCCGCGACGGAATGAAGCGCGCTAGTTTTCATTGCGTCCAAAACAGGCCCGGCGCGGAAACCACCCGGGCCGCTGGCGTCCGCAGCAAGTTGCGTCACGGCCGCAATGTTGGCGAAATATTCGAAGATGCCGCCGCCAACAACCGAGTTTGCTTCCTTGAACGCGGGAACGCCGCCAAGAAATGGGGAAGGAGGCGCACCTGTTTTGGTGTTGCGAAGAACTCTTTCGACCGCGGTGACATCGCTGGGGCTGAGGAGGGACGCAGAAGAAGGCCCAGCGCTTTTTGTGCCGCGAAGAATTTTTTCGATGACCGACGGTTCGCCGGAGGAGATGACGTATTTTCCGCTGTCCAGCCAGTAGGAGGTCCCACTCTTTCGTTCTTCCTTTAGTGCGGGGATGCCGGCGATCGTAATTGTAGAAATGGTTCGCGGATCTTTTTCCGCTGCGCGCATGCGCAAAATTGCTTTTGCGAGCAGTGCTTCCTTGCCCGTGCGATCGTAAATAAAAAAGATGCCGTTCCATTTGTGCTTGTCGTCGACTAACCGCGTTGATACGACGCTTTTTGCAGGCTCACTCACGTAGCCGATGGAAAACGGATTTTCGAGCAGAGTCAAATATTCAGAGAGTTCTTCGCGCGTGATTTTCGATTTCGCGTCCGAAGATTTTCCCGATTCATTCAAAAAATTATCAAACATCGCAGCGCGAGCCGGCGCAAACTCCGGATCGTCCCAAAGCGCGTAAAGGGAATTTGCAGTGCGGGCGGCGGGCGTGGGGGCACCACGCCAGAGTATGTAGAAGACGGTGTTTTCCGGCAGACGCGCGGGATCGATGGATGTCTGGGCCGACGTCTGCGGGGACGCTTGTGCGAAGAGCGATGGCGCAGAGGCCAGGCAGAGCAGAAGCGACGCGCAGAAGAGCAGGGTGCGGCGAAATGGATTCATTGGGAAAGACTCCGGTTGGGGAAGACTTGATTCACTTATAAAGGGTAGCGAGGAGAACGGAGACAGAAAAGCCCTGTTCCGCTTTGTGTTTCCAGGATACAGAACAGGGCTTTTTTGAAAAAGTTAAAAGCGATTCTGGACCAGCGAGAAAACAATCGCGGGCCGGCGGAAAAAAAATTGTGTCGGCGAGCGCCCGATTTGCAGCGCTCGCTAGCGCTGCGCGGCGGTGGTTATTGTTTTGCCGGGGCTGCGGCCGGTGCTGCTGCGGGAGCGGCGCCGGCGTCCTTTGGCGTGGAGAGGTAGCCGGTGATTTGGTCTTTGCCGACGTTGAAGACAACGATTTCGTACGGCATGCTGCGCGAACTGCCGACGTAGAATTGCACGGGTTCGCCGGAAGTTTTGTCTTTCTTTTCGATCTGACGATCGTCGGCGACGACGGTGATGGTGTACTTAGATTTTTTTTGGTCAGTCTTGTTGAGATTCATCTGGATGGGGCCGACGCGCTGGGCGTTTTTGGCCTTCTTGACGGTGAATTCGTAATAGTTGCGATCGCCGCGGCGTTTGAGGTCTTCGAGATCGTCATGATTGCGCGCGATGAGGCCGCTCATAACGCCCATATCGCCCTTGGTGCTTTCGAGCTTGGCTTTGGTGGCTTCGAGGTCGCTGCGCGTGTCGGCGATGTCTTTTTTCGCGCCGCCGACTTCGGTGGCGACTGCGCCGATTTTTTCGTTGCTTTCGGTCTGCACCGCAGAGAGCTGGCTGGTGAGCTTTTGATCGGCGGCGATTTGTTCCTTGCGGATGGATTCGGCGCGGCTCTTGGCCTGGGCAACCTCAGACGCGGTCATGCCAACTTTTTGCTGCGTGACTTCGACGATGCTTTTGAGCTCGGCCAGGCGGGTGTTGGCTTGCTCGAGTTGCGTGGTGAGCGTGGCGTTCGTTTTTTGCGCGTCGGTGAGGTCCTTGGTGAGCTTGGACGTCTGTGTATAGGCGAAAACACCGACGGCGGCGAGCGCTACGAACAACAGTGCGAATAAAACGGAGATCCAGCGCGGAGTTCCGGAGGATTCGTAGTGATACGAGTCCTGCGAACTTGGCACGTTGGGAGAAATACTCATTGCCCCTCCTCAGAAAGTGGCGACGAACCGTTTGGGGTTGAGATGCGGCAATGATTATGGCGCGGGTGGGGCGGTGTGTCCAGAAGGGGGAGAGGCGAGGTGCGCGACCGCTCGCAAGCTATGCCCGCTGTTCCATTTTGGGAAAGAGAAGAGCCCGCCGCCCAGTGCTCGACGATCGTCGAGCATTGGGTTCGTTCAACAAATCAGCAAGCGGATCTGTAAAGGATGTCCCGGGACACTTTGTATCATTCTCTCGGGACTAGACACAAAAGAGCGCAAAGGGTAGGCACCCGGGATGGTGCTGCGGATTTACAAGCGAGGCGGCCAACGGAATCGTGTTCGGACGCCGAGAATAGTCCACCTTTGGCTGCACGGGCAGAAGGAGCGGGATTGGGGTAGTATGGCGCGGAAGAGAAGGAGAGGACGGGACGATGGGAGCGGATGCGGCAGCCGTGGCTTCGCCACGGGCGGTGAACATTGAGGATTTGCGGCAGATGGCGAAGCGGCGGCTGCCCAAGGCGGTGTTTGATTATCTGGATGGCGGGGCCGAGGGAGAAGTTACGCTGCGGGAGAATTGCCGGGAGTTTGAAAGAATCTTATTTCGGCCGCGGCATGCCGTGTCGTTTCCGGAATATGAAATAAAGACGACGGTGCTGGGCGCGGAGATTTCGTTTCCGGCGATGCTGGCGCCGGTGGGATACAGTCGGTTGATGAATCCGGGCGGGGAAGTAGCGGCTGCGGCAGCGGCAGGCGCGGCGGGAACCGGCTACACGCTTTCGACAATTTCCGGACACAAATTGGAGAACGTGCGCGCGGCGACGAAGGGGCCGGCGTGGTATCAGGTGTATCTGGTTGGCGGGCGCGAAGTGGCGGAGGGAGCGATTGAGCGCGCGAAGAAGGCGGGATTCAATGCGCTGGCGTTGACGATTGATACGGCGGTGGCGGGAATGCGGGAGCGGGATCCGCGAAATGGGATGAAGGAATTGCTTGGAGAATCGTTTGCAGCGAAGTTGCGGTACCTGCCGAATATTTTGGCGCATCCGCGATGGCTCATGGGATTTTTGCGGGATGGCGGCGTGCCGCATCTCGAAAACATTGTGGTGCCGGGGAAAGGGCCGATGTCGCTGGTAGATGTGGGAGCGGCACTTTCGCGGTCAGTGGTGACGTGGGCGGATTTGAAATGGATTCGAGAATTGTGGAATGGACCGATTGTGGTGAAGGGCGTGTTGATTGGAGATGATGCGCGGCGAGCGGTGGATGAAGGAGCGGCGGGAATTGTGGTTTCGAATCATGGAGCGCGGCAGCTGGATTGCGTGTCGCCGACGTTGCGGGCGCTGCCGGAAGTGGTGGCGGCAGTGAAGGGGCAAGTGGAGATTTTGATGGATGGAGGAGTGCGACGCGGCGGAGATATTGTGAAAGCGTTGTGCCTGGGAGCGCGAGCTGTGTTGTGCGGACGAGCGTATGCGTACGGATTGGGCGCGGGGGGACAAGCGGGAGTGGCGAGAGCGATTGAGATATTGAAAGCGGACGTCGAACGGACGATTCGATTGTTGGGATGCAGCTCCGTGCACGAATTGGATGAGAGTTATCTGGAACGCGGGACGATTCCGGCTTGAACTGGTAGACGCGTTAGAGTTGCCCACCACGAATTGGCCCAACCAATCATTGCAAGAAAAAATAAACGGGCCGCGCAACTCGAAAGTTGCGCGGCCCGTTTTTCGAGGTATGGGAGGTTAGAAGTTAAATTTGAGGCCGAGTTGAAGCGTACGGCCGCCGGTTGCGCTGCTGATGTGACCGAAGGGACTGGTTGGACTAGGGCTAAAGGTCGTACCGTTGGAGGTCCCGCCGTTCGAAGTGAAGAAGAACTGCGGCGTGTTGGTGACGCCAAAAGCTTCGAGCCTCAGTTCCATGTTATAGCGCTCCGTGAAGCGGATCGATTTGGAAAGCGTGGCGTCGAGGTTGAAGAAGTTGGGGCCGCTCAAGTAGTTGCGGCCGACAGTGCCGAAGGTACCGTTGCCAGTAGGAGCCGCGAAGCTGGTCGTGGAGAACCAAGGGTTGTTGGGGCCGATGCCATGAAGAATCTTTACGGGAGCAACGAGATTCGGCGTTTGGGTATTGCCCGGGGTGTTGAGCGAGGCACCAGGTGCGGTGAAGGCCATGGGCAGGCCGGACATGATGGTCATGAAGGTAGAAACGCGCCATCCGCCGACAACCGCGGCAACCGGCCCGGAAGTGGCCCAACGCTTGCCGTGCCCTAACGGGAAATCGTACACGAAGCTCTGCACGAATGTCTGAGTGCGATCAAAGTCGTTGCGGGCGTAGTTTCTGCGCTGGTTGATGTAGAAGAACAGGCCGCCATCGTCGCCAGTTTGGAAACCCATGCCTTTGCCGAAGGTGTAAGCAGTCGTGGTGGCGAGGCCGCCGGTGAATCTGCGGTCGAACTTGACCTGGAGAGCGTGATAGCTGGAGGAGTATCCGGCGAAGAGCAGGTTCGTACTGGCTGTACGGCCAAACGACGTAAACTCGGGAAGTCCAGGGTTGCCGGCGCCAGCGATTGTCCCGGCGTTGAGGTTGTAGTTCACGACGGTGTCCACGCTGTGATTGCCAACGTAGGCGACATCGAGCGTGAACCTCCATGGCAGCGATTGCTGGACTGCAAGATTCCATGATTCGACGTAAGGGTTTTTGAAATTCTGATTCACGGTAAAGAGGTTGGAGTTTTTCAGCACCACCGCTGCCGCCGGGCTGCTCGCACTGGTTATGATTCCATCCGGAGGAACCACGGGCTGGATGATGGCGGGAAAACCATTCGCGAAAGTTGCCGGAGTTATGCCATCAGCAAGTACTGCCGCGCCAAAGGTGGCGACCGCAGGATTGAAAGCATTGTTCGAACGGACCGGGAAATTGTAGGCATAGCTGTTGTCCGGGAAAGGCGTGAAGCTGATGCCGAATCCGGCGCGGATCACCGTAGAGTCTTTCAGCCGATAAGCGAGGCCGAGACGCGGCGCGAAATATTTGTAATGAGTGGTGATTCCGAGATCATCGGGAATATCACTGTAGCCGCTGACGCGAAGCGTGTTGTTGGTGGGATCGTAATTGGAGAAGCCACCTTGCTGGACCGGAGTAGCAGGCGGATAGAATTCCCAGCGCAAGCCGATGTCAGCAGTCAGTTTTGGAGTGACGAGCCATTTGTCTTGAACGAAGGAGAAGAATTGCCAAGCGCGGTAGTTGGGGAAGAAGGTTGCAAGGTCGCGGCCTGCTTGGCCCGGAACGTCGAATAGAAAGCTGGCAAAGTTGTTTGAGAAGCTGGTTTTTGAAGCGCCGGCGCCGGTATTGAGTGCGGTCTGACCGTCGTTAAAGGTGTAGAGTCCCCGCGGGCTGAAGGTCTGTTCCTGCAGCAAGGCATCGCGGATGCGACGCAGGTCAACGCCGAACTTCACGGTGTGATTGCCGAGAATTTTTGTCCAGGTATTTGCGAAGTCTATGTTCGTTTCCGAACGGATCCAGGGCAAGCTAGCGGAGAATCCGATGATGGGATTCGAAAGAACGCCACCGTTGATTTGAATGCCGACTATTCCGCTGGTGATCGGGTCAAGATTGACGCCGGGAATTCCGAGAGTATCCGAAGTGTTCGTGCCGAAATCGCTGTTGTGGGCTTCGTTGTGATACCAGGCGACGCCAGCACGAAATTCAGCAACCAAGGTGTTCGAGAAAAAGTGGTTGTAATTCAAGCCAATGCTATAGGTGTTCTGAATGCCAGAGCCTTCAAAGTTGCCCTGGGCAGGACCGCCACCAAGGCCGAAAATGGGCGCCTGGAATACGGACGGACGCTGATAGCTGAAGCGGCCGCTAAGGCGATCGCGATCGGTGAGGTTGGCGTCGATTTTGGCATCAACGAAGTCCGTGTCTTTGTGAAAGGGAAGAAGCGCGAAATAATTGTTCGTGCTGCCTGTTCCGTTGTTTGGCGCTGGCAAAAAGGCCAGGAGCTTTGTGGAAATTGGGTCAATGAGCGCGGAAGGAATGATGTTGGGACAACCAGCCGGGTTTTTGCACGCGGGATTGTAGGCGTCCACGGCGCCGGAGCGGCCGGAGACGGTCGCAACGCCGGGAGCGGAAGTGGCGACAATTTGCTGGCGGCCGGTGCCGTTGGCGTTGCCGGTGAATGGATTGTAAATGGCGGTGGTCGAGGCGCTTAGGTCACCGGTGCGGATGGCCATGGTGGGAATGGAGATAGTGTTTGTGTTCGCCTCATGATCGAAGATTTTCAGATAGTCGGCGAAGAAGAACAATTTGTTTTTCTTGATCGGACCACCGAAGTTGCCGCCAAAATAGTTGTAAGCGAGATGGCCCACAGACTTGTCGAAATAGTTGCGGGCGTTCAGATAGTCGCTTTTGAAGAACTCGTAGGCTGCGCCGTGATAGGTGTTTGTGCCTGATTTCAGGATGACGTTGGTAACAGCGCCGCTGGCGCGACCCAGTTCCGCGTCGAAGTTGCTTGTGGAAACGTCCACGGTCTGGATGGCTTCGAGAGGCGGGATGAGAATTTGCAGGAGGCCAGTGCGCTCGTTGTCATCAATGCCTTCGATCTGATAGTTGTTGCCCTGGCGAAGCTGACCGTTCACTTCCGTCTGCAGTGAACTGCTTGCGTTGAAAAACTGAGAGTGCTGGAATGTGGCGCGAGTGGTGCCGGGAACGAGATTGAGCAGGTTCTGAAAATTGCGGTTCGTCCCAAGCGGCATGTTTTCCGTGAGCACGGTTTCGAGCTTGCGGCCGGTGTCGGCGCGCTCGGTTTGGAGAATCGGTGTCTCCGCTTCGACAATGATTGTCTGGGTTACGTCGCCCGCTTGCAGATCCAGGTCAATGCGCGACGTCGTGTTCACGACCACATCAATACCTGCACGGGAGGCGCGCTTGAAGCCCGCCAGTTCCGCGGTGACCCGATAGGTGCCGGGAGGCAGATCCGGAAAAACATAGTTGCCGCTTTCATTTGTTTGTGTGGTGTGACTGATGTTGGTATTCGTTTCCGTGATGGTGACTTTCGCATTGGCAACCGCAGCCCCGCTCGAGTCGGAAACGGTTCCGACCACGGTTGCGTTCACCGCTTGTGCAGCGAGAGGCGCGGAAGTTCCCACGAGAATGATTGTGAATAGCAAGGCAACGGTAAAGCTCCACAAAGCGAGCTTGAACGCGCGCGTGAAAAATTTGGGACGGTTACCGCTCGAATGCGATGCAACCCCGGCATTTACCGGGAAAGAAAACTGTCTGCTCATAACCTCACCCCGTTTCACTTCGAAAGGAATGTTGACCCCACTTAAGTCAACGATGACTGTGGAACTGGTTCCAAACCTAATGGAGCAAACGCCGCAAGTCAAGGGGACATTTCAGGAAAGATGATGCCTGGCATCAGGATTTTGAATTTCCCGTCAAGTCCAGTACTCGATCCCCCGCCAGCTCCTTTGCGCGATTTCGCCAAGAAAGGGGAGGAATTGGGGGTTTTACCTTTACTTCCGTTTTTTGTATTTATGCTAGACTCACACGGCTGCAGAAGATTCCTCCGAGAACAAGCAAGGGTCGAGGGCCAGAAAGCTCATGGAAGCAGTTCCACAGAAAACGACGATTCGAGATGTGGCTAGAGCCGCCGGAGTTGGCGTGGGAACGATTTCGCGCGTACTGAATTCCAGTTCCCAGGTCAGCCGGGAGACGCGCGCAAGGGTGCTCAAAGCTATTCGTCGACTGGGCTTTCGACCGAACGCTCAAGCACGCCGCATTCTCCGCCGGCGTTCGGAAACGGTGTGCTTTCTCCTGAGCAACCGTGATTTCCTGCATCCCTTCCACGCGCGCATTTTGCAAGGAGTTGAATCGTATGCAAGCGGCATGAAACAACACGTTTTGTTCGCCGCGCTGCATTATTCTCCGAGGATTCCCGCTGAGAAGATTGACCTTCCGCACGTTCTCCAAGAGCACGGTTTGATTGATGGCGTTATTCTAGCGGGCACAATTTATCCCAACGTTCTGCGACGAATCGAATCCATCCACATGCCGTACGTGGCCCTGAGCAATAACGTTGTCGGCATGGAGGGAAAGAACCAGTTTGATCAAGTAGGGTTTGACGACTTCAGTGCGACATTCGAAGTGACCCGTTACCTGATCGGCGAGGGGCACAAGGAAATTGTTTTTGCGGCAGACATCTACTTTCCCTGGTTTCAGCGCAGATTCGATGGATACCGGCAAGCGATGCGCGAGAACAAACTAAAACCTGTTCTGGTGTCGGCCCGGAAGGCACAGAGCTTTGTCGATTTCGGACAGAAGGTCGCACAGCGAATTTTGTCTCGTCAGCCGCGACCCACGGCGGTGGTGGCCGGCAACAATGAGATTGCTTATGGGCTATGGCTCTCGCTGCGCAGACATGCTGTAAAGGTGCCCGACGAAATCAGCTTGGTCGGCTTTGACGACCGCGAAGAGGCCATGCTGATGGACCCGCCACTATCCACGATCCGAGTCCACAAGGAAGAGATTGGGCAAACTTGCATGAAAATGCTTCTGGAACGGTTGCACAATCCGAACATGGCGTTTAGCCAACGTATCCTGCCGACCGAATTCGTGATTCGTGGAACGGTACGTCACCTCTAAAACGCCAAGAAAACTTGAAGCTGGCGTTTCCTCAAGTCAGCGCCGGATTATTCTGCGGCTTTGGCGGCCAGGGATTCGACTACCGCGATATTTTGCAAAAGCGCCGGTGGCAGGGAGTGGCGTTGCTGGAGGTACGCGGGAGTGTTGTAGGAAACCCAAACTTTTCCCGTAGTGTCTTCCCACACGAGAATTTTGAGAGGGAGATCAATGGCGATGCTGGGAGCGGCCAGCATAAGAGGCGTGCCGGCTTTGGGACTGCCGAAGATGAGGAGTTTGGTGGGCGGCATTTTCATGCCGGCTTTTTCGGCTTCGCCGCTGTGGTCCACGAGAGCAAAGAGAGTTACCCCTTTTGCCTGAAGAATACTTTTGAGTTTTTCGACCGTTTGATCTACGGAATGATTGCTGGGCTTGTCGAGCATTCCCGGGATTGGTGCGTGCGACATAAGGGGCTCCTCGTTGAAGATCAAGCGCGCTTTTACGGAAGCGCGTACGGAAATCAGATAGATGGCCATGGAGAGGCCAACGATTGCTAGAAAACAGGCGAGAATGATTGCCAACGTGGACGCCTGCGAACGAGGTTCCTTACCTTGTTCGAGTTGGCGAAGCTGACGAATGTGGCTGGAAGCTGAAACGATGTTGACCAGGACACCCACGAAGATTAAGGCGGTGCCAAACCAAAGAGAGAGGCCATAAGAGGACGTGGCAGGGAGCTCAAACTGCTGCAGGAAGAGACCGAAGCGCGCGACTACAAAGCCAAAGCCCATGAGGGCGAGGCCCGTGCGAATCCAGGCAAGAAAGGTGCGCTCGGCTGCGAGAGAGTCCCGCAGGTCCAACTTTTGCGCTGGTGCGACTGGAAGGTCCATGGTGGTCAGGCTCGCGGGTTAGATGTTGCGGCATGGGGAAGTGATGTTGAAGAAACAAAGGGACGCGGACCCGATGAGACGCGGGTACTAGGAGGAGAAGGTAACGAAATGAAGGAGCGAAGTTTGGGGGAGGACGCGGATTTCTTGACTTGCGCGAAGGGTGACCTCAAAATAAATGGACATGAGCGTGAGCGCCGGAGGCGCGGAAGCGATGTTCCTCGACGTCAAAGAGCTAGCGGTACGCAAACTGAGCCTACGGAAGAGCTACGCTCCGGGGGCCATTGATTACCATACGTCGGAAATCAAGCAGGTCGAGCCGTTAAGTGTGACGGCAACGGCGGAATTGTATGACGGCTCGCAGATCCGGATTACTGGCGAGCTGGAAACGAAGCTGGAATTGGCGTGTGCACGGTGCCTGGAGCCGGTAACGGAAGAGGTGCACCGGTCGTTTGATTTGTTTTACAGTCCGCTGCCGAAGATCGCGAAGCCGGAAGAAGAGCGGCTGAAAGATGATGACGCAGACGTGGGATTCTACAAGGGCGATGGGCTGTTCCTTACGGATGTGTTAACCGAGCAAGTGCTACTGGCGGTGCCGATGAAGGCGATTTGCCGGAGCGATTGCCGCGGGTTATGTGCAGCGTGCGGGGCGAATTTGAATCATGAAGAGTGCCGTTGTGAGACGCACAGCACGGATGCGCGCCTAGCTCCCCTGGCGCGGTTGAAGCAGGACTGGCTCAAGAAACAATAAAAGAGCGAGATTCGTGGCAATTATGGTGTGTTCGTGTGTGTTTGAAGTTGAGAGATCCCTGCGCTCCGTAGCCAGCGTGCAAAAACCGCGCGCCAGAAAAAGCTGGGCTACTCCGGTCGGGATGACAGGTTTTTGTTTTGAGATTTGTAGCGAGTTCTATGGGTTTGTGTGTGTTTTGTGGGGTAAGCTGGGGATAATCTCCCGCTGACAAGCATCTTAAGGGTAGGAAAAAAGGAGTAGGACGATGCCGAATCCAAAGAGGCGACATTCTAAGCGGCGGACAAGCACGCGGCGGGCGCACGATCACCTGACGAAGCCGGCGAGCTCGAATTGCCCGCACTGCCACGAGGCAAAGCAGCCGCACCGGGTGTGCCCGCATTGCGGCTACTACAAGGGCAAAGCGGTGAAGGAAGTAAAGGCGTAGAGCCGGATTTTCTAGCGCTCATACCGAGCAGAGCGGTAACCAGTCCCCATGATTACGATTGCCGTGGACGCGATGGGAGGGGATCACGCACCCCGCCCCGAAGTCGAAGGCAGTGTGCTGGCTGCACGCGAGCTGGGAGTGCGCGTGCTGCTGGTGGGGCAACCCGCAGTGGTGCGGGGTGAACTGGCGAAACATGCGCCAGCGAATCTGCCGATCGAGGTTGTGCCGGCGAGCGAAGTAATCACGATGGAGGATCACCCGGCGCAGGCGTTCCGGAGGAAGAAAGATTCGTCGGTCCATGTGGCGGCGCGGCTGGTGCGTGAAGCGAAAGCGCATGGGATGGTCAGTGCGGGAAACACCGGAGCGGTGATGACCGTAGCGCGGTTTTTGCTGGGGACGCTGGAGAGCGTGGACCGCGTGGCGCTGGCGGCACCGTTTCCCAACGCTAAAGGCGGCGTTAGCGTGCTTCTGGATGTGGGCGCGAATGTGGATTCGAAGCCGGAGCATTTGGTGCAGTTCGCGGTGATGGGCGAGATTTATTACCGGTCCACCTTCGGGCATGGGCACCGGCGGCCGCGCGTAGGATTGCTTTCGATTGGGGAAGAAGAGATCAAGGGCAATGAATTGACGCTCGAAGTTCACAGCCGGCTGAAGAAGACGAATTTGCACTACGTGGGAAATGTGGAAGGCGGGGATCTGTTTTCCGGCGAAGTAGATGTGATTGTCAGCGACGGATTTGTGGGGAACATCGCGTTAAAGATTTGCGAAGGGCTGGCGGTGCAGATTTTCGGGTTGTTGCGCAAGTCCTTGAAAAGTTCGTTGATTACGCAATTTGCGGCGATGCTCTCGCAGGGCGCGTTCAAAGGTTTGAGGAAGACGATTGATTACACGGAGTACGGCGGGGCGCCGCTTTTGGGGGTTCGCGGTGTTTGCGTCATCGGGCACGGGCGTTCGAATGCGAACGCGGTGAAGAACGCGATTCGCGTGGCGGCGGGACTGGCCAAGGCGAATGTGAATCAGAAGATCGAACAAGAGCTCTTTGCAGCCAGCGCGGGTACATAGCGTTGCCCTGTGATGAGGCTGCGGAGGTAGAGGAATGGGAAAAGTAGCGTTTGTGTTTCCGGGACAGGCGTCACAATACCCGGGCATGGGAAAAGAGCTGGCGGAAAAATATCCGGCGGCGCGCGCCGTGTTTGAGGAAGCGGACAAGGCGCTGGGATTTTCGATTTCGAAGATGTGCTTTGAAGGCACGGAAGAGGAATTGAAGCTGACAGCGAATACGCAGCCGGCGATTTTGACTTGTTCTGTGGCGGTGTTCCGCGTGGCGGAAGAAAAAGGACTGATGCCGGATTTTGTGGCGGGACACAGTTTGGGTGAGTATTCGGCGCTGGTAGCGGTGGGCGCCCTGAAATTTTCGGATGCGGTGCAATTGGTGCGGAAACGCGGAACTTACATGCAGGAAGCGGTGCCGCAGGGCTTGGGCGCGATGGCGGCGGTGCTGGGGATTTCTCATGCGGTAGTGGCGGACGCTTGCCAGCGGGCCGCGGAGGGGGAAGTTTGTTCGGCGGCGAATTTGAATTCGCCGGAGCAGACGGTGATTTCCGGTCATGCGGGCGCGGTGAAGCGGGCTACGGAAATTGCTTCGCAATTGGGCGCGAAGAGGGCGGTAATGCTGCCGGTTTCGGCGCCGTTCCATTCGGCGTTGATGATGCCTGCGCAGGAAAGGCTGGCAAAGGATTTGGAGAGCGTGCAGTTTTCGAATTTGCGCGTGCCGTTGGTCACGAATGTGGATGCGGACACGATTGAAAAAGGTGAAGAGGCACGGAATGCGCTGGTGCGGCAGGTTTCCATGCCAGTGCGGTGGGAAGAGTCTGTGCGATTGATGATTGATGAGGGCGTGAATACGTTTGTGGAAGTGGGGCCGGGGAAAGTGCTGACAGGATTGCTGCGGCAGATTGAGCGGTCTGTGGTGGCGCTGAATATTGAAGATGAGAAGAGTCTGGCGATGACGTTGGAGAAGATTGCCGCGGCTCGGGCGGACGCAGCTTAGTTTTGGTAGCGCAGGCACTCTTGCCTGTGCTTGCCCTGAGATGGCAACACCGCACAGCCAGGAGTGGCTGTGCTACAAGAGGATCATGTTCAGCTTGAAGGACAAAGTCGCGTTAGTGACCGGTGCGTCGCAGGGGATTGGGCGCGACGCGGCGCTGGCGTTGGCAGAAGCTGGCGCGAGGGTTGCCGTGGCAGCGCGAAATGAAGAAAAATTGGCGGCGCTGGTTGCGGAAATTGCCGCGGCGGGCGGTGAAGCGTTTGCCGTGAAAATGGACGTGGCGGACGCGGAACAGGTGAAGGCGGGATTCAAGCAGGTGATGGAGAAGTTCGGACGGCTGGATATTTTGGTGAACAACGCGGCGATTACGCGCGACGGGCTTTCGATGCGGATGAAGCTGGAAGATTGGGAAGCGGTGTTGAAGACGAATTTGACGGGCGCGCATTTGTGTACGCAACAGGCGCTGGCAGCGATGATGCGGGCACGGGCTGGGCGGATTATCAATATTTCGTCGGTGGTGGCGCAAAGCGGGAACGCGGGTCAGGCGAATTACGTGGCGGCAAAAGCAGGATTGATTGGATTGACGAAAGCGACGGCGATTGAGATTGCGTCGCGGAATATCACGGTGAACGCGGTGGCGCCGGGATTTATTGAGACTCCGATGACGGATGTGTTGTCGGCGGAAGTGAAAGAGCAACTCAATACGCGGATTCCACTGGGGCGGATGGGAAAGCCGCGGGATGTGGCGGCGGCAATCGTTTTCTTGGCGAGCGATGAAGCGGGTTACATTACAGGACATGTGTTGAACGTGAATGGCGGGATGCATTTGGCGTAATGAACGAATATTCTGAAGCTTGGTCCGATTACAGAAGGCTGAGAAATCAAGCCTTGATTGTTTTTCCGGGCTTCTTTCCGGTCTTGATTGCTGTGAATCGGTTATTCGCTCACATTCTCAGCCGCTATGGTTGCAGCGCTCGAGCACAAGTATGGCTTTGTCCTCGATGTGGAAAAAGATTCGCTGAGAAGTGGTGGTATCACAAGGGAATCTTTTTTGCTCGAAAGTGCGCACATTGCGGATTAAAGAAGTATGCCGAGGGCTAGTCCCACAAAGTTGACCTTGGGGTAGGGCATGTCTAGAATGGGCAGGTTGCCTCGTAAGGTTAAAAACAGGGTGTACGAGCAGAGTTTGGGCGCTGGCAGTGGGTGCGCCGAAGTTGGGGAAACAGAAAACAAGCGGTCGCGAAGATCGCGGAGGAATAGGGAATGGCCAGCGTAGAAGAACGCGTGAAGCAGATTATCGTCGAGCAGCTCGGAGTGGACGAGGCGGAAGTAACGCCAACGGCGTCGTTTGTGGACGACCTGGGCGCGGATTCGCTCGACCAGGTGGAATTGGTGATGGCGTTTGAAGAAGCGTTCGGCATCGAAGTACCCGACGAGGACGCCGAGAAGATGGCCACGGTGAAAGATGCCATCGAGTACATTGATAAGCACGCTAAATCCAAGTAATGGCCGTTCACGGAGGCTCGCCATGGATTCGCGGGCCGCAAGACTTTTCAAAAAAGTAATGGAGAGGGAACGTTGACTCGCCGAGTTGTGGTCACGGGCGTTGGGCTCGTCTGCGCATTGGGAATCGGCACGGAGGAAAGCTGGAAAAACCTTCTGGCCGGAGTGAGCGGCATTGGGCCGATCACGCATTTCGATACGACCGATTTCGACTGCAAAATTGCGGGCGAAGTGAAGAACTTCGACCCGTTTGTCTGGATCGAGAAAAAAGAACTGAAAAAGATGGGCCGGTTCATCCAGATCGCGCTGGCGGGCGCGGATTTTGCGGTGAGGCAGGCGCAGTGGAAGCCGGAGCAGTCGGACCTGGATGAAGTCGGCGTGTACATCGCGTCCGGCATCGGTGGGTTCGACATCATTGAGCGCGAACACATCAAGTTGACGAGCGGTGGCCCTGGAAAAATCTCACCTTTCTTTATTCCTTCTGCGATTGTGAATCTGGCGAGCGGGCATATTTCGATTCGCTATGGGGCGAGAGGACCGAATTCGGCTACGGCTACGGCGTGCTCGGCTTCGGCGCATTCGATTGGGGATTCGTTCAAGATTATCGAGCGCGGCGCCGCGGAGATGATGATTTGCGGCGGCACGGAAGCGACGATTACGCCGATGGGCGTGGGCGGATTTGCGGCGATGCGCGCGCTTTCAACGCGGAACGATGATCCGGCTACTGCGAGTCGGCCGTTTGATCGCGACCGCGATGGATTTGTGGTCGGCGAAGGCTGCGGGATTTTGATTCTGGAATCGCTCGAGCACGCACAGAAACGGAATGCTCCGATTGTCGCGGAAATTGTGGGCTACGGAATGTCCGGCGATGCGTATCACATCACACAGCCGGTGGAAAATGGCGATGGGGCGTTTCGCGTGATGCGCGCGGCTTTGAAGGATGCAAAACTTTCCCCGGATGATATTGGCTATGTGAACGCGCACGGGACTTCGACCCCGATTGGCGACGCGATTGAAACGAGAGCGATGAAGCGGCTGTTTGGCGAGCGCGCGATTGGCAAGAAGCTGCCGGTGAGTTCGACGAAATCCATGACGGGACATTTGCTCGGCGGCGCGGGCGGGCTGGAAGCAGGCATCAGCGTGCTGGCGCTGCGCGATGGAATTTTGCCGCCGACGATCAATCAATTCAATGCCGATCCAGAATGCGATTTAGACTACGTGCCGAATCATGCGCGGAAGGCGACAGTGGATTACGCGCTTTCGAATTCGTTTGGGTTTGGCGGGACGAATGCGGCGCTGATTTTCAAACGGTGGACGGGGAAGTAAGCGCAAAGATTTTCTGCGAGCCCGGATTTTCCGCTGGCATTTCTCTCCAGAAAACAAAGATGCCGGCCTGAAGGCCGGCGCTACAACTGCAAGAAAGAAGACGTTCATGAAAATCATCGTGTGCATTAAACAGGTGCCGGCGAAGGACGCGCCGCTGGCGATTGCCGGGAACTGGATTAAAGAGTCCGACATCGGATTTGAGATGAATGAGCCGGACAGTTTTGCGCTGGAAGAGGCGCTGCGGCTGAAGGAAAAGCACGGCGGGGAAGTGATTGCGCTTTCCATGGGACCGGAGCGCGTGAAACAGACAATTAAAGAAGCGCTGGCGAAAGGCGCAGACCGCGGGATTCATATTGTGGACGATAAATTTTTTGAACTCGATCCACTGGGGGCTACGAAAGCGCTTTCCGCTGCTGTGAAAAGCGAGAATGCGGATTTGATTTTGACGGGATTGCAGAGCGACGACCAGGGATTTGGGCAAACGGGCGTGTTGATGGCGGCGCAATTGGACCGGCCGCACGCGACAATCATCATGGCGATTGAAGCGGCCGACGGAAAACTGAAATTGAAACGTGAATTGGAAGCGGGATGGTTCCAGTGGATTGAATGCCCGCTGCCAGCGGTGCTTTCGATTCAGTCTGGAATTAATAAAGTGCGATACGCGACGCTGAAGGGAATTATGGCGGCGAAGAAGAAAGAGATTGTGACGGTTACACGCGAATCGCTCGGCGTTGCGAGCGAGCCTACACAGCGCGTGGAAAAGATTTACGTGCCGACGAAGACGAAGAAGACTGAGTTTTTGACGGGGACGCCGAAAGAGATGGCGGCGAAGCTCGTGGAGAAGTTGAAGTTTGAAGCGAGAGTGATTTGAAGCAGGTCATCAGGCGTCAGTAATCAGTTTTCAGTCTGCGCAACGGAGCGATTGAGGTCCTTCGCGCATCTTCGTGGATGCCTTCGGGATGACAGGCAAGGGCGGTTGGGAGAATTGAAATGAAGATTTTGGTGGTGGCCGAACACCGGCAGGGGAAATGGAACAACGCTAGTTTTGAGACGCTGGCGGCGGCACAGCAGATTGCGGGCGCGACTTCGAGCAACGTGAGTGCTGTAGTGCTGGGCCGCGGCGTGAGTGCGTTTGCAGAGGAACTTGCGGGCAAGGCGGTGGTCGAAGTTTTAGCGGTGGAGCACGAATTGTTGGCGGAGTACACGCCGGATGGATATTGCATTGCGTTGAAGCAAGTGATTGAGGCGGCGAAGCCGGATTTGGTTTTGTTTCCACACACGTATCAGGTGCGGGATTTTGCGCCGAAACTGGCGGCGATGCTGGGTAAGGGAATGATTGGGGATTGCGTAGGGTATCGGAGCGAGGGCGGGAAATTGGTTTTTGTACGGCAGATGTTTCAGGGAAAGACTGTTGCCGACGTCACATTTTTGGGAGACGGACCGTGGTTCGCGTCGTTTCAGGCGGGAGCGTTTCGCGCGGATTTGGTGCAGGCGCATGCGTCGGGCAAAGCGCCGGTGAACGCGGCCAGTGTTCAACTTACTGCAACGCAAATTCGCACCAAGCCGCTCGAATTGTTCAAGGAAGCGAAGTCGGCGGTGGATTTGACGCAGGCGCCGTTGATAGTAGCGATTGGGCGCGGGATCAAAGCGCCGGAAAATATTCCTCAGGCGGAGGCGGTGGCGAGAGCAATGGGCGCGGAAATCGCAGCGTCACGGCCGATTTGCGATGAAGGCTGGCTGCCAATGGAGCGGCAGATTGGAAGCTCCGGGCAAACCGTTGCGCCGAAACTCTATCTCGCGCTGGGCATCAGCGGCGCGATTCAGCACGTGGTGGGTATGAAGGGCGCGCGGACGATCGTCGCTATCAACAAAGACCAAAATGCGCCCATCTTCGAAATTGCGGACTACGGAGTAGTCGGCGACATTTTTGAGATCATGCCCGCGCTAACGGAAGAGTTGCAAAAGACTAAGCAGTGAATTCCGAATGAATGTCGCGCGGCGCGAGCAAACCGTGTCCAACCTATCTGTTAAACTAACCGCAACATGAGTGTCCAACGCGAGCAATTAGAGGCGGATGTGTTGATTGTGGGGGCAGGGCCGGCGGGGCTGGCCTGCGCGCTGCATTTGGCGAATCTCATCCAGAAGCACAATGCGGGTGGAAAGAAGCCGGAACTTTCTACGGAAAATATTTATGTGCTGGAGAAGGGGCGCGAGATTGGGGCGCATCAGCTTTCTGGCGCGATCATGAATCCCAAGGCGCTGGCCGAGTTGGCTCCAGATTTTGAGAAGACGGCGCCGCTCGATACACCAGTGACGGACTCCGCCGCGCTCTTTTTCACCGAAAAATCCTCGTTTCGCTTTCCCATTACGCCACCGCCGTTTCAGAACAAAGGGAATTACGTTGTTTCGCTCAACAAAATCGTGAAATGGCTCGGCGAAAAAGTCGAAGCTGCGGGCGTGAACGTCTTCAAAGAGTTCGGCGGGGCTCAACTGATTTACGAGCGCGACGGAATTGGCGGCGTGATTACCGAGGACAAGGGCGTCGATAAGAACGGAAAGCCGAGGGAGAATTATCAGCCGGGATACGAATTGCGTGCGAAGGTGACGGTGCTGGCGGAGGGGACGCGCGGATCGCTCACGAAAGAGTTGGTTGCGAAGAAGAAACTCGACAACATTAATCCGCAGAGCTACGGAATCGGGATTAAGGAGTTGTGGGATGTGCAGCCGGGGAAGATTCAGCCAGGTTACGTGGCGCATACGCTGGGATGGCCGGTGCCCTCGAGCATGTATGGCGGCGGATGGATTTATGGGTTTTCGAATAACCGCGTTTCGATTGGGCTGGTGATTGCGCTCGAGTACGCGGACACGCGGTTTGATCCACATGCGGCGTTTCAGACGTGGAAGACGCATCCTTTTGTAAAGAATATTCTGGAGAACGGAAAGCTGGTGCGGTATGGGGCGAAATCGTTGCCATACGGCGGTTGGTACGCGATGCCGCGGAATTATTTTGACGGCGGGCTGATTATCGGAGATAGCGGGAGCTTTCTGGATTCGCAAAAACTGAAGGGCATTCATCTGGCGATAAAAAGCGGAATGCTCGCGGCGGAAACGATTTTTGAAGCGCTAAAAGTGGGTGACACCTCGGCGAAAACTCTGAACGCGTTTCAGACGAAGATCGAACAGAGCTACATCAAGAAAGAGTTGTGGAAGGTGCGCAATTTCCATCAGGGATTTGCGCACGGGCAGCTTGCGGGATTTTTCAATACTGCGTTGCAGCAGATTACGGGCGGTCGGGGACTAGTTGATCCCATGCGGGCTCATGCGGGGCATGAGGCGTACGAGAAGATTGACGGAATGTCTGCGCCGCCGAGATTCGTTGGCGATGGGAAGCTGACATTTGACCGGCTGACGGACGTGTATCACTCCGGGACGCGGCATGAGGAGGACCAGCCGTGCCATTTGCACGTAGTGGATTTGAATGTGTGCGCGACGAAGTGCGTGGAGGAGTATGGGAATCCCTGCCAGTATTTTTGCCCGGCAGCGGTGTATGAAATGGTGAAGGACGGCGCAGGGCAGAAGCTGAAGATCAATGCGGCGAATTGCGTGCACTGCAAGACGTGCGATATCGCGGACCCGTATCAGATTATTACTTGGGTGGTGCCGGAGGGCGGCGGAGGGCCGAATTACGAAGGGATGTAGTGTTGGTATTTCTAACCTGATCTTCTCAAAAGGAATCGGGCCTGCCGTATCCCGGCAGGTCCGATTTGTTTTCGCACGAAGCGTGAATGTCAGTTTGGTTTGAGGCCGTAAACGTCGATTTCTCCTGGAGTCGAAGTGGAGGAATCCGCACCGCCAGCGTTGTTGCCGCGCGTGCCGATATAGACCTTTCCGTTTGCGACGGTTGGGACGGTAAATTTCACGGCATTACCGGCAGTGTTCCCCGTGCCCTGTGTACTGTTCCAGAGTTCGGTTGCGAGGTTTGTGGCGTCATAGGCATGGAGCACTGCAGGTCCGCAGCTTGGGGACTGCGATGTGCAGTACGAGTGGTTATCTAAGGCCCAAACGACGCCATTTGTCGTTCCAGTGGCGGAGATGGAGGGAGTTGCACCGGGGAAACCGTAAGACGTGGCCGACAGCGAGGCGGCGGGCGTCGTGAAGACACCGGTGGTTGGACCCAAAGAATAAGCCAACAAATTTGTGCCGCTGCCTGCGATGTAGAGCGTGTTTTGCCAGAACGCAGGCGTCGCGAAGATTCCGCCACCCACTGCAAAGATTTGTTTCGCGCCGATGTCGCTGGCGTTGAACTGGCCAAGGTTGGTGCGGTCAAGCGAGTAGAGCTGGCCAGAGAAGCCCGCTCCTTTGCCGCCGCCAATAAGCAGATGCTGAAAGCCCGCGGGGGCACTCGGGAGATCCACGAGAACAACCGCGCCCCCTGCCCCCAAATCCAAGTCGCTAGCGTTTAGGCTGTTCTGAATCGAGGGAGTAAAAAAATCGAAGGCTGAGCTTGTGGGATCAAGGTTGCTCGGAAGCTTGAGAATACTGTCGCCAAAATCTTTTGTACCGTCGAAGTCGCCATTGCCGGTTATGACGAAGAGGTTGTTGCTGGAATCAATGGAAGGCGCGCCTCCGGCCATCCAGATGCCACCACGATTTCCGTTTGGCGAATCGTTGTATTTGGATTGGAGGCTGAGGTCAGACGCGCTGAAGCCGATGATCCATCCGTGGTACGGATCGTGGTCTTCGTGCGAGGCCCAGGCCACATAAACGATGCCGCCAGCCAAAGCCAAGCCCGGACGCTGATGCTCGTTTTGCGGATGGAAAGGAACGTTGCCGCCGGAAGAGCCGTCGCCGGTTCCCGGGTAAGTAATGGAGCTATCAATTGCCTTAGGACCTGAGAGTTTTTCGCTTCCTGTAAGCAGATCCAATCCGTGCAGCCGCTGGAAGAACGTGGCGGTGCCGGTGTTTTCCGACTTGCTGACGACATAAATCGTGTTCGTGGATTGATCGATGACAGGTGTGCCGGTGATACCCACTTCCGGCGCGAGATCGCCAAAGCCGCTGCCAAGGTTTGCTCCGGGGACAGCCACTTCACCGGACGTGCCTCCGTGCGCGGAATCGAGCAGGTTTGCGTGCCAGAGAGTTGCACAAGGGCTGGCGTCGGCGTCGAAAGCATAAACGCTATCGTGCTCGGTGGCGACGACGAGCACGTTGTGTTTTGCGGAAGAAATCGTAACGTTGGCGACCCAGAGGGGCTGCGCGTAAACGGCGCCGTCCACGGGGCAGGAGAAAAGTTTGCCGAAGGTTGCGGTGGCGACGGTGGAGGTCGTGAGGGCGTACTCCCTAGTGTTCACTCCATCGCGGGAATTGTTGTTGTGGTACGTGAAGACGCCGGCGAGGTCGGTGACGGCGACAGTAGACGTAGCGGAAGTCACAGAAGTATTCGCTGTGCTGCGAGCAACGACGCTGTGCACTCCAGCAGAAGTTGGCGGCGTGTAAACACCGCCTGCGGTAATGTTGCCAACGGTGGTGTTGCCGCCGGGAACCGTGTCCACTTCCCACGTCACATTGGTGTTGGGGCTGCCAGTGACAGTGGGAACGAAAGTTTGCGCTTGGCCCGTGGTGATGGCCGCTCGCTTGGGCATCACAGTAACGGTGACACTGGGAGCCGCCGTCACGGTGACAGTGGCGGTGTCCGATTTTGTGTTATCGGCTTGCGAGATGGCTTTTATTGTGACAGTTGCAGGACTTGGAACAGAAGCCGGGGCTGTGTAGAGCCCCATGGTGCTGATCGTGCCGTGTGTTGCATCGCCGCCGGTAGTGCCATTCACCTGCCAAGTGACGTTTTGATTGGAAGAGTTGGCAACGGTTGCCATAAATTGCTGGGTGAGGGCGACCTGAACGCTGGGAGTTTTGGGACTGACAGTGACGGTAATTGGCGGAGGAGCGGCGGTCACAGTGACAGTCGCGGTATCCGATTTGGTGTTGTCGGCTTGTGAAATCGCTTTGACGGAGACTGTGGCAGGGCTTGGGACAGAAACCGGGGCTGTGTAGAGCCCCGTGGTGCTGATGGTGCCGTGCGTTGCATCACCGCCGGTAGTCCCGTTCACCTGCCACGTGACGTTTTGATTGGAAGAGTTGGAGACGGTGGACATGAATTGTTGCGTGAGAGTCGCTTGAACGCTGGGAGTTTTGGGATTCACAGTTACCGTGATAGTCGGCGGAGCGGTGATAGTCACCGCAGAAGAGGATGTCTTGGAAGTATCGGCTTGGGCTACTGCGGTGACGGTAACGGTAGCGGGATTCGGAACCGTGGCAGGAGCCGTGTAGAGACCGGAAGCGCTGATTGTTCCGTGCGCTGCATCGCCACCCACAACACCGTTGACCTGCCATGTGATCGCTGTGTTTGTGATGTTCGAAACGGTTGCGGAGAATTGCTGCGTCATGCCTGTTTGCACGCTTGCGGTGGGCAGTGAAATGGAAATGGAGATCGCAGGCAGAGGAGTCGTCGAAGCGCCATTGCAGCCAACGAGCCACGCAACGGCTGTGAGAAATGCAGCTAGAGACATGCACCGACGAATCGGCGAAACGAGATGGGAATTTTTCACGGGCAGTCGCTCCATTTTGAACCGTTGAAAGCACGGACACTTAGGAACGCCTGCCGGGAAGGCTTCCTTCCTGTGCTCGAAAATTAACACGGGTTAGGCCTTTGGAAAATGGGAACGAGGGACAGTGCAAGTGGCGCACGGCGACCTGTACTTGAGGGCTAGCCGTTGCGGTCCCAGAGATGTTTGATGAAGGTGCGAACGCGGTTGACGACGGTGGGATTGTTTGCGGCGGGCTTCGTTTGTCCTGTGGCGGCGGGATTGGATTTTGTAGTGGCGGGCACGGACGGAGCTGGCTGATTTTCCGCGACGAGGGCATCGCCTTCGACGCGGCCCTCGAAGATGAGAGTAGGGCGAACGCGGACGCGGCGAACGAGGATGATCAAACTTGGGTCGGGCGCTTGCTCGACTTTGAGATTTGCGTCGTAACGCATCGGCGGGAGGAAGACTTGGTAGGTTGGGCCGTCGTCCGTGGTTGCGTTCGAAGTTGAAGCGGGAAGTTTTGGCTTCACATCCGTAGCGCGACGCTGCTTCACTTCTTCAGCGGTGGCGGGGACGCTGACTTGCGGAACGGGCTGCTGAATTTTGAGCGCGCCGAGTTCGCAGGAAGAGTGACCAGCGCCGGGACGCATCCCGGTTAGCTGACCGTTGCTTAACAGAACATCGCTGTTTTGCGGGACGATTATGCTTTGTCCAGTGAGCTGCTGTTCGACGCGAACTGCGCCAGTTATCGCGCGAACGGAGAGGCCGCCCTGCGAGTCAAGCCCGACCAAAGTGTCTTGCGCGGCGCCGCCGATGGAGAGCGGCTTGGCCTGAAGCTGTGCCGTATAAACAGTGAGGGACAGTTCCTGGTCCACATACGTGTGGATGGTGCCAGAATCGAGCGCGATAGTGAGCGCGGCACCTGATTTCAAAATAGAAAGATGCGCAGGACCGCAGACAGCGATCTTACCGCCTTCGACGAGGTCGATCGTGGCGCGGCCCGCTTTGACGCGCACGTCGCCGCCACTGCGGAGAAGTGTTTTTACCTGGCCATCCACAACGCTCGCGGTCATCGGTCCTTGGACGGAAATGGAATCGCCTTCGACGGTTCCGACAACTTCTCTTGCGGGGCCATCGGATTTTGCCGGTTCGTCAGGCAAAGCGGCGCGCAAGCCGAGCGCGCATGCGCAGGGCAAGGCTGCAGCGAAAATCCAATGAGACATTCGGCGATAGCTGAAGTTTTTCTTGTCCATTAATGAAATCGAAGCGGGCCCGCGATGGCTTGCATGCCCGCTATACTATAACTCGCCGCAAGGGGAGCCTCGCGGGTCCACTATAGTTAACCACGATGAGCACACCGGACGCAGCCGCTGATTCGAATTCGCAGCAAGAAACCGTAAACACGCACTACGACACGCGGCTGCCCAAGCTGAAGTGGTCGCGGCGGATCCAGATTCCGATTATCGCGGCGGTGGTCTACAGCATGATTCGAACGCTGGGACCGACCTTGCGTTACGAAGTGTTGGGCTGGCATCACGCCGAAGAAGTATATGGCGCGAAAAAACAGTGCATTTGGGCGTTTTGGCATCGCGTGATTATTCCCATTGTGTGGTGGTACCGGAATCACAGCGTTGTGGTGATGAACACAACCGCTTTCGACGGACAATGGACACGCAAGGTAATCGAATGGCTGGGATTCGGAACGGCGCAAGGGAGTTCTTCGCGCGGGGGATTGCGCGGCCTGGCCGTAATGGCAAGACGTATTGAAGAAGGAAAGGATTGCGCGTTTACGATTGATGGGCCGCGCGGACCACGCTACGTCGCAAAACCAGGGCCGGTGATGCTCGCGAGGAAAACTGGGGCGCCGATTATGGTGTTTCACGTCGGCGTCGATCGCGGAAAAACGTTTGAGAAAACCTGGGATCATTTCCTGCTGCCGATGCCCTTCGCACGCGCCGTTATTTTTTTTGCGCCGCCAATTTATGTGCCCAAGGATGCCAGCGTCGAATTGATGGAGTCGAAGCACGCGGAGATGCAACGAGAACTTGAGCGCGTGCGTGACATTGCGGAAGCGTGGTTTACTTTGAACGAATCCGAGCGGCAGAAATACCGAGCAGAATTTTCGAAATAACTTCGGCGCCTACTTTGCAGAAGCAGGAGGCGCCGGGGACATCATGTCCAAGATGCATTTCCACGAGCCGTCCGGCTGCTTTTTCCAAACGGCCACCGCCCGGTTGTCCGCAACGATCATTTTGCCTTCGGAATTGTTGAATGTGATGTGATCCGTCGCTGTGGAGTAAGCGAGATCGCCGGAGCTGGAAACCTCAATTTTGTCCGTATTCCACGAAATGGAAAATCCCGGTGTTGTAAAAGCGCCGGCAACATATTGACGGATGGCGGCTTTGCCCGTGATCGCCGGGTCGCCGGGGGGAAGAATCGTGGCGTCATCAGCCCAAAAGGGAAGAGTACGTTCAAGGTCGCGCGCTTTTGCCGCGGCAAGCCAGTTGGCGTCGGCCAAACGAATGGCAGCTTTTTCAACATCTACATTTGTTTGCGGATGACTGCCGCACCCGGAAACTGTTATTGCAAGGGCAATCGTTGTGAAAAGCGAAGATCGAACCATCCGAAAGCTCCTTGAAGCAGGAACACTGGTTTTGCAATCTAGGCGCGAGGCCGTTCACCGAGTTTGACGGGGATGTCGAGCTTCTTGCCGCCACGATAGACGGTCACAGTTACCGAATCGCCCGGGCGTTTTCTGTTCAGGACAAGATTGACGTCAAGCTGCGTGGCGATTTTTTGGCCGTCAATCGCGACGATCACGTCTCCACCGGCATAAAAGCGACGCATGCCGAGTTGTGCGATGCGATCTCCGCCGTGCAGACCGGCTTGAGCGGCAGGGCCACCGCGCGAAACGGTTTGTACGAGCAAACCCTCCTGCACCGGAAGGTCGAGAGCTTCGGCCAGGCCGCCTCCGACTGCATAGCTATCCACACCGAGAAACGCTTGATGAACGCGGCCATCGGTCATGAGATCGTGCGCGATGCGCTTTGCGGTGTTGATGGGAATGGCGAAGCCGATGCCCGCGGTGGTACCGGATGGCGTGTAGATAGCTGAATTGATGCCGATGACCTGGCCGTGCGAGTTAATGAGCGGGCCGCCGGAATTGCCGCGATTGATTGCGGCATCGGTTTGGATGGCTTCGTCAATGAAGGTCGTTTGGCTGGTTTGCACGGTCCGGCCGATTGCGCTGACAACTCCCGTGGTCAGCGTGCTCTGGAAGCCGAAGGGGTTGCCAATGGCGAGAACTTTTTGTCCGACTTGAATTGAGGTGGAATCGCCGAGCGGAAGCGCTACGAGCGGTTTGTTTTTTGGTTCGATCTTGATGAGGGCGACATCGTTACGCGGATCTGAGCCGATGACTTTCGCGGGGTAGCGCGATTGATCGCTGAGAACGACTTCGATGGATTGCGCTCCTTCGACTACGTGATTGTTGGTGAGGATGTAGCCTTTTACGTCGATTATAAAACCGGAACCTGCGCCTTCGACAGGAACGGGGTCCATGAAGAAGTCGTATTCAGTGGCTTTGGTGAGAATATTCGCGACAGCGGGAGCCGCTTGGCGATAGACGCGAACGTTGATGGATTCGTCGTCGGTGAGGGCGGCATCGCGTTGCACTAAGGAAGCGTTATCCGCGGATTTCGAATTCGAGCCGAGAGGAACTGCTTCCACTCTTTGCGGCCCACGGGGCCCCCAGCGTGCGCCTGCCCAATACGCGCCAGCGAGAAGAACCAGAGCGATTAGGATGATGCGCACGGGATGTGTGTCGTTCTTTCTGCTTACTGGACTCATGGTTGTTGTCCTTGGGGTCCTTCCGGGACGCCCCTGTCCGAATGAGACTTCTATTATAGGAAAAAGTAAGCAGGAAGGCTCGGAGACAGAGGCGCGCAAGAGTTTGTAGTCATGCAGATGTGGAGGCGCGCAATTTTTCCGCGAGGGCGGCGACTTGCTCTTGCGTGTACTGCATAGTGCCTGAAGTGTCGATCGCGTAGGTGGCGTGTTTGAGTTTTTCTTGCGTGGGAAGTTGCAGAGAGATGCGGCGGAGCGCTTCTTCTTCGCTTAGGCCACGCGCGCGGAGGCGGGCGACTTGATCTTCGGGGCGGCACCAAACTACGACGAGACCGTCGAGCCGCCTGTGCATGCCAGCTTCGACCAGGAGAGCGGCTTCGACGAAGACGGCGTCGCGCACGCCTTTGCTTTGCCATTTTGCAAATTGAGCGTTCATGGCTTCTTCGATGCGCGGATGCAGGATGAAATTCAATTTCGCGAGTTTTGCCGGATCCGCGAAGACGATCGCGCCGAGTTTTTTTCGGTCCACGGAGCCGTCCGCGCGCAGAATTTCGCGGCCGAATTCGCGGCCGACATCTTCATGGGCGGGCTGTCCGGGTTCGATGAGTTGGTGACCGAGAAGGTCGGCGTCGAGTACATGAAAATCGAGTTCGCGCAGGAGAGAAGCGACCCAACTTTTTCCGCTGGCGATTCCTCCGGTGAGGCCGAGTCTTAGCATCTCGAGTGATCAGCGCGCGGAAGCGGCAGGATGCATTTGCTTGGTTGCGCGGCGGAGACGCGCCGCTTTGACGGTATTGCTCATGAGCATGGTGATGGTCATGGGACCGACGCCGCCTGGGACAGGAGTAAGCGCGCCCGCGGTATTGACGGCGTCGGGGTGAACGTCACCGACGAGGACCGAACCTTTCTCACGGAATTTTGCTAGGCGCTGCGGAAAATTCTTGAGGAGCTGCTCGACTTCGACCTCGTCGGTAATTTTATTTGTGCCGACGTCGATTACCGCCGAGCCGGGTTTGAGCCAATCGGCTTGTACGTAACCGGCTTTGCCCATGGCCGCCACTACGATGTCGGCCCGGCGTACGACACTGGGAAGATCACGCGTCTTCGAGTGGCAGATCGTGACGGTGGCGTTGGCGTGCATGAGGAGCAAGGCCATTGGTTTGCCGACGATGTCGCTGCGACCGAGGACGACGGCGTTTACACTCTCGATGGGGATTTCGTTGCGGCGGAGAATTTCCATGCAGCCCGCGGGCGTGCATGCGACGAGGCCTTCACGGCCGCTGACGAGCTTTCCGAGGTTGACGGGATGAAAACCGTCAACGTCTTTTGCGGGGTCAACGACTTCGAGAACCTTTTTTGTGTCCACCCGTTTTGGAAGCGGGAGCTGGATCAAAATGCCGTCCACATTGTTGTCGCGATTGAGCTGGTCCACGAGTTTGAGCATTTCTTCCGTTGTGACGGAGGCGGGCGGCGTGTGCAGCCAGCTGGCGATGCCGAGCTGTTCGCAGGCGGCGATTTTGCTTTTTACATAGAGCTGCGACGCAGGATTTTCGCCGACGAGGACGGCTGCGAGGCCTGGGCGGATACCTTGGGTCACGAGGCGGGCGATTTCGTTCTTTAGTTCGACGAAAACCTGGTCGCGGATTTTCAGTCCATCGAGGACTCGTGCGGTCATGCGGCGCTCACTTTCGTAACAGGAAAAAGAAAGAATAGCATAGGGCGATGAGGGCGGGCTGCGCCGCGCTCTTGGGGGCCACCTGAGTGCCTTTAGAAAGAGTGCTCAACCGGTTGAAAATATGGCAGATGATTTTTGCATAGTGCAAAAGAGCGAGGGTTGCGAGAAAGCAAGAAGAATGAAAGGAACCTTTGGCGTGTGAGACCATCGAACATCAGCGAGGTGAGCGAGCGTGACGACGGCGGAAGAATCGGTTGCGCGCAGGGAACTGGAGAAAAAAGCGAAGGCGGAGGGGCGGATACCGCCTGGGCAATCGCTGACTTTGAAGTGGCCGATCTTGCACTACGGAAGCGTTCCTGTGTTTGATCCGGAGAAGTGGGATTTCAAGATTTCCGGCGAAGTGGAAACTCCGGTGAAGCTTTCGTGGAAGGAATTTTGCTCGCTGCCGCAGACGGAAGTGACTTCAGATTTTCACTGTGTTACGCGCTGGAGCCGGCTGGACAACCGATGGAAGGGCGTGCTTTTTGCGGATGTACTGAAGCTGGTAAAGCCGAAGGCAGGCGCTGCGTTTGTGTTGGTGCTGGCGGAAGAGGGATATACGGCCAATGTGCCGCTGGCCGATCTGTTCCGGCCGGATGTGCTGTTTACGTTTGAACACGATGGAGAGCCGCTGGCGGCGGATCATGGCGGGCCGCTGCGACTGATTGTGCCGCATTTGTATGCGTGGAAGAGCGTGAAGTGGGTGCGCGGATTTATGCTTTTGGATCATGACCGTTTGGGATTTTGGGAGCGGAATGGATATCACGAGTACGGCGACCCGTGGAAAGAGCAGCGCTATTCCGTAAGATGACGACGCAATTCTTTCGTACCTGAATGTGCGATGATGTCTTCGATTTTTGAGCGTTTTCGGAGTAGTTATGTTGAAACATCTTTCCGGTTTGCTTGTGGTACTGGGAATCTGCGCAAGTGCATTTGCGCAGCAGCCTGCCTGGCAACCGCCGCCCGGACACATAGCGATTGCTCTTTGGCCGCGTGGCGCGCCCGGCGCCATTTCCAAGCCTGCGGCTGAGACCGATATCACCGCTGCCAATGGCAGGCTCGTTGCGGGAAAACCGGTCATTCGTCTCGGCAATGTTTCCAAGCCAACTATCACGCTCTATTCGCCGAAGGACAACAGTTCCGGCGCCGCGGTTGTTGTATTTCCCGGTGGCGCGTATCGCATTTTGGCGATCGACCTGGAGGGCACAGAAGTTTGCGATTGGCTGACTTCGATTGGCGTCACGTGCGTTCTGCTGAAATATCGCGTGCCCGATTCTGGCCCGTTGCCGAAATCGCCTGCCGCGCTTCAGGACGCGCAGCGAGCTGTCGGCATCGTCCGTGCGCACGCGACGGAGTGGCACATCAATCCAAACCGCATTGGGGTGCTGGGATTTTCCGCGGGAGCTCACCTTGCCGCCGCGCTGAGTACGCACTTCGAGCAGCGCCTTTATGATTCCATTGACGCGGCCGATAAGATTTCCTGCCGCCCGGACTTTGCGGTCATCGTCTATCCCGGCTACCTTGCGATTGCAGAACAAGATTTCGCAGCCAATTCAGAGATTCACGCGACGGGGCGGACACCGCCTTCGTTCATCGTTCAGGCGGAAGACGATCCGGTTCACGTCGAAAATTCCACGGTGTATTTTTTGGAACTGAAAAATGCGAACGTTCCCGCTGAACTTCATGTCTATGCCGAGGGCGGTCATGGTTACGGTCTTCGGAAGACTTCGCAGCCTGTCGCCCAGTGGCCCAGCCTTGTGGAGACCTGGCTGCACACCATAAAAATACTGTCGGACCGTTGACCCTATAGTGGGGTATAGGGTTTAGAATTGCGGTCATGCGAATAGGGGAATTGGCACGTCGCGCTGCGGTGAATCTCCAGACGATCCGCTTTTACGAGCGGCGTGGGCTACTAAGGAAGCCTGCCCGCACGCCCTCCGGATATCGCGATTACGCTACGAGCGATCTAGAGAGTCTGTTGTTCATCAAGTGGTGCCAAAAGCTCGGGTTCACGCTCAAAGAGGCGCGGCAGCTTCTGGTACTCCATGCCGCAATTGCGCACGTGCCTGTCCCGAGGCCGAGCATGAAGTCGCCCAACCTAGATTCCATCGTTCGCATTGCAGAAGAGAAAACCGCGGATATTGAAGAACGGCAGAAGGCGCTGGCCGCGATGAAGCGGCAGTTGAACGAAGCGATTCGGCAACTGAGACGGAAAACGGGGCCGGTATGCCCTGCCGCGAAACCAAAAAAGACCGCACGTTCAAATGCGGGTAAGCGCCCTTACTAACGAAGCCTTCTTGACTCTACACCTAGGTACAAGCTCCAGAATTTTCTGCGGCGGAGAAGATTACTGTTTTTGAAATTCGACAAGGAGCTTCGAATGGAATCCGGCACAAAAGAAATTACGGGAAAGCAGCGATACGCGCGGCTCGGAACGTTATTTGTGTTTCTGTTGTTTCTAGGGATTGCGATTTGGTGGTCGTCAAGAATGACATCGGTCATGTGGTCGGCCGCGGCTAGCGACCCCAATGCAGCGCAAGCAAAAGCGGGCGAAGTTACCAAAATAGTGATGGAGATTGTGGAAGCGACGGGCGACGGAAGGATTCGAGGTACGATTCTGAAGAAAAAGACCGAAGACATCTACACGCGGACCACGAGCCAGATCCATGCGACAACAGGCAGTGAAACCCAATTTGTGATGGGCAAGCCGGTGGATGTGCGCGTGCGTGCCGTGGTGCACTTGACGGGAGTCATGCAGCAGGACCATAGCGTGGCGGCGCAACAGGTCGTGATCCTGACCGGCTACGTGAAAATCGAATAGCAACGCAGGTGGGTGCACAGCACTCAAATCGCGGCAAGCCGGTACTATTGCGATGGTTGCACGCGCTTGTTATAGTGCGCCTCCGAGACTAGTCTCCTCGAAAAACGAAAGCGGCGTGTCCTTGATGACCTCTCGCGCCTACGGAGAATCACCATGAAAGCCAAGTTCTTTCAGTACTCGAAGTGTGCCTTGTTGTGTTTGGTCGTTGTGCTGCTGCCGCATCCGCGGATGATAGCAAGCGCGTCACAGCTCGTCGTAGATGATGACAAGGCGGAGTGTCCGCATGCGGGATTTACTCACATACAAGATGCGATCAACTCCGCGGCTGCCGGCGATCGCATCCGGATCTGCAAAGGCACTTACGCGGAACAGCTGACGATTCAGAAATCACTGACGCTTGATGCGGATAGCGGGGCGATTTTGATGCCTGGTGTGATGCATCAAAACACGGTGAGTTTATTTGACTCCGCTCCGATTGCGGCGGCGATTCTTGTGCAGAACGCGTCGAACGTGACGGTGCGAGGGTTGATTGTGGACGGCGCAAATAATGGCATTTCCGCGTGCTCACCGGACCTTGAGGGAATTACGTTTCAGAACGCCTCGGGAAGCATTGAGAGGGCGGCGGTTCGAAATTTCAAATTGGGGAGCGGGCTGGAAGGTTGCCAATCAGGGACGGGAATATTCGTGCAGAGTGGCGGCGGGACGATTTCGAACGTAGAGATTGAGGACTGCACGATTCACGACTATCAGAAAAATGGAATCACTGCCGATGAGGTGGGCACGAATGCGTCGATCCGGCACAACGTGGTGACAGGGCTTGGCCCAACGACAGGCGCTGCACAAAACGGAATCCAGATTGGATTTGGTGCCGAGGGCGTGATTGAGCGAAATCTTGTGACGAACAACATTTGGTCGCCCTGCAGCGTGGCGGCGACGTGCCAGTTTGTGGCCACGAACATTCTGGTTACGCAATCGGATGGCGTCGAAATTTCCAGAAACCGCGCGGGAATCAGCCAAGTGGCAATCTTTGTGGCTGGGAATAACGCCAGCGTATTGAGGAACGAGACTTTTGCCGCTTTTGTATTTGATGGTGTGCGCATAGAAGGCAATCAAGCGCGTGTGCGTGACAATCAAGTATTCAACGGGGCGGAAGCGGGCATCTTTCTTCTCGGAAACAATAACGTGGTGAGAGAGAACGTCATTACGGAAGCGCCAATCGGCATTTTGAAGGACACGAGCTCGATGGGCGATTTGATTGCGGCAAATCTTTTCTTCGACACGCCGATCAAGGTGCAGGATCCGCCATCTGCGGGGCTGGCGAAGGCGCTACAGCCGAAGAGGTAGCAAAGAAACCAGCACAAACGCGTGGTGTCTAAGTATAGAGAGCCTATCTGAGACACTGTGGAGGGGCGCGTGTGGCTCGCCGTTTCGGAAAAAGATCCTTTGCTTAGAAGTAAAGATATCCAAGCTCTACGCGATGCTTAGGACTTCATTCAAAAAGCCAACGAGGTGCTTCCAGGCCAAATAATAAATGATGACGCCGATGGGGAAGCCGATGAGAAAACCGTGCAGGACAAAACCCGGAATGGGAAATTCCAGGATGCGCGCCACGAGATACCCGACCGGCGCGAAGAGGAACGGCAGAATCGCACCATGCGTACCGATGGGAATGTTGTAGCGCGAGTGCAGGGCGACGTAGAGGACATTCCAAAGGCCCCACACGTTCGGAACGACGGCCATGGGAAACATGATGACGCGTTCGATAGGAATAGGAACGTTGTAAACGTAGCGTCCAACGCAGAAAACCGTGATGACCACGAGCAGGAACGGCGTGGGAACCATGATGCCGGCCATGTACGCGCGAAGGTAAGTGTGCTTGTTCATTGCGAGCCTCCGATTTACAGGTGATAGAGCAATGCCGGGATTGCTCCCGGGAAAAAGATGAGAACGGTGGCGGCAAGTGCGGCGAGCAGCCAGTCAAACCAAGGCACGCGGACACGCGGATCGCTCATTTTCTTGAGCATGGCGGGCCAGAGATCGCGATTGAGCTCAGGTTGGTCCAGCGGGGGAACCGCGTCGTGCAATTTCTCGCCAAGTTCTTTGAATTCCTGAGCATTCATGGTTTCACTTCCCATTGCTGAAGTTTTTTCCGCAAAATCCGGACGGCGCGGAACATTCGCAATTTGACGGCGCCTTCCGAAATTCCCAATGCGTCGCCGATGGCGCGGTACGACTCTTCTTCGATCAGACCCAGTTGAACGACAATCCGCAGCCGAGGCGTGAGGGACGCCAGGGCGGAGCGAATTGCGCTGCGCGATTCTTCTTGTTCTGCAGCATCTGGCAGCGGATCGGCGGGAAGGTCGTCCGGGAGCGGCGCATGCTTGCGTGCCGAGCGCAAATGATCCAGCGCCGCGTTTGTGCCGATGCGCCGGAGCCAGCCTTCGAAGTTTCCGCCCGGGTGGAACCGAGCGTGAGCACGATAAACGCGCCAGAAGGTTTCCACGGTCAAGTCCTCCGCAGTGGCTGGGTCGCGCACAATGCGCACGATCCAGCGATAGACGGCGCTCTGATGCTGGCGGAAGAGCGATTCGAATGCGTCGAGGTCCCCCGCCGCGAACCGCTGAAGCACGTCCATGAGCTGCCCTCTATCTCACCTTACGACGTAGCGTGGGCCTAGGTTACATCCTGCGCAGGGCACGAGACTTACCGGCAATAAAGTGGGCAACAGAGATACTCCTGACGACAAGGCGCGTCCGCTTTTCCGAATGAGTGTGCGATGATGTCTCCGTTTTCGCGGCGTTGGAGAGGTCATGCGCAAATCGCTTGGTGTCTTGTTTGCTGGTTTTTTCTTGATTCCTGCCGCGGCGTTCGCGCAACAAGCGGCTGGGCAGCCGCCAACCGGTCAATTGCCGGGCGGAAGCGATCCGGTTGGTACGTGGCCGAAAGGGCGAGCGAGCGATTACGGCGTGGATGAAGCGAAGCTTGCGGCGTTTGACGCCGATCTGGCTGCGGGGAAGTTTTCGTTGGTCGACAGCTTCAAGTTGATTCGTTGTGGGACGGAAATTTACGAAAAAAGGTACGCACACGACTACGGGAAAATCTATGGCAAAGAAGCAGCGGAGCGCGGGCCGCTGAATCCGCACTTGACCGGTCCATACAATTATTTCGACCCAGCGTGGCATCCGTATTATCAGGGGACGGACTTGCATTCGATGCAGTCGGTGAGCAAGTCCGTGACGTCTACGATTATCGGAATTGCGGTGACGCGCGGGGATTTTAAGGCAAGTTTGGATGCGCCGGTGCTGCATTATTTCGACGCCGCGAAAACGAAAAATGTGGATGAACGGAAGCGACGGATGACGATTCGTCATGCGTTGACGATGACGACGGGGCTCGATTGGAACGAAGAGGTCGCGTATGACGATCCGAAAAACGATACGGCGGTGATGGAGGCATCGGAGGACTGGGTGCAATACGTCATAGACCGCCCGATGGCGCATGAGCCCGGGAAAACTTTCAACTACAGTAGCGGGAATTCGGAACTGCTCGCACAGATTTTTCAGAAAGAGACCGGACAGGACATCGAAACGTATGGACAGAAATTCTTGTTCGAGCCGCTGGGGATGGCGCACTTCTGGAAGCGGACGCCGATGGGTTTGCCGGACACGGAAGGCGGACTGTACCTGAGCGACGATGGGATGGCGAAACTTGGCACGCTCTTTTTGCACGACGGCGTGTGGAACGGTCAGCGGATTTTGTCGCACGCGTGGGTGAAAGATGCGATGACGCCATTTGCCACGTCAGATGAAGAGGGCGGGTACGGATACGGGTATCAATGGTGGCTGTGGCCGCGGAAAGATGGTGCCGCGAATCGTTACGTTTGGATGGGGCGTGGGTTTGGTGGGCAGCGGCTGATGATTTTTCCGGAAGAGGAGATGATTGCGGTGTTCACAGGCTGGAAGATTTTGGGCGACGAGCCGCCGAATGGCGTGTTTGTGGAGCGGATTCTGGGCGCGGTGAAGCCGAAAGCCTGTTCGGCGAAATAACAGGCCGGATAGGTTAGAGTCGTCGCGAATCAAAACAATTTTGCAAAAGCAAAACGCCCGGGGATGAGCCCGGTCGTTTTGCTTTATTACGGATCGATCTAGCCGAGACAGGGCGCAGCTTGTTGCGCCATTAGGTTAGTAGATGTCGTACTGCTCCCAGTGGAGGGTGGCGTCGGATTGAATGATGACGTGCTTGTGCGAGTTTTGCTCGAGTTCGTCGATCAGCATGGATTCGCGCGTTTTGAGGGCTTTGGCGATTTCCGGATGAACGCGCAGGGTCAGGTTCGGATTGTCGTGGTCTGCGATGGCCATCTTGCGCGCTTCGGACTGGATTTCGTAGCAGAGCGTCGGAATGGACTTGACCATGCCGGAGCCGGTGCACGATGGGCAAGGCTGACAGAGCACGCGCTCGAGCGCTTGTTTGGTGCGCTTGCGCGTGATGCAGACGAGGCCGAATTCGTTGAACGAAAGCGCTTTCGAAGGCGCTTTGTCCTGCTCGAGCGCCTGTTGCAACGCAGAAAGAACTTTTTCACGGTTGCGGCGCTCTTCCATGTCAATGAAGTCCACAACGATAATGCCGCCGAGGTCGCGCAGTCGAATCTGGCGAACGATTTCCTTCACGGCTTCGAGGTTGGTTTTGACGATGGTGTCCTCGAGGCGCGTGGAGCCTTTGCCGACGAACTTGCCGGTGTTGACGTCAATGGCAACGAGCGCTTCGGTGTGGTTGATAACGATGTAGCCACCGGACTTGAGCCAGACTTTGGCGCGCAACGCCTTGTCCAGTTCGTGCTGGATGCCAAACTCTTCGAAAATCGGCTGCTCTTTCGTGTAGAGCTTGACGCGGCTTGCGAGCTTCGGCTGGAAGCGGCTGACGAACTCGACGACCTTGCCGTATTCTTCTTCGCTGTCAATCCAGATGGCGGTGAAATCGTCGCTGACATAATCGCGCAGAATGCGTTCGACGAGATTCAGGTCGCGGTGCAAAAGAGAAGGCGCTTTACGTTCTTCGTTCTTATGCTTGATTTCGTTCCAGGTCGTGCCAAGGAATTCGATGTCCGCACGAATTTCTTCGTCGGTGGCGTCGCCTGCTGCCGTGCGCACGATGAAACCGCCGGGGTAAACCTTGCCGGCGTCGCTGACCAAACGGCGCAAACGGGAGCGATTTTCCGCGGAGATAATTTTGCGCGAAACGCCAGTGTGATGAACCGTCGGCATGTAAACGAGGAAACGTCCCGGCAGAGCAACGTGGCTGGTGATGCGTGCGCCCTTTTTGCCGAGAGGCTCCTTGGCGATTTGCACTACAACTTCCTGACCGGCCTTGAGCATTTCCGAGATCAGTTGTGGACGGCGTTGCGGTCCGCTGTGACCGCGATAGCCGCGCTGGCCACCGCCATGATGTCCATGTCCGTGACCGGAACCAGGGCGCCGGTCGAATCTGCTGCGTCCGCCGCGCCGGTCAGGGCGACCACCGCGATCGCCTTTGTCGCCGCCACGACCGCGATCCCTGCCTCCACTGCGGAAAGGCCGCTGGAAGCGCGGACGATCATTTCCACCGATGCGCGCGGAATCGCGCGGAAAGTCTTCGCGCACGCCGCCCGCGTGTGGAGCACGCGTTTCGCCCGGAAGCAGGATCGCGTCTTGCTCCGCCGGGGAAGCTGCGGCGATTTGCGCCGGCTCTCCTTCGTGGCCATGGTCGTGATGCTCCGAGTGTTGTTCGGTATCTTCCTCGTGGTGCTCATTGTCTTCTTCGTGAGCGTGATCGTGGTGTTCGAGATCAACATGATCGCCGAGAGCCGCGATGTGCAGCGCGTTTTCATGGGCCGCGTCGGCTTCCGCCTCAGCCACGGCTTGTGGAGCATTCACGAGTTCTTCGCCTTCCGCCTCGTTTGATTCGCCTGCCTCATCATCCTCTTCGCCTTCGGCGGCGTGTTCTTCCTCTTCTTCGTCCTCTTCGTCGTCGAATTCAGCTTCGCCTACGGCGCCATCTGCTTCGACTTCTTCGCGGATTTCGTCCTGTTTCGCTTCGATCAGGCTGGAAGAGAGCGTGGTACGTTCCTCTTCACTGAGCTCGACGCCATTTTCCGCTTCTTCAGCAACGGCCTGGGCTTCCTCGAGGGCCTCGCGCTCTTCGGCATCAAGTTCGGCGACTTCCTCGGCTTCCCGGACAGCCTCGTCCAGTAATTCTTGCTGCTGTTCACCGGTTGCTTCCGCTGCCTCCGCGCCGGCACCCGCTAGGAGCCAGCTCGGCAGAGAACCACGCGAACGGCGCGGTCCGGAAGCGGTACCCGGAAGCACCGCACCGCGGGGCTGAATATCATCTGCAATTTCCTGCTGTGGTCGTTCAATTTTCTCTTCGACCGGCGCAACAGGGGCGGTTGCGACTGGCCGATTGCGGAACTTCGCAAGCGATTCGCCGGGAAGAAGAATCTCGTCTTCCACGGGGCCCGAAGGACCTGTCGGGGCGCTTGGCTGGCCGTAACGGCTACTGCCGCCTTCCGGCCGGCTGCTGCCGAAGTCTCGGCGAGGACCGCGCTTGTCAAAGCCGCCGCGCTGATCGTAACCGCGCGAATCGCGTTCACCGCCCTGCGGTGAAGCGTATTTTGATGGGGGCAGATTTCTTCCACCCGGGCCACCTGGACGTCCGCCACGACGGCGACCGCCTCTGCGTCCCCAACGTCCGCCGCGCCCACGATCGCCGCCGCGGTCGCCACCGCGATCTCCGTGCTGGAAATCGGAACGGCCACCGCTGCCTTGATTCGAACGGGGACCGTAACTGGGAGATGGCTTGAATTGCGTTGGATTGTACTGCGGAGCGAAATTCTTCGGCGCGGATTCGTTCGAATCCGGCTGGCGCTCGTCGTCCACATGGTCGCCATGCTCGGCATGTCCTTCTTCGGAGTCTTCGCCGGCGGCGTGAATTTCTTCCACGTGGGTGCGAATATCGTGATCTTCCGGGTCGGCATGACCGCTTTCGTGCGAGCTTACGACCGGCGCTGACTCCTGTGCTCTTCCGAGGGATTCCCCAGGAAGAACCTCGATCGGAGCTACGCCGCCTTCCACAGGCGCTGAAGCCTGTTCGTGGCCATGGCCATGGTCGCCGTGACCGTGGTCATAGTCTTCCAGGTTTTCAAATACGTCGCTGACGTAGAGAAATGCGTCGCCGTCCAGGCCAATGTCCACGAAAGCGGACTGCATGCCCGGCAAAACGCGTGTGACTTTTCCTTTGTAGATGCTGCCGACCAGCGCGAACTCTTTTTCGCGCTCGATATAGATTTCGACTAGCTGACCCTCTTCCATAATGGCAACCCGCCGTTCATGGGAGGTTGCGTTGATAACCAATTCTTTCGACATGAAAACTCCTTATCCTTGGCAGCCGATAAAAGGCTGCTTGGACGCATCGCCGCGATTTTTCCGTTGGCGGTCCGGGAAGGGAAGTCCGTGCCCCGCGTCGCGGGTACACACGCATGCCACACCTCTGGTACCTCAGGGTTTGTAAGTACAAACCCTGACACCCGTAGAGAAGCGGCGATGTGTTCGCTGCTGTTGGGGAATCTATTGTTCCTCAAGCTAACGAGGCTGGTCCGTTCCTGACTTGCTGCCAGGGGAACGGCGGACGATGCTGTCCTCACTCTTGCAATCCTAAGCACTTAATCTTGTCTTGCTCCGAGGTTCCGGCTTTGCCGGCACGCTCAGATTTAATTCACGGCCTAGTTGACGAAACGGCGAAGGCGCACGTTCATCACCAGGCCTATTGCCATGAATACGAACAACGTGGCCGAGCCCCCGTAGCTCATCAGCGGCAACGGGATGCCGGTTACCGGCATGGCGCCAATTACCATGGCCACATTCACTAATATGTGGAACCCCAGCGTTGCTGCTACGCCCATAACCAGAAACATTCCCGCGCGATCCTTCGCGCGCTGAGCATTCTGAACGAGCCGCAGAAGTAACGCCATGTACAGCCCTAAGGCAAGCAGCACGCCTTTGAATCCCTGTTCTTCCGCCCAAGCCGACATGATGAAATCGGAGTATCTGACCGGAATATAACCCAGTTGATTCTGACTGCCGTTGCCAAATCCTTTGCCCCAGAAGCCACCGGAGCCCACGGCTATCTTGGACTGCAACAACTGATAGCCTGAACCTTTGGCATCCTCTTCCGGGTGCAAGAAAGACGTAATCCGTTCGCGCTGGTAGGGTTTGAGGATGTGCTTGCTAACGGGCGGATAAAAGACCGCGCCTACGAGCATTGCCCCAACCAGGACAATCGCCGCTGTATGTTGCCACTGCAAGCCTGCCAGAAATGCTCCGACAAACAACAACGGCACTAGAACCAATGCAGTGCCCAAATCCGGCTGCTTCAGGATCAAGACAAGCGGAACACCTACCAACAACCCTGCCTTAATTAAGTCACGCAGGTCAAGCTTATCCGAGCGCACTTCCGTAAAGAAGCGTGCCAGTACAATGATTATAATCAACTTCGCCAATTCAGACACCTGAAACATTTGGCCCATCAGGGGTATCCAGCGCTTGGCGCCGAAGCGGGTACTTCCCAGCAAAAGCACGGCAACCAGAGCCGCAATGCATACGATATAGAGAATCAGCGACTGGTCGAGAATCAGGTGATAGTCCACCCGAGAGAGGATGAACATGAGCACTGTGCCCACGGCGAGCCAGCGCAATTGCTTGGTGTGCATGCCGGCCAAAGAGCTGCCATGTGTGGCGGAGTAGATTTCCAGCACGCCTAGCGCGCAGATGGCCGCCAGGATGGCCAGGAGCCACCAGTCGTAGTCACGTGATCCGGGAGCGTCTCTCATCGTTCGTTCCGTCGAGGTGCTTCGTGTCCTGCGGATTCCTCTTCTTTTATTGCCGCTGTGCGCGGGGCAAGGAGTGCGGCTGGAGTTCCATTTTGTGGGGCTGGCCTGGAGTTATCCGCGGTGATTTGCCCCTGCGTCTTTTTCAATTTTTTGTCGTAATAAGCTTTGACGATGTCGCGGACGACTGGGCCCGCGGATTCGCCGCCGTGCAGGCCGCCGCCTTCCTGAACGAGAACAGCAACGACAATTTCCGGATCGCGCTTCGGTGCGTAGCCGACAAACCAGCCGTTATCTTCGAACTTTTTCTGTTTACCGAGTTTGGCGCGCGTGTCGTAGCCGATGACCTGCGCTGTGCCGGACTTACCGCTGAATTCGATGCCGGCCAATTTTAGTTGGCCGCCAGTCCCGCCAGGTTCGTTCATAACACCGTACATGGCGTCGGTGATTTTTTCGATAGTCGGTTCGGAAATTGCAAAGCGCTCTTCTTTTACATTGGGAGCGCCTTTCAGAAGATGCGGTTGTTTGAAGACGCCGCCAGAAGCGATGCCGCCGATCATACGGGCCAACTGAACCGGTGTTGTCGTCACCGCACCCTGCCCGATGGAAACGGAAATGGTTTCACCCGGATACCACTTCCGGTGAAACACTCGCTCGACCCATTGTTCGGAAGGCATCAAGCCCGCTTCTTCGGAGGGAAGGTCGATACCGGTTTTGTGGCCGATGCCGAATTTGTCTCCATAGTAAGACAAACGATCGATGCCCATCTTCATGCCCGCGGTGTAAAAGAAAACGTCGCATGAGTGCAGCACTGCCTGGTGAAGATTCATTACTCCGTGAGACGTTGGACCCTTTTTCGAAGAATAGACCCAGCACTTGAATTGGCGGCCATAGAACGTGCCATAGCCCGGACAGAAGGTTGTGAAGCTCTCGGGCGGATTGTGATCCTCAAGCATCGCCGTCGCAGTCACGATTTTAAAAACCGAACCGGGAGCGAGTTGCGCTTGAATGGCGCGATCGAAGAGCGGACGCAGGGGATCTTCGTTGAGCTGTTTCCATTCTTCTTTGGAGATACGCACCGCGAAATCGTTGGGATCGGGCGTGGGGCGGCTGACCATTGCCAGAACTTCGCCGGTTCGCGGATCGAGGGCGACGACAGCACCGGGGCGCGCGCCGAGCGATTGCTCTGCAACCGTCTGCAAATCGTAGTCGATTGTCAATTGAATCTGTTTACCGGGAATGGGGTCCTGCTGAGAGAGATGGTCCACTTCTTTGCCGACGCTGTTGACGATGACGCGGCGCATGCCGTCTGTGCCCATCAGAATGTCGTTGTACTGGCGCTCGAGGCCGGATTTGCCCACGACGTCACCCGGACGCAGTTTGCCGTTGCTCGCCTCGATTTGTTGTTCGCTGACTTCACCCACGTACCCACTGGCGTGTGCGAGAAAGCCGCCTGGGAGATAGCGTCGGCGCGAGACGGAAAGCATTTCTAGCACGGGAATATCGGCGCGATGCGATTCGATGAAGGCGACGTCCGCCGTGCTGGCTTCCGGCTTTATGACAATGGGCTGAAATTTCGGCAGGGCTTTTGTGTTATCCAACTGCTCGCGAAGGTCGTCCACGGAAAGGCCGAGGCCGTCCGCTATGGGCGCGAGATTTTTCTCCACGAGCGTGGAGTCGTCGCGAAGGAGAAGGACGCTGAACGAGGGGCGATTGTCCACAAGCACGCGGCCATCGCGATCGAGCATTCTGCCGCGGGGAGCGATTATGGGAATGGAGCGGACGCGATTGCGTTCCGCCATTTGGCCGTATTGATCGGAGTCAATAACCTGAAGTTTCCAGAAGCCGAGCAGCAATACACCGATCATTCCCACAATGATGTAGGAGACGACTGCCAGCCGCTGTTGCGGCAACCGATTGTCGCTGCCAAATGAAAACGACACGCAAACCCCGCGCGCGAGCTTTCTTTTTCGTATTGCTCCGGATTTCGGAGACGCTCGCGAAGCACTTCAATTCACAGCGCGGTTTTCGAAACTTCCGTTGAAAAATTTCGGCTCAGATGCCGCCAGCAAAATTCCCTCGGAGCTCCTGAATCGCCTTGGGACACCACCGGATGAGCCTGGTGGGAGTCCTTTTCAACGTAGCATTTGGGGAAGGTGGTCGCAAGTTGTCCCGAAGTGCAGGTTTCCGCAGGGTTACGGGAACGACTAAAACAGCGCTGTCGGCCTGCGGGTCCAGGATTTGTCTTTTTCCTTGGCGATGCGTTCGACGTCCACTACATAGGCGCCGGCTTGCGTCAGCACGTGGTGTAGATCGTTGCCGATGCTGATAAATGTAAATCCCTTATCCAGGAATTCGCCGACGCGCGCGGTTCCAAACAGGAAAAGGCCAAGGATAATGTTGTTCTTTTTCGCTGCGTTGACGAGTGCTTGCGTGGCGGCATTCAACTCGGGCGAAGTGTACATGTCGGGGAATTTGTATTTTTCGTAGAGGCCCATGGACATGCACAAATCGTTCTGGCCGAGGAATAGAATGTCCACGCCGGGGACTGCTGCGATTTCGTCAATGTTCTTGATGCAGTCTGCAGTTTCTACCTGAAGCGCGACGATTCCGTTGTTGTTCCAGTTGCCAGCATAGCCGAGCAGGCCGTCCTTGTTCATGCTGCGCTGAGGAAAATAGACGGAGCGCGTTCCAACGGTCGGGTATTTTGTACAACTCACGGCTTGGCGGGCTTCCGCAGCGGTGTTGATGTAAGGGACGAGCACACCGTCGGCACCCATGTCGAGCGATTGCTGAATGCCACCGCGATCGTGATAACCCTCGACACGCACGAGCGATTTTGCTCCGCCGTTCGCAATTCCTCCGAGCATCGCGGAAAGCTGTTCGTTGCCCATAGGTCCGTGCTGTGTGTCCACAAGGAGCCAGTCATAGCCGCTGTGCGCGAGTTGCTCGGCGATCGTTGGGCTGTGAGAATTCAAGAACAGGCCAAGCTTTGGCTCTCCCGCGCGAAGTTGTTTCTTGAAGTCCACGCCGCTCAATGCGTTTCCCATGAGTTCTTCTCCCCGTCAAGAGGCGCCACATTCGTATAAGTGCCGTGGTACTTTACCCAACTCGAGCCGGTTTATCCACCCCGCTGCCCAAACTTCCGCAAGGTGAAATTTCCCCTTCATTGTGCGCGATTTCCTTGCCTTGCAATTTGCCGCTGCCTATACTCGCGCACAACTACATCGTCTTCCATGGAGCACGAATATGAAATTGCGGGTGACGCTTTCACTGATCGTCCTTCTCTTTGCTGCCAAATCGTTTGGCCAATCGGCGAGTCCCGGTCCGGCCGCACCCGCTCCAACGTACTCGAAGGACGTCGCGCCGATTCTGCAAAAAAATTGCCAAGTTTGCCATCGTCCCGGAGAAGCCGGACCATTCCCCCTGTTGACCTATGAACAGGCGCGGCCATGGGCAATGGCGATGAAGATCGCCGTGGAAAGCGGAAAAATGCCACCGTGGTTTGCGGATCCCCACTACGGAAAATTTTCCAACAGCATGGGTTTAATCGCTTCTGATGTTGAGACGCTCGCAAAATGGGCCGATGCTGGCGCTCCTAAAGGTGACCCCAAAGATCTGCCGCCGCCCGTGCAGTGGGTGGAAGGGTGGGGCATTGGCAAGCCAGACAAGATTTATGAATTGCCGCAGGCGTTCGATGTTCCAGCGTCAGGAGTCATAGATTATCAGCACGTGATCGTTCCGACGGGATTCACCGAAGACACCTGGGTTCAGGCAGCGGAAGTGCGGCCGACGGATCGCATGGTCGTGCATCACATCATTGCTTTCGTACGGGAGCCTGGTTCCCACTGGTTCCGCGGACAGAAACCGGGAGTTTTCTTTACAGCTCCCCAGGTAAAAACAAAAGAGCAGCCGGATACGAGCGCGCTGCCAAGCGATTTTCTTGTTGGTTATGCGCCGGGCCAGCCGCCGGAGATTCTTCGTCCTGGTCAGGCGAAGCTGATTAAAGCCGGCTCGGACATTGTTTTTCAAGTGCACTACACGCCACACGGACATGCGACCAGAGATCAATCGCGGTTGGGGATGGTCTTCGCGAAGGAGCCGCCGAAAGAGCGCGTCCTGACGCTTTCGGCCACGAACGGCACTTTCAAGATTCCACCAGGCGATCCGAATTACCGCGTGGATGCCAGTTTTGAGGTTGGCACGGATGTGAAACTCTCTGGGTTGCATCCGCACATGCATGGCCGCGGCAAGGATTTTCTCTATCGCGTGGTCTATCCGTCAGGCGAAGACAAAATACTTCTGAGTGTTCCGCACTACGACTGGCACTGGCAGAATTGGTACACGCTGGACGAGCCGATCGATTTGCCGAAGGGCAGCAAGATTGATTGCACTGCACATTTCGATAATTCGGCGAGCAATCCGGAAAACGCCGACCCCACGAAGGAAGTAATCTGGGGGGAGCAGACCTGGGACGAAATGATGGTCGGCTTTTTCAATCTGGTTTTTGACGCCAAGCTGCCCGTGGAAGACCTTTTTCCAAGTAAGAAGAATCAAGCCGGTATTGCCAGCAAGTAGCTTGATTGCTTATCGCTGCCCCTGTCTAGGACAGATAAAGGTGCCATGGGTTGCCTCGTTACGCTCAACTGGGCCGCGCACCCAAAGACGCGATGGAGATCACCCGGAGAGTTAGCGCTGCGCGCCCGGGTGATTGTGTCGCACTTAGTCGTAGTGATCCAAGGCGCTCAAGTCGCGATTACAGTTGGTCTGGTCTATCATTCCTGTCCCAATGAATCCAAGTTCACAGAGACCATTGCGCCTTGCGCTGATCGGCATGTCCGGTGCGGGGAAGACGTTTTGGTCCCGGTCGCTCGCGTCTGCCGGGCATCCGGCAGTTTCGTGCGATGACAAGATTGAAGAGCGGCTTGCGTCGCGACTCGCGGCTGGTGGTTACGCGGGAATTAACGGAGTGGCGGCCTGGATGGGCTGGCCGGATTCGCCGACTTACGCTGAGCGGGAATCGCAATATCTGAGTGAGGAAATTGCGGTGCTGGAAGAAGTTCTGGATGACTTGGCAAGATCTCCAGAAAAGTCGCTTGTGCTAGATACGACAGGCAGCGTCATTTACGCCGGCAACCACCTGATGCTTCGCTTGCGCAAATTGATGACGGTGGTACATCTTGCCGCTTCGCCGCAGGAGCAGCAACTGTTGATCGAACGTTATTTGAACGATCCGAAGCCAGTGCTATGGAGGGGTGCGTTCCAAGCGAAACCTGGCGAAACGCCGCGAGACACCGTGGCTCGCTGCTATCCGAATTTAATCGCGGCACGAAGGCAGAGCTACGCTGCACTGGCGCATTGCACGATCGAAGTTGCGCAGCTTCGTGAGCTCCCGCATGATCCTGCGGCCTTTTTGAAGCTAGTCGAAAGTCGTGCAGGTGGCGCCGCGTGAGATATCGCAGTACAGCACAAAAAGCTCCGCTGACTTCGCTGCGCGGCGCTGTGCTGCGCGGCATGGCGCCCGATGGCGGGCTATACATGCCGGCGGAAATTGCGCGGCGCTCGCCGGAAGAGCTGGAAGAATTCCGCTCGCTGCCCTTTACGGAAGTTTGCTTTCGCGTGGTGAAGCCATTTGCGACACGGGACGTACCGGAAGAAATCCTGTGGCAAATTGTCAGCGAGGCGATCAATTTTCCAGTGAAGCTGGTTTCGCTTTCGCCCGGATTGCACGTCCTGGAGTTGTTTCACGGACCGACACTGGCGTTCAAGGATTTTGGCGCGCGATTTATGGCGCGGCTGATGGGTTATTTTGTGCGCAGCGAATCGCGGCCGCTTACGGTGCTCGTTGCGACGTCCGGCGATACGGGAAGCGCAGTTGCCCACGGTTTCCTTAACGTGCAAGGAATTCGCGTGGTTATTCTTTATCCTTCGAAACGGATCAGTGAAGCACAAGAAAAACAGTTCACTACGCTCGGCGAAAATATCACGGCGCTAGAAGTGAGCGGCACATTTGACGATTGCCAGCGGCTCGTCAAGCAAGCGTTCGCCGACGAAGCGCTGAACAAGAGAGCTTTTTTGACTTCGGCGAACTCCATCAATGTCGGACGCTTGCTGCCGCAGATGTTCTATCACGTTGCGGCGTACCGGCAGCTTCCGGTTGCGTCCGTGCCGCTCATCGTTTCCGTGCCGAGCGGAAATTTCGGGAATTTGACCGCGGGAATTTTTGCAAAACGAATCGGATTGCCGGTAGCAAGATTTGTTGCGTCCACGAATGCGAACGACGTTGTCCCCGAATATTTGCGGAGCGGGGAATTTCATCCGAGGCCCGCGAAAGCGACCTATTCGAACGCGATGGACGTGGGCAATCCGAATAATTTTCCTCGGCTGCTCGATCTCTGCCGCGGAAGGCTCGAATATGTACAGCGCGAAATTTGGGGGCACGCCGCGACGGATGCGGAAACGCTAGCGGAGATGAAATCGGTTTGGGAGCGCTATCGCTATATTGCTGATCCGCATACGGCAGTTGGGATTCTGGGTTGGGGAGCCTACAAACGCGAGCATCCCGAGCCTTCGCAAGGATTGGTTCTAGCCACGGCGCACGCAGCGAAATTTGCGGAAGTCGTGGAGAAGGCGATCGGCATTGCGCCGCCGCTGCCAGATCGGCTTGCCGCCTATCTCAAGCGGCGGAAGCTGTCTCTGCCGATGACTTCCTCTTACGACGACTTCAAACAGTTCCTTCTCGCATAGGGTAGTCTCCAAAAAGGCGCCTAACGCATTTCAGCAGACGAGTCTTGTTCAGCTATTTGTTTAAAGCCAGATGCAATTGGTTCATCCGCTGTACGTAGTTCGATCCTGGCCAGCGCCGGAATTGGAACGTAAATCGGGTCTCTAGTTGACCTGTATTTAAGTAGCGCTGCCCGCAACGTGGATACTTTCCATTGTTCCGCGAGCATTGGCCAGGCTGCGAACGTCCCCAACAGCACAATCTCGGGATCTACTGGATGCCGGTAAGAAACGAATGGATGGCTCAGATAGTGCACGACGGGAAGTGTCACCAGGATCGTCGCACAAGGAAGCACCCCATAATATTTCTGGTGCCAACTTCGCGCTAAGCCCCAAAACGCCATCAAGGAGAGTGTGGAACAGAAAACCATATTTACCGGATCCATCGGTTCATCCACCAGGTAATCCAGCCGTACGCTCCAGAATCCAAACCATGTGTAAACAAATCGGCGTACGCACATCCACAGATATGTCGCTAGATGGCTCTCGACGAACTGCAGCGCTTCGTGTTTTTTCTCCGCCATGTATCCGCTTTCGCCAATGCGCATCATCTCCTGGAGTTCGCCAATGTTTCGCGAGGGATGTTGGTTGTCGTTCCACCAATGCCGATGGCTACCCAAGTTGCCCACGGTCACTTCCAACCAAAAATTGTTCTTGATTAAGAAGGGCTCATGAAAAACGTTGTAATTGCGGACGAGCCATGGCGACACAGTAAGAACGCAAGCAATCCCCGCCGTTGCCAGCGCTGGCAAGGCATTCCGATTCAATCCTTTTTGGCGAATTGCGCCCCAACCAGAAAGAAAAGGCAACGGGGCAAGAATAGTGGGATTGATGAGAGCGCCGAGTCCACATAATGCGCCGTATCCAGCCCAATCTAGGAGCGATCGTTTGCGCTCGGCGAGCTCCAGCGTAAGCCAAAGAAGCAGAGTAAGCACGAGCGTACTCAGTGCCGTATCCCAGACCCAATACGCATCCAGGTACACGCTGTACGGAAAAAGCGCCCACGCCATTGCCGCATAGCCGCCCGTGAGTTCTCCGAATATCCTTTTTCCGGAAAAATAAATTGGTATGCAGGTCAGTGCCCCACACAGACTGTTAAATGCCAAAATTGCGCATGCCGAAGCTAGCGAAAATGTCCCCAGCACGTGGAAGATGCCCGACAGGAGCAACGGATATGCCGGGGCGAGCCACGCGCTTGGCCCCGTACGGCCAAAGAGCGGATTACTAAATCCGTTTCCGTTTGCGACCGAAGCGGCAACGAAGCCTGTTTCGTAGCCGAAATTCCAATGCTTTCGGGAGGGTTCGGTTCGGTCTTCCGCAACACATGCGCAGACAATCAAGCGCAGGGCAAGCGCCAGCAACACTGCAATTTTCAGTTTATTTCGTCGCCAATCTAACTTCTTCCAAACTCCTCTTGTCACCATGCTTTCGTCGGTTAACCGTGCTCTATTCAAAACATCTTCGAGAATCAGCGGTCCCAAGACGCACCTCTACTATTCCCGTGGATTTCCTTGTCCCTGCGAATTCAGATGTGGGCACGCCTATTTACGAGTGCTGGACAGGGTAAACCGACGGTGGGCACCACGTGAGATGCAAGAAGAGCCGAAACGGTTCCTCGGTCCCTGCTTTTTTTTACGATTGCTCACAATAAATTGAAATGAGTCTCTACAGGAAAACACCTAGCTTGAATTCAAGAAAGTACCGCTGTCCGGGTCTTCAAGACTTTCGCAAACGATCGAGGAAAAAGTAGAGAACCACGCCGACTGCAGCGTTAACGAGTGCGGCAACGGCGAGACGAATGGTAAACCACGGCTCGGCATGAGCGAGTAGCAGCCGTTGAACGAGCACGACGATTCCCTGATGCAGTGCGAAAAAGACGCCGGTTAGGGCAAAGCGCGCAGCGGGATGTTCGGTGTCGAGTTTTGCGCCGATGGAGGAGGCGAGATAGCCGATCAGCGTTTTTGCAATGCCGAAGAGGCCGAGAGGGGTTTTGCTCAGACTGTCCTGCAGCAAGCCAATCACCATGCCGAGAAGCAATCCCGTGGAGGGATTGCGGCGGCTCAATCCGAAGTAAATCGTAATGAGCAGCGGCAAATCGAGCGTCGCCACTTTCGGCCAATAGACCGGCAAGAATGCCTGGACGAGGAGCGCGAAAATCGTGGCGAACAGAATTGTTCCGCCGCGGAACTTGTGCACTTCAATGTGCGTTTCACCGCTGCGAAGATCGAAGGCGTCGTTCATCGGGGATTATCCGCGGGCTTCGCGGCCTGTTCCTGACTGCGTTTTCCAGCGGCCGTTTTTGCGGCGGTATCTTTCACGGCAGGTTTTGCCTGTGGCGGGGGGGCAGCAGAGTCGGAGCCTCCGGTTTTTTTCTTCATCACCACGGGATCCGTGGTCAACAGCACGATCACTTCTTCCAATTTTTCGAGTTGTGCTGAGGGACGCACGCGGATGAATTTGAACGGAGGCGCACCTACTTTTACTTCAGCTATCGTTCCCACAGGCAAGTCGCGCGGAAAAATGCGATCCATGCCGCTCGTGACGACGTGCTCGCCAATTTTTACTTCGTCATCGTTTGAAACGTATTTCATGCTGAGAAGCGGTTCGCCGGTTCCCCCGACCGGACTCTGAATACGCGTTTCCTCAATCATGGCGCCGACTCCGCTGTCCCGGTCCGTGAGCAGCAGCACCTGTGCAGTGTCGCTGAACGATTCAATCACTTTGCCCACTACGCCGTCGGGAGTGATAACGCCCATGTTCTTCTTGATGCCGTCGTGCTGACCGCGATCAAGGTAGATCACGGCGCTGTTCGCGTCTGCGCTTGAACCGATTACGCGCGCTCCGACCATGGGTACGCGTTCCTGCGTTTCGCGAAAGTTCAAAAGCCCCGCAAGGCGATCCGCTTCGGAAGCTTTGGCGCGCAGTTGAGAGATCTGTAGTTTGAGCGCGTCGTTTTCCTGCTTGAGGCGTTCGTTCTCTCTGGCGGTATCGCTAAGAGCGAAGTAGTGCCTCCACGTGCCGCGAACTTTGCTGACACCCCATGCACCCGCGCGTTCGAATGGAGAAACCGCAGAAACTGTCCAGACTCGGATGAGGCTGCCCTGGGATTCACGCGTGATTTGCAACGCGAGCAGCAGCACCTGCACCACTACTACTATGGTGAGCAGGACCAGCGAGCGATGGCGAGAAGGAATGGCGACCATGGAGGCGCTAATTTCGCTTTCTGTTGGGCAGCAACAATCCGTCGCTGGTGACGGACGGCAGTAGCCAGGTAATTCAGTTCGAACGACAAATTGAAATCCGCAACGGGCAATATCAGTCGATACAAACCATGCGCAGCAATTTGAAATCGCTCAGCATTTTCCCCGTGCCCAGCACGACGGACGCGAGCGGATCATCGGCGATTGAAACCGGAAGGCCGGTTTCCTCGCGGATGCGCTTATCGAGATTCTTAAGCAAGGCGCCGCCGCCGGTAAGAACGATGCCGCGGTCGCTGATGTCCGCGGAAAGCTCCGGTGGCGTGCGTTCCAACGCGACGCGAACTGCGTTCACGATGGTCGCCACACATTCACTGAGAGACTCACGAATTTCGCTGTCGTCAATCGTCACCGTACGTGGCACGCCTTCAATCAGGTTGCGGCCCTTCACTTCCATGGTGAGCGGCTTTTCCAGTGGATAGGCGGAGCCGATTTCCATTTTGATTTGTTCAGCAGTACGTTCGCCGACGAGTAAGTTGTATTTGCGCTTGAGGTATTGCATGACGGCTTCGTCCATTTCGTTTCCGGCAACGCGCACTGAGCGTGAATAGACGATACCGCTCATGGAAATCACGGCGATGTCGGTTGTGCCACCGCCGATGTCCACAACCATGTTTCCGCTGGGCTCTTCAATCGGCAATCCCGCGCCGATGGCCGCAGCCATGGCCTGCTCAACGAGATAAACTTCGCTAGCACGGGCGCGATAGGCGGAGTCCTGCACAGCGCGTTTTTCCACCGGAGTAATTTCGCTGGGAACTCCAATGACAATCCGCGGATGCACCAGAACGCGGCGGTTGTGCGCCTTTTGAATAAAATAAGTAAGCATTTTTTCGGTAACTTTGAAATCGGCGATGACGCCGTCTTTCATTGGCTTGATGGCCACGACATTGCCCGGCGTGCGGCCGAGCATTTCCTTCGCTTCGCGGCCGACAGCGACAACTTCGCCGCTTACCTTGTTAATCGCAACGATCGAGGGCTCATTCACAACAATCCCTTTTCCGTGCGAAAACACCAGTGTGTTCGCCGTGCCCAGATCGATCGCAAGATCGGACGAAAACAAACTGAACACCGACCTCATGTTGTAACCGTTCTTGTTCATTCCCCCAGTCCTTCTGTGAAGCTCTGCCCTTCACCCATTCGGGAGACAGACTCTATTGTCCCCGAACCATTGTCACTGAATGGCGCATCCAGCGCAAAATCGCGCCGCTGCGATGGAATCTCTTATTTTGGCACAACGATCGTGAACTGCTGCCGCGCTGTACCACCACGCCGGTTCTGGCCGATGATAACGATCGTGTGCTCGCCGGGCTCAAGGGCTTCCGTGAAATAACGGAAGTTGCCGTCCGCGGCGATATTCGCCACGGGCTGTCCGTTGATAATCAGTGCTGCTCCGGGCTCAGTGCGCCCGGAAATCTCCGCGACGCGTCCGTGAAGCTGTGTGCCCGAAATCTCCAATGCCATTTCTTGCGCTTTGCCCTGCGCAAAGAGTGCGAATTTGAATGCTTCGCTAGGTTCGCTGGTCTGTTTTTTCGAATCAACGGCAATGACGTTCCAGAAGTAGTCTCCCGCGTCCAGGCCGCTGACGTCGGCGGTCGTGCCAGGAACTTTCACTTCGCGAACCATCTTCGTAAACATATTTGTCGCGCTGATGCGCAACGTGTATGAGATCGCGTCGGATACGGGCTTCCATTCAAAGTGAACGCTCGCCGTCTTGGGATTCTCGGTAACAATCGGAGCGAGGTTGCGCGGCTCGGAGAGAACGGGAGGTGCAAGAACATCGGACTTCGTGATCACTCCGTTGTTCGGGATGAGAGCTCTCTGATAGGTCCCGATTTCTACTTTTTCTTGACCGTGTTCAACCGTCGCACTGCCGTTGGTGATTGTGATTTCTCCTTCCTTGGTGTTCGGATCGGCTTTGACGGATGCGCGGCTGTTTGGACGAACCTGAGCAGTGAAATCTTCCGCGCTAACCGCGGCGTGCGAATTCGGAGAACTGGCCGTGGACAAATCCACCTGACCGGTGTTGATGTGAACACTGGTGCTCGTCTGGTCGTGCGTCATGCTGTTTTCTTCGACGGTGACTAGCGTTTCTGGCTTCACAACATACGACGTGGAGTCCGCGAAGGCGATGCGCGCCAGTCCATCGGAACCAGTTTGGATCAAGTCGCCCTTGTCCAGAACGGTATGGTAATCCGCGTCCACCCACTGCACGGAATTGACGCGCTTGACCTGAACTTTTCCATCGAGGTTTACAAATTTGATTTTCGATTGACCTGCCGCGAGCGGGTCCGGATCGGGAGTTGCGACCGCGTTGGCAACTTTCTTCGCGACGAAGGCATACACGCTTGGAAAGACGAAGTAAACCGAGGCGAATACAACACCTGCAACAAGCAAAACAAAAACGGCCACGGTCTTGTACGAAACGGCGTGCCAATAAACCTCGACGCGGCGGACCTTATTGCCTTGTGACGAGCGTGAATCCATGGGCCTCTAGTTTTCCCGTTTGGGCGCGGCGAGTGCGCCAATCTCGCAATTTAGCACACTGCCACGCACGCGGCAGCGCGGCGAGAGGCTGCGTAGTCAAACTGCAAATAGCGTCCGAGAAACAATTGCGCGTTGTGTGGAAAATCGCTCCGCGCACTGAAGAGCGCAAGCCAAATCCAGACGCCGCGGAGGAACTGTGGTTAGGCCCCGAGGCGGGAATTGATTTGGGTGTGGGCGAACGCTCGTCTATAATCTAAGGTTTGGCCACCTATTAGGAAGTTTTGGGAGAGGGAGACGCAGGGAATGGCGGGCTTATTTGAGAACAAACAGGTCCTTATGAGGATCTTCATCGGGATTTTTGTTGGGCTGATTGCCGTCAGCATGCTGCTCTATCTCGTGCCCCAGGGGCCTGGAACAGGTGCAGCGTCCACAGACACGGTGGCGACCGTCGGCGGCCAGAATATTTCGCTGCAGGACGTGCAGCAGCAGCTCACACAGATCGAGCAGCGAGGACAGTTTCCCAAGGCGCTGGAGTCGCTCTACGCGCGGCAAATCTTGAATCAGCTGATTTTCGCCAAAGAGATCGAATTCGAGGCTAACCGGCTGGGCATCACCGTCACAAGCGAGGAGATGGCCACCCTGATCAAGCAAATCCTGCCGACGGCATTCAATGGGGACAGTCCCGTAGGGATGGATCAATACGCGGCGCTGGTGCAACAGAGATTTCAACGTACCGTTCCCGCATTTGAGAGCGAGCTAAAGCAGGAAATGCTCGTTGATAAGTTCCAAAAACTGGTGACGGATGGTATCAGTGCCAGCCCTGCGGAACTGAAGGACCAGTTCTATTACCAAAACCAGAAAGTGAAGCTGGACTACGCTTTGATTAAGCCGGAGGATCTGGAAGCAAAAATCACGCCGGATGAAGCGGAGCTTAAGACGGCGTACGAAAAGAACAAAGCCAAGTACCAGGAACCGGAACGCCGCTCCGTGCGGTATGCGCTGATTGACGTCAACAAAATGCGGCAGACGGCTCAGGTTTCCGACGATGAATTGAAGCAGATCTATCAACAAAACATCGCGCAGTTTCAGGTGCCAAACCGGGTGCATGTGGAGCACATTCTTCTCTTTACGCGTGGAAAAACAGATGCCGAAGTCGCGGAAGTTCAGAAGCGCGCAGAGAACGTTCTTAAGGAAGTGAAAAAAGGCGGGAAATTCGAAGATTTAGCCAAGAAATACTCCGAAGATACGCAGACAAAGGACAAAGGCGGCGATTTGGGCTGGGTGATGGCGGGGCAGACAGTGCCTGCCTTTGAGAAGGCGGCATTCAGCACTCCCAAAGGCGCGACTTCCGACCTGGTGAAAACGGAATTCGGCTTTCACATTTTGAAAGTGGCTGATAAGGAGACGGCCCACACTGTGCCGTTCGAAGAGGCGAAAGCTCAGCTCATGGTGAATGCCCGGGCGAACAAAGGCGACGCCAACGCGAACGCCCTTGCCGACAAGGTGAGCGCGGCGATTCGCAAATCGAACAAGATTTCGCTGGACGAATTGGCGAAGGAGTTCAACCTGGACGTGGCAGACACAGCGCCTGTAAGTGCGACAGACCCCTTGCTTTACTTTGGAACCGGCTCAGGCGTGAAAGATGAGCTGTTTCGTTTGCGGCAAGGTGAAGTAAGCATGCCAATCCACACAGACCGTGGCTATGTGGTTCTCACCCTGAAATCCGTGATTCCTGCGCATCCGGGAACGTTCGAGGAAGAGCGCGAAAAGGTGCTCGCTGACGTGAAACGGGAGAAGTCGGTCCAGTTGGCGAAGTCCAAGGCTGAGGAGCTGGAGAAGCGTGTCAAGGGTGGCGAAAAGCTCGATGCGGCAGCCAAAGCGCTTGGGCTCGAAGGCAAAACCAGTGATGCCTTTTCGCGTTCTGGCTCGATTCCTGGCGTTGGCAGCGTAAAACAGCTTGCGGCGGCGTTCCAAATGAAACAAGGTGAGCTTGCGCCCGTCCTGAACCTTGGTTCCAATTGGCTCGTATATCGGATAGCCGAGAAGACGGAGCCGAATCCGGATGATTTTGAGAAACAAAAGAAAGATCTGACACAACAAGTGCTCCAGGAGAAGCGTTCCTTGGCGTTCGAATCGTTCCGGAGCGCCCTGGAAGACCGGCTGAAGAAAGAAGGAAAGTTGAAAATCATGCCGGACAAACTCAAGAACTTTGGGAACTTGGGCTAGTTGTTTTCTTCATAACCTACACAAAATAAAAGCTTTATTTTGTTAGACACAGGGACTTGTCTTTCCTCTCGCGTCCCAGTAGCCTATTGTGTCCCTAGGAGTTCCTACTTGGGACCTACTTCCATGGCATTCCAGCCCGGAAACCACAAAAGACGGTGAATCCAATGGCAGCCCGTACAAGTGCGAGCCGAAACGACTATCGTTGCAGCATCGAACGCAATCAGGGTGGCAAATATTGTGTGCGCGTCCAAGTTTATTACCCGAGGCATGCCTGGACGCTCAGTGTGTACTTCCTGGCTGGTTCGTTTGACAGGGCAATGAAGAAGCTCGAGGAGTCCCTGGACTTCTTGCAGAAGAACGAAGAAAAGCTGTGGTTCTGGGGCGTTGACCGGGCTGAGGATATGGGTTTCTCGGCGGAATTCCTGAAAGAGGCGGGGCTGAGGCTGGATCAGAGAACCGAGTTTCCGCGAAAGGCGACGAGTCTTTCGCTTGCTCCCGAAAAGGAAGTGCCTGCCTTTGTGCTTGGTCCGATACGACGGGGATTGGCGGAATTGGTGGATGCGCCGAGAGCCGCGCTGGCCGGCGACTAAGAAAGTCCCTTCAATCGCAGCCAGCGCCGGCGGCGGCTTCTTGTTTTCAGTAGAAAAACATCTACCTCAGCCCAAACAGCGTTACCTGGGGCTTATGTTCCCAATGGGCCTTGCTATACCAGAGTTCGACGTTGTCAATGACTCGGTGTTCCCCGGGCAATTCGATGGCGCGAGTCCGCTCGCCGTCAGGAATGACTGCACGGATCGAAAGTTCCTCTGATGTGCCATTACCGAAGTGAACTACGACGCGATCGAATTCTATGGCACCGCCACGAACTCGTAGCTGAATCGCGCGGAAATGACCGTCGTGCTTGCCGACGTGAATCTTGTCATGATCATGGTCGCCATCAACGTGAGACTCGCCTAGGTATATCCATTCCTCCGCATAGGCTTTGACGGTGATCATGCAAAGAAACAGCAAGCCGAATAACATGGTGATTCGCTTCTTGTTCATGGTTTCTCCTGTCGCACAAATGGTGTCGTACGGTTCGGGTCGTTGTCACAAACGACCCTTGGGTTGGCGCACCCTCCGTCGGCCTGTTGTTTCAGTGCACCAGGACGTTCTTTCATGAACCTACACCTATAACGAACATCGGCATAAGAAACTGAACCCAGAAGTTGCCTAAAAGTAGCGAGGCCTCCCTTTGGGAGGCCTCGGCGCGACTTCGATGTGATTGATGGGAGCTTACTTAGCTCTTTCAGCTTTGTCCGGCGGCGCTGGCCTTGGTGTTCGAGGGCGCGCTCATATTCGCCATCCACTCCGCGGCTCTGCGGTCCATTTCGTCCTGAGGGACGTCTTCTACGTGTGTAGAGATTCCCCAGTGGTGGCCGAACGGGTCAATCACTTTGCCGTAGCGATCGCCCCAGAACATCGTCGTTACCGGCATGCTGGGTTTGCAGCCCGCAGAGACAGCTTGATTGAAGAGCAAGTCTGCGTCCTCCACATATAGATAAAGACTGGAAGAAGGGAGCGCGCTAGGATCCGGCGCGACGGACATCTCTGGGTACTCGCCGCCGAGAAAAATGATGGAGTCGCCGATTTGCAATTCGGCGTGCATGACGTTGCCGTCGGGCGAGGGCATGCGCAACCTCTCCTTCGCACCGAGCGCAGTCTTGTAGAACTCTATTGCACGCGCGACGTCTTTGCAGGTCAAGGATGCTGTGATTGTGTGGAAACCCTCAGGAACGGCTTTCACTGCTGGACTCATAAGAACCTCTCAAGTGGAAAGATTTGGCGTGCTGATTGGGGCAGAGGTGGGAGTCCAACCCACACGCAGGGGAGTGGTTTACGCTTGCGGGAAAACGAAGTCAATAAGGAATCTCGATATTGGAGACACTTTACAAAGAATTTATGGAAGAAGCGCTGAAAGGCCCTCGTTCGGGAAGAAATTTGGATCAGAACGGCAAAGGCCGGATACGATTCGAGTCGTATCCGGCCTTTGTAATTGTAAGTTTGCTTAGAAGCTGAACCGCAGGCCGACCTGCATGACGCGGGGGTTGCCTTGAATAGCTGTGAAATTCGACCAGTTACTCGGAGGATTCAAGCCACGACGCGCCGGGTCGCGAGCTACGCCAATTCCCGTCCTGCTTCCGTCAATGGTGCCGAAAGGCTGGTAGTTCGCCACGTTGAAGACTTCCCAGCGAACCTGAAGGACTTGCTTTTCACTCCACGGCATCTGGAATGCCTTACTCAGTCCCAAGTCGCCGTTTGTGTATCCAGGGACGCGCAAATAGTTTCTTGGACCAGATTCTCCCGGATAGGCGTTGCGGAACCCTTGATACACCGTTTTTAGGTCGCATCCACTGCCACCGAAGAGCTTTGGTGCGCCTGTGCCAAAAGGATCCGGCGTTCCGACACGGGACGAGCAGGTGTGAATTGGAATGGTTGAAGTAACGTTCGCTTGAACGTTCCAGTTCGTTGCCCACCGAGCATCATCGAACGGCATACCCTGAGCTTCGGGTAGTCCTGTGTTCCAGCGGAAGATGCCGGAAAGTTGCCAGCCACCGAAGGCAGCTTGCATGAAGCCATTGCTATTGGACATGAACCTTCGGCCCTTGCCGAACGGCATTTCCCAAACCGCCGACGCATTGACTAAGTGTCGAATGTCAAAGTCGGAGTTCCCGTACCAATCGTGCTGACGAATTGGATTCACGATAAATGCGGCACCGAACGCGCTGAATGTCTGAAGGCCGGACGCATCGTCCAGCGAGTGGGAGTAAGTGTAGTTGAAGTCCATCGTGAACGTCTTCAGGCGCTGCCGCAGCGTAACCGTCATGCCTTGATAGTTGGAATTCCCGATGGTGCTCCAAGCAGAAAGCGCGCCGTACTGGGGCTGCGTAAATTTTGTGGCCAAACCGGCGTCGAAGAGAGCAAGGTCCACTTCCGCCTGGGCATCCGTCCAGTCGTTGCCCGCAAAGAACGCAAGCGGGTTCGAAGGAGTTCTGCTTTGCATTCCATAGAAGACTTGAGTCGGCGTCCAAGTTGAGGGAAAGCCGGCGTCGATGTTCGGGTCGCTATTAAAGAGATCTACGAGATTGGCAGGAAACAGGTTATCGAAGAAAGGTATCGAGGCGATTTGGTTGGTATTGACTCCCAGCTGCCGCTGTTTTTCCAACATTGTTCCAGCGGTGTACCAATCCATGCCGCTCTTGGGATCGCGGAGGTCGTTGAACGCGGCCACGTCGCGGCGCGCGAGCAAATGACGGGCCGATCGCCCAATATACGATACCGAAAGCGTTGTGCCCGCCTTGAACTGTCGTTCATAAGTCAAGTTCCAGACATATTCGGTTGGAGCTTGAAGCTTGGAGTCTATGCTGGACTCAATTCGTTCCCCTTGGTCGCTTGGTTGCTGAAGCGGGAATTGCAAGTTGGGTGGTACAACGACGTTAGGCAGGCCGTGTATATCCTGGTTGAAACTTGTAAACAACGGCGCCAGGCTGCCGGCGCTTGTATCATAAGTATTTGCGGGAGTGGTGTAGTTTGAAGTAAAGCCCAGCGTGTTGTTGAGGTCGAAGTCCACCGCCAAGGCTTGACCGTAGTAATCGTTGGTCAAAGCAAAGCCGCTGCGAATGGAGGATTTGCCGGAATCTCCAAATATCGAGTGGAAAAGACCGCTCGAAAAACTGGGCGACCATGCTACGGCAACCCGGGGCTGGAAATTGTTCTTGTCCCAGTTGTACATGGATTTGCCGCCGTTCGCAGGGCCAGAGCGATTAATTACAATCGGGTCCACGAAATTGTTGCCTTGCGAAGCAGCCGAAAGCCGCTCCTGGAAGTAAGTGCCGAGTGGAGTGGTGGGTTGCACTTCAAATCCCTGCGTCTCATATACCGGTCGCTCCAGGCTATAGCGCAATCCAAGTGATAGCGTGAGATGTGGACGAATCTTCCAAGCATCTTGCACATATCCGTCATAAGCCTGCGTGGCAAAGTTACGAGCAGTAGGGACGCCGGGATTGAGCAACGAACCGTCCTTTCCGAAGGTGAAATCGGCAGTGTATTGAGAATAGCGCCCGATAATGGCGGTGGCAGCGTTCTGAACCTCGTTAAAGGAGTTTAGCGATTGTCCGGCGTGTTCATCACCCTTGAGACCGTTGGCGCTCAGGTATTTCTGGAAGTCATCGGAAACATGCTCGCCGGCTCCCGCATAGAACGAGGGGTTCGTTATAGCATTGTCGAAGGCATTGGCGAAGCTCGTTCGCTGATTGTTCACCCTGCGAATGTTGGCACCGAACTGGAAGACATGCTTTCCATGGATCCACGAGAGGTCGTCCGTCCAGTTGTGGACGGGAGTTACACGGCTGAGGCCGTGAAGTTGGTTGTTCGGTTGGAAGACGAATCGAAAACTAATGTCGTTCCCGAAACTATCACCACCGGAAGTAAACGCTTGGCGAGTTAGGCCATAACGAAAATTGTTCACAAGATTGTTGCTGATCGTCCATGTATGACCGAAGGCGATTCCCGCTGGGTGACTCCAAATAAACGGGATAGGAGTATCGGGAAACGCCTCCAAGTGAGTAGGATCCGGGTCTGCTTGATTGTCGCTGATGTAGTTCAGGCGCACGAACACGTTTTGCTTCTTGTTCAGTACATAGTCAAAGCGGGCAAAGTGAGAGTTCAAACGCACCGGTTTGGGAGCATTAAAACGGAAACCGCTGGTGTTCAAGCCGTCTCCCACGGTTGTATCGTTCGCCGGATATTTAGCGGCAGCATCTGCCAGCGCCGAAAGCGCGGCAGGATTGATGCCCGCGTCTGCGTATGCCTGCTGATTCTGCGCAAGACTTAGCGAAGCTGGAGCGATGGAGTTGCAAGCGGGATCAAGGCAGTAGGTGTAATTGATGATGCCTTGGCCCAGGCTTGGTAAAGGCACAACCTCAGTTACTGGCTTGGCCGTGGCTTCACGTCGCCCTTCGTAACTATAGAAGAAGAACAACTTGTTCTTGACGATCGGCCCACCCACAGCGCCCCCAAAGGTGTTACGAACGAGCTTTGTGCGATCCACGCCTGCGGCATTGCTGAAGAAATCATTCGCTTCGAACAGAGAACCCCGATAGAACTCGAAAAGTGCGCCATGCCATGCATTTGAGCCGGACTTAGTAACCAGGTTGATTTGCGCTGCGGAGGATCGCCCTTCGTTTGCATTAGCATTAACCGTAGTGACGCGAAACTCTTCGATTGCCTCTGCATTTAGCCGGAGCACGGGACTTGCGATATCGCTGCTCTGTGCTTCGTTGATATCAATACCGTCAAGAGTGATGTTGGATTGGTCGCTGCGGGCACCAGCCACATAGCCGTCCGGGGTTACACCCGGTTGCAAAGTAAGCAGTGCGAGCACATTGCGCCCTTCCAAGGGCAGTTGGGTAATCTGCTGAGCAACCATGGTATTTCCCAATGTCGCATCTTGGGTATTGATCTGGACTGCGGAAGAGGATGCTTCGACCTGAACGGTTTCCGTAACGCTTCCTACCTCTAACCTGACGTCAAGAGTAGTTACATTGTCCACCAGCGCATGTACGTGGCGGAATTCGGCCTTGCGGAAGCCGGGAGCTTCCACTGTAAGGTCATAATCGCCAATAGGTATCAATTCGAAGCCATAGCCGCCAGTCGCAGTCGATTCTTGAGACCTTGAGAAGCCCGTGGCGATATTCTTAATATTGACGGTCGCGTGTCCCACGGCGGCACCCTGTGAGTCAGTGATGGTGCCTCGGATCGTTGTGGAACCGCCTTGACCCCAAGCGTTGGATTGAGCAATTAGGCAAACGAGGATAAGAGCAAGCCCGGCAAAAACATTACGACCAGAAAAGCGCATTGATAATCCCTCCTGAGTCGCCAGGAGGTGGCAAGCCGTGCGGACACACCAACACGCGGAATACGAAGGAGAATCTAGCTGAAAAAAAGATAGCGCCCCGAAATCAGAGGGCGCACCACCATCCCCGTCGTACCCACTGCCACCACAAAGCGTTGCGGAACTAAATAGTCCTTGTAAGAACACAAGTCAAGAGATTTCTGTACATAAAGCTTAGGTGGAGAGAATCCAAATTTTTAACTAATACGTTTTAAGTTTGAGAATTTAAGGGTAGTTAATACTGAATAGAAACTACCTCAGAGCGGTTTCGGATGCGCCGCGAGCGCTTCGCGGAACGAGTTTAAGTTGGACTTGTCCACGACGGCCGTGCCCGTATCCACCCACTTCGGCAGTGGAGATGAGGGAGCTGTGCGCCATTCCTTGAATTCGTGCACGGCATTGTGGTGAAGGTCGTCCGCGAACTTCAGGCTGTAGTAGCTCATGACGTAGGGTTTTTGCGTAATCGTGGCGGTAATCACGCCGCGTTCAATCCAATCGAGCGTAGCGGGGTCTTTGTCGAACGCGACGATAGGAATTTTCCCCTGCAGGTCCAGACGGTGAAGTGCTTCCGCGGCGCCCGAGCCGCCGGATGCCTCGAGGCACAGCACGCCGTCGAAGCTGGCTTTACCTTTGATCAGCGCAGAAATACTGTCATTGGCGACGCGCGGATCTCCGTTGTCGTCGAGCGTCTGAATCACTTTCACGCCTGGATACTTATTCAGTGCGTCGTTCACACCGCGGACGCGCTCATCAAGATTGAGCTGGCCGGGAATAGTCACGAGAACAATCTGTCCCTTGCCTTTCAGAATTTCAGCGATGCGCCTGCCGCTTTCTTGTCCCGCCCGAAAATTATCCGTGCCGACGAAGAGGACGCGTTTGGATTCCGGAGCGTCGGAATCCATTGTGATTACAGGTATGCCTTGTGTGACGGCTGAGCCGATCGCTTCCTGGAACAACTCGGGCCGTGAGACGGAAATCAAAATTCCTGCCGGATTTTCGCTGACTGCTTTTTGAAAAGCCCGCAATTCCTCTTGTGGATCGAAATTTTCCGGGCCGACGAGTTCCGCCTTGACACCCATCTGTTGAGCGACGTCGCGAAGGCCGGCTTCTGCTTCCTGCCAATACGGCAGTTTCACAGTTACGGCGACAAGTACGTAACGCTCTTTCTCTTCGTGATATGGCTTCTGGCAGGATGCTGCGCCCAGGATCGCGCAAATGGACAAAACAGACACAAGCGTGCGACGGCTTCGCATGGGAGCCCTCCTCAATGGGAATCTCTTCGTTCAGCGAACATTGTTGAGCTACCGGGGATAAGTCAGACGCGGACGGGGGAAGCCTACCACAGTCAGGCGGGGAGGGAAGCAATAAGAAAAGAAAAGCCCCGCTCTGTTTGACGAAAGAGAGCGGGGAAAGGATTCTGTCAATAAAGCGTGGACGAAGGAGCGAAACTATTCGGCTCTTTTCACTACGGCACAAGCAATTCGCGCCGGCGACGCGGAAGCGCCCGGTGCTCCGACGGCGTGAATCACGATCGAAGTACCACCGTTGCTGAAAATGGAATTCGGTTGGTCTCCAAAAGAGACGTTGGGAGCGACGACGCTAACGTGAGCCGTGCCGTCCGCAGCGACGATCAGCATGAAGTCAGGAATGTCGCCCGCGGGCATGGAGCCTTGGCTGTGGTCCATCTGCCCGGCAGGACTGAAGTGAGGTCCCGCGGACTTGAAATCCGGCGCTTCGCACTTCGCCACCTGGTGAATGTGGATGGAGTGATCGCCGGCAGGCAAACCCTTAATGTCCAACTTGATTTTCACACCCTTTGGCGCTTCGGAAAGTGTTGCGGTGCCAACGGTCTGGCCTTCACTGTTCTTGAATTCGCTTGTGACTGGTTTGGATGCTGCTTTTGGATGATTTTCCTGTGCTGCGACTCCGGAAACGGCCACAAAACAGAGTGCGGCGACACACAAGGACAGATTGCGAGCGACGAGCTTCATGCGGACACTCCTATGACTCAATCTTAGGTGAATGATTTTCGCCCCTGCGGGGGCGGTCACCTAAGTCTAGCCGTGAGTGCGGGGAACAAGTGACGCGTGTCACCAGAGGGTTATCAGCCAGGCATAGAACCAGGGGCGGTGCGTCAGCGGTAAAACTGCGGGAACTCGCGCTTCAGCAATTCGAGTTTCGGCATGTCCATCGCGCGGATATAGCCGTCATCCGGATGCTTGACGAGATAATTCTGGTGGTAGTCCTCCGCATCGTAGAAGACTTTGTAAGGAATGACCTGCGTGACGACGGAGTGTTTGTACACTTTCGCTGCATCAAGCTGCGCGATGTACGCCTCGGCGACCTTCTTCTGCTCTTCCGTCGTGTAGAAGATTGCAGAGCGGTATTGCGTTCCGATGTCCGGTCCCTGGCGATTCTTTTGCGTGGGGTCATGCACCACGCCGAAGAAAACCATCAAGAGTTGCCCGTACGTGATGCGCGATGGATCATAAACAACGTGCACGCTCTCCGCATGACCAGTCGAGCCCGTGCAAACAAGTTGGTAGTAAGGATGTTCGACAGTGCCGCCGCAGTAGCCAGCCGTGACTTTTTCAACGCCGATTACGTGTTGGAACACGGCTTGCGTGCCCCAGAAGCATCCACCGGCAAAGACCGCTATTGCCTGCGCCGGCTTATCGGCGAGTGGGGAATCCACACTTGGCGTAGGTAGTGGCGCGGATGGATGACTCGTTGGTGCCGAAATCGCGCGAACGGCGGACCAGATCACAAACACAACAAAAGCGACCCCGAGTAGAATGCGAGCGAGAGTCGGAGGCCTAGTAGAGAGTTCCATGGTTCTATCCAGCGTACTCTAACAACCTGCATTCAACAATTACGTCAAACTCTTAGTGTTGGATGAGGCCGGCGGTTTGAATAGAGCAGTCTCGGTATGTAAGGAAGGCTTCGAAACGCACGCCTGATTTGCGGCATCATAGTGATGAAAACGAGCTCGACCAGGAGAGATGCAGATGAGCGGATTTTTTCGAATGATGGCAGTTGCGGGAGCGCTGACGATGGCTCTGCCGGGGCTTTCAGCTGCTCAAGTGACCCACGGGAAAAAGCCGGATTTACCTAAGCCGTTCGCCACGCAGTCCGCCGGAAACGGCCCGGACGAAATCAAACGCCCTGACGGATTCTTGCCCTCTGTGCCGAATGGGTTTCACGTCAATGTCTATGCGGAAGACTTCAAGACGCCGCGGTGGATGTTCGTCGCTCCGAACGGCGACCTTTTTGTGGCGGAATCGGGAGCCGGAAGAATCGAGATTCTGCGTGACCCAAAGCAGATCGGTAGCGCGCAGGAACGAGAGACGTTCGCCAGTGGACTGCATTATCCATTTGGAATTGCGTTCCATGACGACTACGTGTACATCGGAAATACGAACGAAATCGTTCGCTATCATTACGACCCAAAGACTTCCAAGCGCACCGGCGAATCGGAACACGTACTCGATGTGCCCTCCGGTGGCCACTCAACGCGATCGCTGGCGATTGCGCAGGACGGAAAACACTTGCTGATCGGTGTTGGGTCCGCCGGAAATATCGAGGCAGACGACCCACCGATTCGCGCGGCGATTACCATCTGCGATTTAGACGGAAAGAACGGGCGGCAGTACTCGACAGGTCTGCGAAATCCGGTTGGACTGGCATTGAATCCGACGACCGGACAAATCTGGACCTCGGTAAACGAGCGAGATGAACTGGGTGACGACTTGCCGCCGGACTATTTTACATCCGTGCAGGACGGCGGATTTTACGGCTGGCCATACAGTTATATCGGTTCGAACATCGATCCGCGCGTGAAGCAGGAAAAACCCGACCTTGTTGCGCGAGCGATCATTCCTGACGTTTTACTTGGCGCGCACGTTGCTCCATTGCAGTTTGCGTTTTATACGGGGAAGCAATTTCCGGAGAGCTATCGTGGCGGCGCATTCCTTGCGGAACACGGTTCATGGAACCGCGCAAAGCGCGCGGGCTACCAAGTTGCGTTCATCGGATTCAAAGACGGGAAAGCCTCCGAGGATCCTGCCCTTTTCCTGACCGGATTTGTGCCGGATGCCAGCAAAGGCCTTGTGTATGGCCGCCCCGTGGGCGTGGCCGTTCTACCGGATGGATCGCTAGTCGTTGCCGATGACGGGCCCGGAATCATTTACCGCATTAGCTACGGAAAATAAATTTAGCTTACGGTGAGCGTGAGGGAAATAGTTTGCGGCGGTAGGTTGCTTGCCGCTGCGCTCACAGTAATCGTGTACGTCCCCTTCGGCGTGACAACCGTTTGCGTTGGCGGCGTAATCACATTGCTGCCATCTTCCTAGATAGATAACATGTATAGATAGGTTAAAGTGACAAGCGTAGCTGTTCCATTTTGGAACAAGCCTGCAACGCAGCGTTTACCGGACGTTCATTTAGCTTTAACAAGCCCCGGTCTACTCTCCGGGGCTTATGGAACCTGTCAAACTGGATGTTCATGTGAAAGAAAGCAACAACGGCACTCCGTCCGTTGCCAAACTCGACGGCAGGCTGGTGCTCGAAACGGTCACTGAATTCCTGCAAACGATGAGGCCACAGACTTCACCGAGCCTCGTCCTCGACATGAGCGGGGTGTCGTTCCTTGATTCCGCTGGAGTTGGCGCGCTGGTGCAGCTCTTTGTGCACCGGCGCAATCAGGGACAAAAGTTTGCGCTGGCCGCGCTGACGGGGCAGGGAACCGCGGTGATGCAGGTTTCTGGGTTAGTAAAGCTGTTGCCGATTTTTGCTTCCGTCGCGGAAGCAGAACAACCGCCAAGCTAAGCCTGGGCGTCCTTCAAAATTTTCACTAATTCCGCTGCGGCATAAGGCAGGCGCGCTCCTCGGCGGGAAACCAGATAGACATGGCGCGGCAAGTTCAACTGTCGCACCTTCACTTCCTTCATCCAGCCGTGATCGATTTCCCATGCAACGCACATGCGCGGGACGATCGCCACGCCCATCCCCATTTGCACGAATCGCTTGATGCTCTCAATCGTCGGCAGTTCTGTCGGCATGTTGAGTACGGTCCGATTGCGCGCGAAAAGCTCGATCACGCGTCGGCGGAACGGTGATTCCACAATATGTGCGACGAAGGATTCGCCGCCCAGATCGGCAACGTCCACTTCACGGCGTTTCGCCAGCGCATGCTTTGGTGGAACAACGAGCGTCAATTCGTCTTTAAGGATTTCAGTCGCGTGTAACTGCGGATCGCGTGGCACATAGGAGATAGCTCCCAGATCGAGCCGGTAGTTCAGCACCTCGTGTGGAATGTCGCGGGAAAACATGCGATGGACGCGAATTTGAACGCCGGGATGCAGTTCGCGAAACTTTGCAATTGCCGGCATAAGCGCATGAATCGAGCTTTCGTTCACGCCAAGGGACAGCTCGCCACGCTGCAGGCCCTCTAGCTCACTCAGGCCTTTTTTCACTTCGTCGCGCAAATTAATCAGGCGCTCGGCGTAATCCTTCAGAAGAGTTCCTGCGTCCGTCAGCCGAACCGGCCGGGCGCCGCGCACAAAAAGCTTTTGCCCAAGGTCATCTTCGAGCTTCCGAATCGCCAGGCTAACCGCGGGCTGCGTGCGGTAGAGCCGTTCGGCGGCACGGGAAAAACTGCCTTCACGCGCGACCATTAAGAAGACTTGGAGTTCGCTGAGGTCCATGGTATGAGCCAGAAGCATTATAAGGCAGGATTATCAAATGCAGAACAAAGATAAATTTGACCGCAGGGTACTGAATTTGCGTTACTTGAGTTAAGGGAGACTCCATGGACGTAGTGCGCATCTTTGATACGACCCTGCGCGACGGCGAACAGTCGCCCGGCTTCTCCATGAATACGGAAGAAAAGATCCGTATGGCGAAGCAGCTTGCCGCCTTGAACGTGGACGTTATCGAGGCTGGCTTCCCGATTTCCTCCAAGGGCGACCTCGAAGCGGTTCAGGCCGTGGCAAAAGAAGTTCGCACCGTGCCGATTGCCGCGCTAGCTCGGGCCAAGAAGCATGACATTGACGCCGCTATTGAAGCGCTTAAGCCCGCTGCGGCTTCGCGGCTGCATATTTTCCTGGCGACCTCCGACCTTCACCTTCAGGTGAAATTGAACATGACGCGCGAACAGGCGCTTGAGGGGATTGGCTCGATGATTCGCTATGGCCGCCAGCATGTCGGCGAAGTCGAATTCTCCGCCGAAGACGCGGGACGTACGGACATCGAGTATCTGTGCGAGGTCTGCAAAACCGCCGTGGAGGCGGGCGCGACGATTTTGAATCTGCCGGATACAGTCGGATACGCTGTGCCAGAAGAATATGCCGCGATGTTTCGCCGAGTGCGCGAGTATCTGGGAGATGATCCGAACATAATCCTAAGTGCGCATTGCCATGACGATCTCGGTCTCGCCGTTGCAAATTCACTGGCGGCAGTCCGCGCAGGCGTTCGCCAGATTGAATGCACCATCAATGGAATCGGCGAACGCGCGGGAAATGCCTCGCTCGAAGAAATCGCTGTAGCTCTTGCCGTGCGCAAGGAAAGTTTTGGCGCGCAGACGAATATCCAGCTCAACCAGCTTTTTCCAGCGAGCCGCTTACTGACGGAAATTACCGGAGCGCAGGTGGCGCCGAACAAGGCAGTCGTTGGGGCGAATGCCTTCGCCCACGAAGCCGGAATTCACCAGGACGGAATCATCAAGAATCCACTAACGTACGAAATCATTTCGCCGGAAAGTGTGGGCGTTCCTTCGCGTTCTCTAGTGCTCGGAAAACATTCCGGACGCAACGCGCTGCGCACCACACTCAAGGATTTGGGATACGTCGCGAACGACGCTGAGCTTGCGGAAGTCTATCGGCGCGTGACGGCGCTGGCGGACCAATCAAAAACTGTGAGCATGCGCAACATTGTGGCCATCGCGCATGAAGTGATGCGCCGCGGCGGCGCGGGGCCGGTCGCGGCGGAAGCGACCTCCGCTGCGTAAGCATTTTTCCCACGATTTTTCTCAGGCATTTCGGGGAAGTCCATGAAGAAAACCATCGTGCTGCTGCCGGGCGACGGCATAGGTCCGGAAGTCACACGGGCTGCGGCTACCGTACTACGCGAGTGCGCTCACGAGTTCCATCATCAATTTGATTTTGAAGAGCATCCTGTCGGGGGTGCGGCGATTGACGTGACCGCAACGCCTCTGCCAAACGCCACGCTCGACGCTTGCAAGAAAGCCGACGCGGTTTTTCTGGGAGCAGTCGGCGGCCCCAAATGGGATTCGCTGCCGGTTGGGAAGCGGCCAGAAAGCGGTTTGCTCGCACTACGACAAGGCATGGGGTTATACGTGAACGTGCGGCCGGTGAAGCTTCTGGAGCCATTGCGCGGGATGTCACCGCTCAAACCGGAACGGCTCGGCGATCTGGATATTGAGATTGTCCGCGAATTAGCCGGCGGAATTTACTTCGGCGAGCGGGGCAGCACGAACGAAGGCGGCAAAGAACGCGCGTGGGACACGGAGTCCTACTCGGCGCAAGAAGTGGAGCGCATCGCCGCGTTTGCCTATACACGCGCCGAAAATCGTTCGCGCCGGCTGTGCTCCGTGGACAAAGCAAATGTCCTGGCGAGTTCGCAGCTTTGGCGCCGCACCGTGACCGCGATGAGTGCCGCGTATCCCTCCGTCAAACTCGAGCACATGTACGTGGACAACGCTGCGATGCAGCTTACGTTGAAGCCCTCGCAGTTTGACGTGATGCTGACGAGCAACATGTTTGGCGATATCCTGAGCGACGCAGCGGCAGCACTCGTTGGCTCCATCGGACTGATTCCTTCGGCCAGCTTCGGCACCACCGCACCGCTCTTTGAGCCAATTCACGGCTCCGCGCCGACCCTGGCGGGAACGGATTCCGCGAACCCCATCGGCTCAATTTTAAGTGCGACTATGATGCTTCGCGACGCGTTCGGGCTTTCACTGGAAGCCGACTGGATCGAACAGTCCGTTGTGCGGGTGCTCCAGGCTGGATACCGCACGCCGGACCTAACCGTCCCCGGCGCGAAAAACGTGGGAACCACTGGGTTTATGGAGATTTTGCACGTCGAGTTGCAGCGAACCCTAGAGCACGCGGAGCGCTACGGCTGGGGTGTCTAAGTTTCTTTTATCCCGCTTGCAAAAGCCCGTTTTGCGATAGAGAATCCTAGGCTTCCGAGGTCCCCCGGAATGCGCTGGACACGCCTATTCTTGCTTGGGCTCGCATCCATTTATCCTCTCTACTGGATGTCGCAATTCGTCCTGTTCTTCCTCCCCGCATCGCTGCATGCACTATTCCAGCGCTTGCCTCTTACGGTTGTGGATATCTCTTACCTCCAAGCCACGGCTGTGTCGGGAAAATCGGATTCGCTTCCTGCAGGTATCGAGTCGCTTCTCTTCGCAATGCTCTTTTCTGTCGCCATTTGGTATCTGCGAGGTGACAAATTCTTGACCGGCGGGTTGGCGATAGTGGTCCTGGGCCAATCGGCGCTCTTGCCATTTTTGAGTCAGCTCTTTTGGACGGGCCGCGTCGAGCCGTTAACAATTTCCGGACTTATCATGGCAATGGGTCTGATTTGCTTTGGACTGTATCGAATCCTTCGCAGGACTGGCGGCGCGGATCTTGTGGACCGGCTTGCGCTGCTCAGTTTACTTGCTGTGCTGCCTCAGGCTGTGCTGTGGCTCGCCTTTCGCATGCACTATCCGTTCTTCGGGACGAAGTTCTTGCTGATGCTGCTTGCGCCGCTCTATTTGGGTGCGCTGATCGCCTCCGCACTTCCTCATAATCTGGCGCGCGATTTGGCCAACGCGATGCGCCCCCCTGCGCCGTTGGTTGAAATTGCTACAAGCTTGGTCGTTGCGAGCCTGCTTTTTGCGGCAATCGGGCTCGCCACGCACTCGAGCGAACGGCAACATTCGATTGCCGCGCGTGCCGTTCGTTTGGCTCGACCTGGCTGACAATCGCCTGGCACGCCTTGCGATAACCCGCCTGGAATGATATTTTTGCCATGGACTGCAATGGGGTCCGCTCCCGGAAGATCTGCGGCGCGGTGCCGTCGAGGGCATTGAACCGGGCAAACGCGCACCGGCGGAGCAGTCAGTTGTCCCAAATGTTCCAGACCTAGATAGGTGCGAATAAGTATCAACCCAAACTGTTCGGAGTGTCTTGCAGCGCCAGTTTTGCGCGCATAGGTCCAGGCCAGGAATGCCGAATCTCGTCTCCCAATCGGAAAAGAACCTGCCGCCCTCAGGCGCGGCTGCGCCAGTCTATTGGCGCGTGGAAGGCTCGCTGCTTGAGCTGAGCGCCTTGCGGCAGGTCGGATTTTTTACCTGGCATGCACAGAGTTTTGCGGAGCGCTGGGGACGCCGCGCCGGTATGACTGCGATGGCCCTTCTCCGTCCCGTTGCCTACATCGCCGGTCGCAAATTTGCTACGCGATTGCTCTACGCGCCGTTGCGGGGAGTGACGCGCGACCGCCTTGACCTGCTCGGCGAGGAATATTTCCACTACATTCTAAAGCCGAAATTGCGGCGCGGTGCCGTTGAAAAATTGCAGGAAAGTCTAGCCAATGGACAGCAAATTGTTCTCGTCGGTCAATCACTTGACCACGTGCTGCGGCCGCTCGCTCTTCATCTTGGCGTGGGACGGTTCATTTCGAATCGGATGGAATTTCGCGATGGCGTGGCGACCGGGCGTTTACTCAACCCAATTGTGAGGCCCCGCGGACCGTTTGCGTGGATTGCCAGTGGTTCGACGGACGGTCGGCTCTCAGCAGAAAAGCTGGCCGTGAACCTTGCATGGAAAGATCCGAATTCTGCTGTGGGGACAATCCAAACTTCCGTGCGTCCGGACTCATCCATCGCGCGAACGGTTGTGCTCTTTGATGCTGCTCCTCGTGTCGAGCACCTTTCCGTCAAAGAAAGCCTTTCCGGAAAACATTTGATGTTGATCGGCGTGACGGGCTTCATCGGCAAAGTGTGGCTCGTGGATTTGCTGCAGCAAGTTCCAAATATTCGCAAGATCACGCTGCTGATTCGCAGAAACCGCACAACCACTGCGCAGCGGCGCTTTGAAAAAATCGTAGAGGAATCTCCGACGTTCGATCCGTTGCAAGAAATTCACGGACGAGCGCTGGGTCAATTTCTCAAGGACAAAGTCGAAGTTGTCGAAGGCGACGTCAGCGCCGCTGGGCTCGGTCTCGAACCCGCAACGCGTGAACGCTTGGCAAAGTCCCTTGACGTCGTCGTGAACAGCGCAGGATTGACGGATTTCAATCCCGATCTGCGCGAAGCCTTGGCTTCCAACGTGGATTCGACTGTGCACCTAGTCGATTTTCTGCGTTCCTCCGATCACGGCGCTTTGATGCACCTGTCCACGTGCTACGTCGTTGGCAAACGCGACGGCCGCGTGCAGGAAGAGCTGAGCGAGAATTACAATCCCGCCGGAGATGTTCGCTTTGATTCCGAGCGCGAAATCGAATCCATGCGCGCGCTGATTCAAAGCGTCGAAGAACGTGCACAAGGCAAGGAATTGGCACGCGCTCTGCGCCGTCAGGCGTTGGGCAAGGGCGCAGACGAATCGAAAGTGGAAGCAGACCAACTAGAAGGCGTCGTCAGGCGCAACCGTCTCCGCTGGGAGCGCAATCGCCTCGTGCGCGCGGGAATGAAGCGCGCGCAACGGCTCGGCTGGCCGAATACGTACACATTCACAAAGAGCCTAGGCGAGTCCATCCTCGCGCGGCGCGGCAAAGATTTGCCGATTGCGGTTGTGCGGCCTTCGATTGTGGAAAGCTCCACGCGCTCGCCCTTTTCTGGTTGGAATGAAGGCATCAACACCTCGGGTCCGCTCTCTTATTTACTGGGCACAAATTTCCGTCAGCTTCCATCGAATGAAAAAAAATGCCTCGACGTGATCCCAGTGGACATGGTTTGCCGTGGCATGACCCTGATTGCAGCCGCGCTCGTCCAGCGAAAAAACGCGCGTATGTATCAGCTCGCGACCTCCGGCATCAACCCCTGCAACATGGGCCGCAGCATTGAGCTGACAGGTCTCGCCCACCGCAAACACTACAAGACGCAACAAGGTATCGACCACTGGTTGAAAGTGAAATTCGAAACCATTCCGGTTTCGAAGCAGCGCTACGAGCGCCTTTCCATTCCGATGCAGAAGGCAGTCGTCAGCGGCATCAATCGCGCCGCGGAAATCTTGCGTTTCAAAAAATCACCCCTTGCGAAAGCCGAGCGCGATCTGAATCGTGCGGAAAAGCTCATCGAACTCTACGAGCCGTTCATTCTGCACAACGAGCACGTATTCGAATGTGAAAACGCGCGCCTGCTTTCCTCCGCGCTCAGTCCAGAAGAGCGCAAGATTTTCGCTTTCGATCCCGAGTCCATTGATTGGTGGGACTACTGGATCAATGTCCACATCCCCGCGTTGCGCCGCTGGTGCTACCCGCTGATGGAAGGCCGTCCGCTGGAGTCGCGCCCGCCGCGCCAGATGGAGTGGAGCACGGAACAAATCGCCGCTCGAGCGCTGTCCGGAACTGGAAAGAGCGCCTAGACCCATGGCGATTTTTCTTACGGGTTCGACGGGCTATTTGGGGAGTTATCTGGCGGCCGGGCTTTTTACCGGCCATCGCGATTCGCTCAATCTTCTGGTCCGCGCGAAATCTGAACAGGAAGCTCGTGAGCGGTTGTGGCAATCGCTTCAGCTCCATTTTGAATTCCCGGAATTTCGCGACTATCTCGCAACGCGTGTTCGAATTTTCCGCGGCGACCTCACCAGCGATCGGTTCGGCCTTTCCGATGATGAATATCACAAACTCGTGGACACCACCGATTCACTCATCCACTGCGCTGCCTCACTCAACCGGAAATCCGAAAAACAATGCTTGAACGTCAATTTGCGCGGTTCGCTGGAAGTTATCCAGCTCGCGCGACGCGTTCAAAATCGCAACGGCATGCGCCGCTATTCACATGTTTCGACCGTGGCTGTGGCGGGCACGCGCCAGGACGAAGTCGTGCGCGAAGACGAATCAATTGACTGGACGCGCTCCGATTACGATCCTTATGCGCGCACCAAGAAATTCTGCGAGCACATGGTTCACCAGCTTCTGCCCGATGTCCCGCGAACGATTTTCCGCCCCGCAATCGTCCTCGGCGACAGCCGCAGGCCCGAAACGACGCAGTTCGACATGGTGCAGGCTTTCAGCGTGCTCGCAAGCCTACCGGTTTTGCCTCTGCGGCCAGACGACCGCGTGGATATTGTCCCCGCGGACTATGTCAGCAAGGCGATCGTCAAGATTCATCAAAAGGAATCCGCGGCCCACAATACGTACCATCTCTCCTCCGGCACGGGATCGCAAACCTATCGCGAGCTGACCGACGCACTCGCCAAAGACGGCGGCTGGCGCAAACCGATGTATGTCTCCTCGCTCGGCTCGCCCTTTTCCGGAACGATGAACTGGCTTTCGAAGAAAAAAAGCGGCATCGGACGTGGCGCATCGCTGCTCAAGGTTTTCTGGCCCTACTTAGTTTGGAATACGGTTTTCGATAATTCTCGAGCGATGGCAGAATTGGGCGGAGAAGCGCCGGCGAAATTTTCATCGTACGCGTACCCGCTCTTGCGATTCAGCCGCGCGAATCGTTTCAAGTATCCGGCAAAGCCGTGGCCGGCGGAAAGCGTAGCCGCAAAGAGCGCAACGGGGAGTTCCGCAGCATGACGGATTTTTTGCTCGTGATGTGGGTAAGCGCGCTCATCGAGCTGACGCGCCTGCAATGGATGTTGGGCGGCGGCACGCGCTGGCAGCCCGGTGAAAAGCTAAAACTCCTCTTTGCCGGATACAACGGCACGCGCAACACCGGCTCCGATGTGCGCGTGAATGAAATGCTTCGCCAAATACGCCATGTGCTCGGCGCAGAAAATACCGACTTCAGCGTGATGTCGCAAAATTTCGACCGCACCCGGGGTTATTTCGAAGGCACGAAACAGGTTCATCTGCCGGACGTCTTCCCCCCATTTCTGTATCGCGAAACCAGAAAAAATCATGGTGTCATCGCCTGCGAAGGCTCGATGTTCAAGAGCAAGTTTGCCAACGCCCTGACAACTATGATGATTGGTTCGCTCGGCTTCGCCTCCTCGGAAAACAAGATTTCCGTAGGCTATGGCGCCGAAGCCGGGCACATGGATTCCCTCATCGAAAAAATGTGCGCGAGCTACGTGCGAGATTCGCTGGTCATCACGCGGAATCCGGAATCGCAGACGGTGCTCGGCAAGCTTGGCATTTCCACGGAACTCGGCACGGACACTGCGTGGACCTTCGAACCGCTGCCCGCCGCTTATGGCCGCAAAGCGCTGCGCGAAGCGGGCTGGGACGAAAAAACGCCAGTGCTGGTTCTCTGTCCGATTCATCCGTTCGTTTGGCCTGTGAAAGCCTCGATCGCGAAGTATCTGGCGCGCGTCACGACAGGTGCTTTCAAAGAAAGCCAATATCGCACCGTTTATTTTCATGAATCGGGCGCCGAAGTTGACCGAAAATATCGGAAATACATAAACGGTTACATCGAAGCCACGAAAGCCTTCCAACAAAAGCATCGTGTCTTTACTGTCCTAGTCGCCATGGAACGGCTCGACGCCGTCGCCTGCCGCGACATCGCCGCGCAAATCCCCGGCACTCCGATTTTCACCTCAGACGATTACGACATGTTCCAGCTTGTTTCGATCCTGCGCCAGTGCGCGTATATGGTTTCCTCGCGCTATCACGGAATCGTCACCTGCATGCCGAGCCTCGTTGCGTCGGCGGGCGTCACGATGGACGAACGCATCCGCAATTTGATGCGCGAGCGCAGCCATCAGCACCTTTTCCTGACCGTGGATGATCCGGATCTCGGGCCAAAGCTTTTGCAAATCATGGAAACGCTCGTCGCGGAAGCGGATTCGGTTCGCGATGGAATCGCTCGCACCGTCGTCGGCAACCTAAAAGTGATGGCGCGCATGGGGATCATTCTCGAAGACGTCGTCCGCCGCCAATATCCGGAGTTTCCGTTGCGCAGTGGAGTTCGCAGTTGGGAAGAATATCTCCCGCCGCTGAGCGAAACCCTGCTGGGCCTTGCCGAACGCTACGACACTTCGGATGCCGCGATGGCCGCGGCGCGCTGAACGCCGATGCCGAATTTCCTCGAAACAATTTTCACCCAGTTGCAGCGCTCCGCGGACCGCGTCGTCCTGCGCGAAGTACGCGGTGAACAGATTATTTCCATCACCGGCAAGGAACTGCTCGAGCGTGTGCAGCGCGCGCGATCCTATTTGCGCGCCCGCGCAATTCGGCCCGGCGATCGCTGCGCCCTGCTCGGCGCGAATTCCATCCAGTGGATTGCTTGCGACCTCGCGCTGATGGCAGAAAAAGCCATCGTTGTGCCGCTGTATTCGCGCCAAGCTGCTACAGATCTCGTTGGCATGCTTAAGGATTGTGGTCCGCGTTTGCTATTAACCGGCGATGAAACCCTCGGTGCAGCCGTCACCAACGCATGGCCCGAGGCCCCATCCATCGTGCACTTTGACGATGCGATTCGTGGCAAATCCGCCGATCCCCCAACCGATAAAGCGCCGTTGCCACGAAGCGAGGACGACCTTGTCACTATCATCTACACCTCCGGCACTTCCGGAGAGCCCAAGGGCGTTTGCCTCACCACAGGGAACCTGACGCACATGACCGGCTGCACCACAGAGCGCCTCCAGCAGTTGATGGCAGGCCACCGTGAGCCCGATCGCGTCTTCCATTACCTTCCGTTGAATTTCGCCGCTTCCTGGATCGTGATGCTCTCCGCGCTGAAGCGCGAAAGCGAATTCACGCTCTCAACGGACTTGAACAAACTTGCCGATGAGATTCGCATCGCGGCGCCAAACTATTTTTTGAACGTCCCGACTTTGCTTGAGCGTGTGCGCCGCGGCGTTGAGGAAAATATCGCAAAGCAGGCCGCGCCGATTGGTTACCTCTATGCGCGGGCAAAAGAAGCCTGGCAACGCCACAACGCAGGACAGAGGCGCGCGTTCAACGCCTTTTGGATGGCTATGGGAAAACTGCTCATCTTCGGTAAAATCAAAGCCCGCTTCGGTTCGCACTTGATGGCGCTGATCTGCGGCTCCGCGCCTCTCGCTCCGGAAACGCAACAGTTTTTTCTGATGCTCGGAATCCCTGTAATGCAGGGCTACGGCCTGACGGAAACCACTGGCATCTGCACACTCGATGATCCCCGCATTCCAGTCGAGCCCGGTCACGTCGGCCAGGCCGTGCCCGGAATCGAGATGCGCATCGGCGAAAACGAGGAAATTCTCGTGCGCGGACCGAATCTCTTCGTCGGCTACTGGAATCGCCCTGAAGAAACAGCCAAAGTGGTGAAAGACGGCTGGTTTCACACGGGCGATCAAGGCGAAGTCAACGTCGGCGGCAATTGGCGCATCATTGGCCGCATCAAAAACCTCATCATTCTGAATTCCGGCCACAACATCGCGCCCGAACCGATTGAAGATCGCGTTATGGAATTGCTCCCCGGCGCGCAGCAGGTCGTGCTCGTCGGCAACGGCAAAGGATATTTGTGCGCGCTGGTCACAGGTAGTGTCACGGATGCTTCTGTGCAAGCCGTGCTCGACAGAGTAAATCCCGAGCTGCCGCATTACCGCCAAATTCGCAATTTTGTCGTGCTCGGCGAACCCTTTACGACGGAGAATGGCTTGCTCACCGCCAATGGCAAGCTGAGGCGCGACGCCATCAGTGCCCGCTTCGCCGCGGAAATTGGCGCCGTGTATGGAAGGAAAGCGACGGCATGAAGAGTTTTTCCGGCAAAGCGCTGCGTTGGGAATGGCGCGACGGCATCGTCGAACTCACGCTCGACCGCGAACCGGCAAACGAAATCGGCACGGTAATGCTCGCCGACCTTGGCGAATTTGTCCGCACGATGAAAACGTTCGAAGCAGACACCGCCGCTTGCATCATCTCCAGCGCGCAGAGACGCGGCTTTTCTGCCGGCGCCGATCTGCGGGAGCTTTATCAGGGCGCAATCGCCCTTCCGGAAAAAGAGCGCAACGCGGGCGTGCGCCGCTTCGTCGAGCAATCCCACGAGATCGCCAACGCGATTGATGCCGCCCCCTTCGTCACGATAGCTGCCGTCCACGGCGTCTGTTTCGGAGGCGGCCTCGAACTCGCCCTGGCCTGCGACATTATCGTCGCGGACAAAATGGCACGCTTCGCGTTTCCCGAATTGCGCCTCGGCTTGATTCCGGGCTTTGGAGGAATTCCCCGCCTGAAGCGCGACCTCGGCAATGCGCTCGTGCGAGACCTGCTTCTAACAGGCCGAAGCCTCAACGCCGCGCGAGCCCACGCCGTTGGCCTAGTCGCGCAGCTTGCCGCGGAGGGGGAATCGCTAAAAGTAGCTCGATCCACCGCCGCGCAAATTACCAAATTCGACGCGGCTGCGCGAATCGCGGCCAAGAAGTTCGTCAAGCCTATTCCTTACGAGGAACTGCGCCGCGAGGTTGAGATTTTCTGTGAACTTTTCAAGCGACCAGCCGTTTTGGCTAATTTGAAGAAGTTCGTCGAATCCACAGAGGCAATGCCTTATCTGCCCTAAGAACATTGGTGCCGAATTTTTCTTCTTCCTCGGAGAATGATAAATTCATAAGAGCATGCGTACTCTCGAACAAACCACGCAGGAAGTTGTGGACCTGGCGACAAAGCACTTCAAAGTCACCGCAGGTTCGCTTTCGCCTTCTGACGATTTTTTCAAGAAGCTCGGGATTGACAGCTTGCAGGCCCTCGAACTTCTCTCGCGTCTCGAAAACCACTTTGGAATCGAGCTGCCGGACTACGAAGTTCAAGGCGTAAGTGACTTCCGCACGCTCGCCGAGCGGATCCAATCCCGGCTGTAATGCTGGACCTTTCCAAATATCAATCTATCGGCGCGGCTCTGAAGGACGCGCTCACAACTTTTTCCCCTGAAACTTGCCTGATCGAAGCCGACCGCGAACGCGAAAAAGAACGTCTCACTTACAACGATTTCCAGAATCGCGTCCATCCGCTCGCTCGCGCCCTGCAGGATTCCGGTTTCGCGGCCGGCGATCGCGGCAGCATCATCATGACGAATCAATCTAAATGGCTGATTTCTGCCTACGCCGTATTTTTTACCGGCGGCGTTCTCGTCCCACTCGATTTCAAACTCACGCCAGCCGAGCATTGGCAGCTTCTAAAACATTCCGGCGCGAAAATTCTCATCACCGAATACCCCATCTGGCGTCAGCTCAGCACCGCTCCAGAACGCACCGCCGCAGAGAACCTCGAACTAGTCCTAGTCACAGAAGCGCCGCCGAACGCGGACCTCGCCGGAGCCCGGCGTTGGGAAGAATTTCACAATCCCGCTGAACCTGTTTTCGTTCCGCGCGAACGCAAAGACATCGCTTGCATCGTCTATTCCTCCGGAACCGGCGGCCGCCCCAAGGGCTGCATGATGACGCACGAAAATTATCTCGAGCAGTGCGTCGCGCTCACGTCGCTCTATCCTTTTTGGCCCGGCGTGCGCTACCTCAGCATTCTTCCCACGAACCACGCCATCGATTTCATGGTCGGTTTCTTCGGCCCATTCACCTGCGGCGCGTGCGTCGTCCATCTGCGCACTTTACGCCCAGAATTCGTCCGCGAAGCCTTCACAAAATACAGAATAACCTACGTCAGCCTCGTCCCGCTGGTGCTCAAAAATCTCCAAAAAGGTTTGCAAACGCGCTTCGATGAGCTTTCTTCCGGCAGGCGAAAAGTCTTCAACTCTCTTGTCGCGCTCAACAAAGCCTTCACAAAAAGCAAGCCGCGCCTTGGCCTAAGTCGCAAACTTCTCGGCCAAGTTCACGCCGCATTTGGCGGCGAGCTTCGCGCTATCATCGTTGGCGGTGCATTCACGGAGCCGCAAACTCTCCAATTTTTCTATGACCTTGGCATTCCCGTCGCAAACGGTTACGGCCTCACCGAAGCCGGCACCGCCATCACCGTCAACGATCTAAAACCTTTCCGCGCAGACACGGTGGGAAAGCCTCTTCCTGGCATGGAAGTAAAAATCGTCGATCCTGCCGAAGATGGCGTCGGCGAAGTTTACGTCCGCAGCAAAACCGTCATGGCCGGATATCTGAACGATCCCGAACTGACCGCTGAAACATTTTCCAGCGGCTGGCTAAGGACCGGCGACCTCGGCCGCTTCGACGCAACCGGCCACCTCATTCTCTCTGGTCGCAAGAAAAACATGATCGTCACCGAAGAAGGGAAGAACATCTATCCCGAGGACATCGAAACCGTTTTCGAAAGCCTTCCCGTAAAGGAATTTTGCGTCTTCGCGGCGAACTACGTCTGGCCGAAGCGCTCCATGGTCGGCGAACAACTCGTCCTCGCTTTGCATCTCGAAAACGGTCAAACCTATACGGACGCGCTACGAAACGACATCATCGCGCGCAACAGCCGCCTGCTCAACTACAAGCGCGTACACGGCGTCGTGCTTCTGGACGAAGACTTCCCCCGCACGGCCTCCCTGAAAATAAAAAGGAACATTCTCGCGGAACGCCTCGCACAACTAGACCGCGCCTCTGCGATACTTCCCCTGTAGCCCATGTCCAAGCAACAAGAGCGCTTTCTCGCTATCGTCAACCCCGCGGCGGGCGGCGGCAAGTCCGCCAAACTAGCCGGCGCTGCGCTAAAGCAATTGCGCGAAAACGGGCTCGCGGTGGACGTCATCGCCACAACGGGACGCGGTCACGCCGTCGAACTCGCCGCCGAAGCGTACTCGCAGGGCTACCGCCGTTTTCTTGCCGTTGGCGGCGATGGCACGGCTCACGAAATCTTGAACGGCCTCTTTGGCCGCGCCAAAGCACAAGAGCGCGTCTCTCTCGGCTTTCTTCCGCTCGGCACCGGCAATTCCTTCTTGCGCGATTTCGCCAAGGAAGGCGCGGACGCTTCTCTCCGCGCCTTACTCGAACGCCGCACTCGCCCCGTTGATCTCATCCGCCTCACACACAGCACCGGCGAGCTCTATTCCCTCAATATTCTCAGCATCGGCTTCACCGCCGACGTCGGCGCTCTAACGAACCGCTACTTCAAGTCGCTCGGTCCTCTTGGCTATTTGCTCGGAGTCCTCGTCCGTGTCGCCCGGCTCAAGCGCCGTTCCCTCACTCTTCGTTGCGATGACGATATCGAATGGGACAATCGCCGCTCGCTCTTTCTCACCTTCAACAATAGCAAGTACACTGGCGGCAACATGCTCATCGCGCCCGATGCCGACTCCACGGACGGATATATCGAATTTGTCCGTTGGGGACCGATTGGCCGCCTCGGTCTTCTCCGCACTCTGCCGCGTCTATATGACGGCACGCACATTCACCATCCGCTTGCATCGCGACGCGCTGTTCGCCACGTCGAATTCAATTTGCCCGTTCCCGTGGACGTCTTAATCGACGGAGAAATCGAAACGCTCGAGTGCAAATCCATAGACATTCTTCCCGGCGCCGTGGACGTGTATATATGAAGCGCGCCTGGTTCGTCGTCCGCAGCGCGCTCCTGTGGGCCGTAAGCCTGCTGAACTTCAGCATCTCCGTGCCCATTCTGGTTGTACTTGCGTTCGTCCTCAATCCTCGAAGGCACGATTGGTTGCAACGCGCATTTTGCCGTCGCATCGTTTTCTTCGCGGGCGCTCGCGTCAAATTAGTCGCCTCGCCGGGCTTTGATCCGACGAAAACGTGCTTCTTCATTTCCAACCACGTGAATCTCTTCGATCCGTTCGTCCTCTACTGCGTCATTCCACAATTTACGCGCGGCTGGGAACTGGAATCGCATTTCAGAATCCCTATCTATGGAATGTTGATGAAGCGTTTCGGCAATGTGCCCGTTCCGGACGTGCGCCGCGCTTCGGACCTGAAGCGTTTGTGGCGCCTCACCAAAGACGCGATTGACGGCGGCATGAGCCTGATCGTTTTTCCGGAAGGCAAACGCACTCGCGATGGCCGCGTGGGCGAATTCGAATTGGGCGCGTTCCGCCTGGCGCAGCAGCTCGCCGTTCCGCTCGTTCCGGTCAGTATCGTAGGCTCATTTCAGCATCACGCCACCGGCAACTGGATGTTCTGGCCCGCCGAAATCACCGTCCACCTCCACGACACGATGAATCTTTCGAACCTGTCCAAAGAAGACGTCCCCGCGCTTCGCGACCGCGTTCACGCACTCATCAGTGCGCCCGTGGATGCATTTTTAGATGAAATTGCGAATCAGAACGAGGAAGCTACAGAAGAAACGGCTACAGGCTAAGTTTGATTCCCGGCAGCGTACGCCCGGCCCTGGTTTCCTGCCAGGTATAAACAATCCTGTGAATCACAGTAAGTGTCGAAATCACCGCAATCACCCAAAGCACCGCGGCCATATGATTGAATAGCCCGCCGATAATCAGCAGAACCAGCCGCTCCGGCCGCTCCATAAAACCTACTTTGCACAACGGAATCAGTGATTCGGCCCGCGCCCGCGCGTAGCTAACCATCACCGAGCCCGCCGTTGCGACTGCCGCAAGCACAACATAAGGCGTCCGCCCGCTCACCGAGTAATACACGAGCAGCCCCATGTACAGCGCCATATCCGCATAACGATCGAGCGTAGAATCGTAAAACGCTCCAAACGCAGTCACGCGATTCTGCCGCCGCGCCACCTGTCCGTCGAGCATGTCCAAAAATCCCGCGATAAAGATGATGATTGCGCCGGTCCGGAATCTTCCGACCGCGAACATGATGGCCGCCACGAAATTCACCACCAAGCCCAAAAAAGTAAGAAAGTTAGGATTGATTCCCGTCGCTGCAATGACGCCGACGATCCTGTCGAGCAGCCATTTGCTTCCGGTCCCGATTGCCCCTGTAAAAGTCGCCATGCGGCGCTACGCTCTCCTGAGCCCGATATGTGTGTTATTTCTAGGAAAATCCTACACTACGCGCCGTTCAGCGCCAAATTTAGCGCCGGTGCATTCAAAAGTCCATTTTGGCTCTTCAGGAATTTGGTATTGACCGTTCTCGATGCTGCGAATAAAGTTTCCGGATGCAAGAAACCGATTGTCCTTCGCCTACTCCATTTGATCGCCGAACCTTTCTTACTCGTGGCGCCGCCGGCTTATCCGCCACATGGCTCACCGCCCAATGGCCCGCAATGGTTTCCGCGGCAACCCATGCTCACGCAGCCGCTGCATCGCCAAACCCTGCGAAATTCGACTTTTTCACGCCGGAGGAGGCCGTCGAAGTGGAAGCAATAGCCTCTCGAATTATTCCGTCCGACGAAACCCCAGGCGCGAAGGAAGCGGGAGTCGTTTACTTCATCGATCGCGCGCTCGTCACTTTCGCCACTGACGCTCAGAAAGTCTATCGCGAGGGGCTCCCCGGCGTTCAGGCACAGGCCCAGGAACTTTTTCCTGGAGTGAAGAAATTCTCTGTCGCCACTACCGAGCAGCAAGATGCCATTCTCGATTCTCTTAGCCAGAGTAAAGCGAAGACGGCATCCAGCCGCCGGAACCGTCCGAATATCGCTGCACAGCCATTTTTTGAAACCGTGCGCTACCACACCATCGCCGGGTTCCTCATTGATCCGGATTCCGACCGCCGCGGCAATCGTGACGGCGTTGGCTGGAAGGTCATCGGTCGTGATAGTGGACACGTCTTCCAGCCGCCCTTCGGCGCTTTGGACAAAGATTATCCTGGCTGGCAGCCCGCAAGCGCGGAGAAGAAATGACAGCCGACAAAGTTCAATATCGACCATCTGACGAAGTGGATTTCGTCATCATCGGTTCCGGCGCCGCAGGCGGAATTCTCGCCAAGGAACTTTCCACGAACGGTTTTCGCGTGGTCGTCCTCGAGCAAGGCCCGTATCTCACGGAGTCCGATTTCTCCCACGACGAAATCAAAGTTTTGCAGGAAGACCTTCTCACGAACCATCCAAAGCTTCAGCCAAACACGTTCCGCAAAACGCCGGACGAAAAAGCCAAGCCGCAACGCGCGCTCGTCTATGGCCGCGCCGTCGGCGGCACGAGCAATCACTTCACCGCGAATTTTTGGCGCTTTCACGAAATCGATTTTGTCGAGCGTTCCAAAGTCGGCGTCATTCCTGGCACGACCTTCAGCGATTGGCCCTTCACCTACGCCGATCTCGAGCCCTACTACACGAAAGTCGAGTGGGAAGTCGGTGTCTCTGGCCTCGCGGGAGCAAGCCCCTTCGATCCGCCACGCTCAAAACCCTACCCAATGCCGCCTTTGCCGACAAAATCGAATGGCGTCCTTTTCGAACGTGCCGCTCGCAAACTCGGCCTGAATCCTTTTCCTGCTCCCATGGCAATTCTCTCGCAGCCACGCGCCGGCCGCAGCGCTTGCGTCAACTGCGGTTTCTGCCTCGCGTTCGGCTGCGAAGTGAAAGCCAAATCCAGTTCTCTCGCCTCCATGATTCCGCTCGCGGAAAAAACGGGCCGCTGCGAAATCCGCCCGAACAGTTACGTTCACAAGATCGAGGTCGATTCTCACGGCCGCGCTGTCGGCGCCGTTTATTTCGACGCCAAGAAAAATGTTCATCTTCAAAAAGCCAAAGCCGTCATCGTTTCCGCCAATGGAGCGGAAACGCCGCGCCTGCTTTTGCTCTCCGCCTCCAAGCAATTTCCAGATGGCCTTGCCAACTCCAGCGGTTACGTCGGCAAGAATCTCATGCTCAATTCCGGCGGCATCTCGCTCGGCGTTTTTGATGAGCAGCTGAACGACTACAAAGGTTTCGCTGTCAGCCGCATCCTTCATGATTTCTACGAACTCGACGCTCAAAAGGTCGGCTTCTATGGCGGTGGCGGTCTCGACGCGCGCTTCGATATGACCCCCATCAATTTCGCGGCGGGCGGCGGTTTGCCTCCGGACGCGCCGCGCTGGGGGAAGAAATTCAAAGACACCATCGCGCACAATTTCACGCGAACCGTCGAGATTTTCTCTCACGGAACATCTTTGCCCCTGGAAAACAATAGCTTCTCGCTCGATCCCGACCTGAAAGACGCTTGGGGCTTGCCTGCGTTGCGCATGACGTACAAGGATCATCCGGATGACCTAAAACTCGCGCGCTGGCTCAACCAGTACGGCCTGCAAATTTTGGACGCTGCTGGCGCGAAGCAGAAATGGACCTACCCGATCGACGAGCAACAATTTGCAGTCCACCTGCTCGGAACGTGCCGCCTGGGCAGCGACCCGAAAACGTCCGTCATCAACGCGGATCATCGCACCCATGACGTAAAGAATCTTTTCCTCTGCGATGGCAGCAGCTTCGTCACTTCTGGCCGCGGCCAACCCACCATGACCATTGAAGCGCTCGCATTCCGTGCCGCGGATCGCATCACGGCGCTGGCCAAACGCGGCGACCTCAACGCGTAGTAATTTCGCTTGGCTGAAACGCGTTTCGTTGCACTCACGTCCGTTCTGCTAGACTTTTTCCGTTTATTCAACTGAGGTGTGCTTGATGCGAAAGCATTTCCCTATCCTGGCTTCAATTTGTCTCGCGATTCTTGCGGTCTTCTGTGTCCTCATCGCTGCTCGGGCGCAAAATCCCCCGCCATCAGCCGCAAAGACCGCAGCGCAGGAATTCAAAAACATCCAGGTCCTGAAAGATGTCCCATCCGATCAGATTATTCCCGCCATGCAATTCATCTCCGCATCGTTGGGAGTTGAGTGCGACTACTGCCACGTCGAACACGCCTTCGACAAGGATGACAAGAAACCCAAAAAGACTGCCCGCTCGATGATTGAGATGATGCTCACCATCAACCAGGAAAACTTCGAAGGCCATCGCGAAGTCACCTGCTATTCCTGTCATCGTGGCGCAGCGAAACCAATTTCCGTGCCGGTGATCTCCGCCGAAGAAAAAATGCCCGAAATGGCGACGGACAAGGCAGCGGATAGTTCTTCTTTGCCGAAACCCGAGACTCTACTCAATAAATACTTGGCTGCCGTCGGCGGCGCGGACGCCCTCAAGAAAATCACCTCGCGCGTGCAAAAAGGCACGATCACCGCTTTCGGCAATCAAAAAATGCCGATAGATATCTATTCGAAAGCTCCGGATATGCGCGTCTCCACGGTTCACCGCAAGGACATGGACAGCGTCACCGCTTACGACGGCAAAATGGGCTGGATGAGCGTGCCGGGAAGAGTTCGCCCCATGAACGCGCAGGAATCCGAAGGCGCTCGCATCGATGCCGACCTCTCTTTGCCAGCCCATCTGAGTACGATGTTCAGCAAACTCGACATCGAGGAAGGCGAAAAGCTAGGCGGCCACTCCACGTGGCTCGTAAACGGAAGTAGGGAAGGGAAGCCGCCCGTAAAGCTCTATTTCGATCAGCAAAGTGGCTTCTTGCTTCGTTTGATTCGCTACACCGATTCGCCGCTCGGACTAAATCCGCTGCAAATTGATTTTGCCGATTATCGTGATTCCGGCGGAGTCAAAATCCCCTTTCGCTGGACGCAAGCGCGTCCCGGCAACCGCTTCACCATCCAGATCGAATCATCCGAACAGAACGTTCCCATTGACGATTCGAAGTTCGCGCCGCCCGCGCCGTCCCCCGCTCCCGCGCACTGAATCTGGCGCGGCCGCAGTCGCCGCATAGCTCAATGTTTTTCGGATTCTTTCGGGGCTCTTTGGCGGCTTCTTTGAGTGACTCCGCGCCGGTTTCCGCAGTGCCGAGTTTCTGCGAACTTTCCGGAGCGCTCCCAACCGGTTTTTCCAGATACTGCACGATTAACGAAATTCTCCGGTTCCCCGGGTCCATCGGATTTTGCTTGATGCACAATCGCTGATGCCAGTTCTGGGAATCTGCACCAATTCGGGACACTCAGCCACAATTCGGCTTACGTCGCAGCCCCCGTACTTTTCCCAGGAAGAGCGGCGAACACAATCAAAAGCCCCACAACGATAAACGCAAAAAAGTGTGGCTCGAACTTGCCGTACCAAACCATCGCCCCGCCGTCATAAAGAATGAGGCATGCCGCCACCCACAGTGCCATTGCCGATCCTGAATAATTCTTCTTTCTCATTCGCAATCCGCAAGTCAACAGAATGAGGCCAAACGTTACCATCGCCGCGCCCATGAACACCCAGAAAATGCCAATCTCCTTGGCCAACTGGGCGGGCACATTTGTGTTGGCCAGCTCACTTTTCAGCGCCGGCAAGCCGGCCACCGAATGCATGATCCCCCCGAACATGCAAAATGCCCCGCACACCATCATGGTGATGCTCTTCATCGCACCCTCTCATCGGCAAACCACATCACTGTTCGCGGAACTATACAACGCCCCGAAAATTCTCACTAAATAAAGTGGTTCCCCTAGGTGCTATGAAAACGCTGGCAGGCCTTGAACTGAAGGCTGACCATCAGGGTGAGATGGCAACCCTATAGAAAGACACTCGTGACCGCTAGTTCACGCGTGACTCAATATGCTGTTTGCGAGTATCTTACGGGACTGCCGTCCGGAAGAGTCGAGACTCTGAAGTGGATTCACAAAAGGAGCGACGCCCATGGAACCTCCCGTTCCCCCTCTACTGTTTGCCCTGGCTCTTCTCATCGGCATGTTGTGTCTGTTGGAATTCGGCCGCCGTTTTGGTGTCAGACGCCGTCCGAAGGAGTCGGAAGGCGAGCGCGGCGGTCTTGGCACGGTCGAGGGCGCAGTTTTCGCGCTGTTTGGTTTGATGATGGCGTTCACCTTCTCGGGAGCGGCATCGCGGTTCAACGAGAAACGGATGTTGATCGCCGAGGAAGTCAATTGCATCGAAACCGCGTATTTGCGTTTGCACTTGCTGTCTCAACAGTCACAGCCCGCACTTCAGGAATTGTTTCGGCGCTATCTGGACTCGCGGCTGGAGACCTACCGCAGGCTTCCAAATATGGCAGCGGCTGAAATGGAGATGGCCAATTCCAAGAGGATCCAGGAAGAGGTCTGGACCGAGGCGATAGCGGCTACTCGGCTTCCCGATTCTCACACTTACTCTGGTCTGTTGCTGCTTCCCGCGCTAAACAATATGTTCGACATCGCCACCACTCGCACAATGGCGCTGCAACTTCATCCTCCTAAGATCATCTATGCGCTTCTATTCGGGCTGGGTCTCATATGCTCCCTGCTCGCTGGTTATCGGATGTCGGCTGGTCAATACAGGAGTTGGCTGCACATCTCAGCTTTCGCGGTCATCACCGTCATCATCGTGTACGTCATTCTTGACGTTGAGTATCCCCGCGCGGGTTTGATCCGCCTCCAGGCAAATGATCAACTACTGGTCAATCTCCGCGAGAGTATGAAGTGACGGTAGACGATAAGACGGGGCCAGCCTTGGCTGATAAGGCGACGCACCAGGACATAGCACAAAAAGTGCATGAGGGTGCGCCGCGCTGCAAGCCACAGTTGCCCAAAGGCAAGAAGGGATTTTGAAGGACTAGGCCGAACCGTTTCGCCGATTCGCTTGAAGATGGTGCGTTTAAACCGTTGCTTTATCCCTCATGCCCACGAATAGATAGCCGACACCTTTGCAACTGGGGCATTCTTTATTGCGATAATATCCGGTTGCCTGACATTGTGAACATTCGCTCCAATCGGATGTTTTGGTAGCAATTGCGTTAATGCCGTTGCAGCGTTGTTCACCGCTGGTTTTGCAACAACGACCGTTTGCGACCCTTATGTTGTAACCAGCGCCGCCGCACTCTGTACAACACGTAACAGGCAGTTCTCGCTTCATTTGCTGATTATACGCCCCTGCTGGTGCATTCACCTGTTCCATACAGAACTCCGCCCGGATAGTGGTCGCTTCGGCGGTCCTGAAAAGTTTCGAACGACCCCGTCTGCCACGACCCACGACCTAGCCGTGTCGTGACTTCTTCTGTCCGTCCAGATGCTCGGTAAGCTCTGCAACTCGGTCGTCAATGAATTTGATCTCAATTGCGAGGTGGGTCTGCACCGGATTCTTTAAATATGTCTCTACCAATAAATTTCGTTCCTGCTTCAGTTGATCTCGAACCTTCTTTTTATCGATAGCAGGTTTTTGCACGGGACAGCAAACCCTCCATTTAGGTCTATCCGAAGGACTTTGACGAAGTTCGCAATTAATTGCTTGTCGCTAAGACGCTTTGGAAGCTGTTGACTGCGGCTGCTTCTGTATCGTAAACATCGAAGATGGTCAGTAGCTTAGTGATTTGCATAACTTCGTGGAATTTTTTCCCCAGATTGCATAGGCGCACGGATGCGCCCTGAGTTTTGGCGCTGACATGCGCAGCGACCAGAGTCCCTAGGCCCGAGCTGTCAATGTATTTGATGTTGACCATGTTCAGGACAATTTTCTTCTTTCCTTCGGCAAGCATGCTTTTCAGTTTCTCACGAAAAGAATTGCTCTCCTCACCCAGGACAATGCGACCGTCCAATGTCACTACGGACACGCCGTCCACTTCGCTGTTCGTCATTTTTATTGTCACGATCATTCCTTTCTCGTTCAATAACCTCTACCCATTTCGACATGTTTTGGTCAGAGATTGATCGGCCCCCGGTGGCAGGCGCTCTTTTAGATTCAAGAGCCTCGATTGCACAGAGCTTTCGGTCAAGGTGAGGGTCGTTGCGTAGCTGACCTGAATGCAACACACAGCGTTCACCGACAGAGACACCGCAGGTAGGGCAGGGAACGGCGAGCAGGAGCCTTGGAGTCATGTCCGCCATTCTCATCCAAAAAGGATACTGCGAGGGAGTTCGCTGAAGCTGTGCAATTGGGAACACTCCACGGAGTTGCGATTGCAATCCGATTGGGGACTGTTTTCAGACCAACCGATTTGTCTAGTTCCTGATTGTCCCTTTATAGCCTTGGCCACCCCTGCGGGGTGGTTGTATGAACCAGAAACTCTGCCCGATCGGACTTACCAGGACTTGGCCACGTGGTCTGCGATCAGTTCCGAGTAGCCGACATCCGCTCGAAATCTCGTCTGTGAATCTCACCGGCCGTTTTTTGGACGTCCAGCAAATATCTCAACATTTCATCTGGGCAGGCAAACTTGTGACATCTCCGACTCACGAAGGCTCCTGCGGCCTAATTTACGGATGAGCACGCTCGGCTCGTTTTCACCCGCAAATCATGTCCAAAAGTGGACGGCGCCTCTTTTCCCTAAAGCGTAGTCTGAACCAGGAGAGTTTGGAATGGGTCATTGGATACAGGCACGCAGAGGGCTTTCGGCGGTGCACTTGCAGATTGCACTTCTGACATTTGCGGTAATTGTAGGAGCAGCATTGCTAACCTACTACGCCTACAGTCTTCCGCGATAAAAGACGAAACCGAAAGGGACGTTGGTTTCCTCTGTTGCACGTGGTGCTCAAGAATCTCCGCGAAGCCTTCACCAGGTGACCTGCCATCTGGGACGTTCACCTCGACAACTCCGCCGTCACTGGGCGTGATGAATTGGGATTCGCGGCAAATGACAGACGGAAGAATCGAGTGTCGCATCTTTCACAACGAAATGGCCTGACAAAAATCATGGCCAGAATAGCCCTCTCCAAGATGGATGCCGGTGCGTTTCGAGCGATGGATTCGTTTACTGAGGCAATAGGGGCAAATCATTATCAGGACGCTCCGGATGCCTTTTGGGCATCTCAATTTACACACAAATTTTGAAGTGGCCAGAATTTTGGATCTGTCCTCTTTTGCCCACTCTCAATCCTAATTCGGGACCGGTAGTCCCCGCCACGACCCAAGCCTTCACTCAGTTAACTACTACCTGGAGTGTTCAAATTTGGACAGACTCTGACTTTTTGCTGACTTAGGATGCGAATGAAGGGGTTTACCGCCAGGCCGTCCAAAGACATTTTTGTTGACGCCTTCGGTGACTCCGCGTGGGGACGCAATGTCACTTCTGGCTCAGAGCAAAAGACTGTCTGATCAGAGCAGTGTTCGTCCGGAATCCACGGCTTCCCATAGACGCCGGCCTCTGCGCGTCCTCTTCGTTCACCGCGACGCGGACACAATAGATTCCTGCCTGGAACAGCTAAAAAAGGGACAATTTGCTGTTACCTCGGATTTCGCCTTGAACCTGGCACAGTGTGCGGAATACCTTCACGCACGATCTCACGACGTAATCATAGCCGAGTACCCCGGCTCGAACTGGAGACGGTCGCAAGCCGCGCAAGTCCTTCGTCAAAAGGCCCAGGAGATTCCCATCCTCTTCCTGACCACGGCGGGAAACGAATCCCTCGCGCAATTGACCGCCGAGGGCACTTGCGATTTTGTCGAACGAGAGCACCTCGCTCAATTGCCAATGGCCGTTCGGCGAATCTTGAACGAACAGAAACTGCGCGAGGAGCTCGAAGACGCTCGAAGAGCCTTGAGACATTCGCAATCGCTATATCGCGCCCTGGCGGACAATCCCACTTACGGAATTTACCAGTGTGACGCGGAAGGCGTACTGCTGGACGTGAATCTTGCGTTGGTCGAGATGTTGGGATTTGCGAGTAAAGAGGAGCTTCTGGCTGCGAATCACGAGTCCGAAATCATCCCTAATCTTCGCAAGGATTCTCTTTTCGCAGGACTCATCCCTCAAACAAATCGGATCGAGCCAGTCGAACTGGATTGGAAGCGGAAGGACGGGACAACGCTAAAAGCCAGGTTAAGCGGGCGCGGTATCTATGACGATCACGGAAATTTTGCGGGCCATGAAATCATCGTTGTGGATGTCACCGAGCAGCGGACGCTCGAGGAGCAGCTGCGGCACCAGGCATCCTGCGACTCCATGACCGGCTTGGCGAATCACCGACGACTGTTCGAGGTGCTACATGCCGAAATCTGCCGGTCCAAACGAACTGGGCGTGAATTCTCACTTCTGTTGTTGGACCTCGATGGGCTGAAGAGGATCAACGATCAATTCGGGCATCTAGTAGGAAGCCGGGCGCTTTGCAGGCTGGCCCAGATCGTGGCCGATTGCAGCCGCTCGGTGGACACCCCAGCGCGCCACGGCGGTGATGAGTTCGCTCTCGTTCTACCAGAGACATCTGCGGCGGCTGCCATGCTGGTTGGACACCGGATTTGCGATCTCCTTGCGAAAGACACAGAAGAACCACTGCTTTCCGTAAGTATCGGCGTGGCCAGTTATCCAGGCGACGCCGATACAATCGGAACCCTTCTCTATGCGGCGGACAGGGCGTTATATGAAATGAAGGCCAAGGCGCCAAGGAGCGCGCAAGCCAGGTCGAGCACGGTCCACGATTTGTACGACTTGAAAGGAAAGGCAGCCAATGAGTGAAGATCGTTCCAGCGGGCGCGATCGGCCGAATGAGCACCATGGGCACTCGAGGACTGGCGACGGCGTCCGGTTTCTGTTGAGAGGAGAGGAACAGATCCTTCAGTCAATTACCGTAGGTGTGCCCTTGTCGGAACTCCTGAATAGAATCTGCAGCGCCCTGGATTGCGAAATTGTAAATGTGGCCTCGCTAGTTTCATTGCTGGATGACGACGCAACGCGCTTTGCGGCCATCGCGGGAAACGCGAAGAAATTTGGCTTGCACAAGTTTTGCTCGATAGGAATTCTTGCAGAAAACCAGGAACTGCTTGGAACATTGGAAACGTACTCGTGCGAACCGCGGCATCCTTCTGCCGAGGAATTGGATTTAATCGAACGTGCCGGCTGTTTGGCCGCGATTGCAATCGAGCGAGACAACCGGACAGTCGGGGACGTTAGGGCGGTTACGGCAGAGAAGCGGCCGGTCCGAAATCGAGTGCTGGAATGGCCCAAAACTTTGAACTAGCTCTCAAACATTCAGAGTCGCGTTGGACAGGAAAAGAAATCGGTATGGGTTCAGTGCACGCCATTGAAGGCATGGCGCGGAGTTTGTCACACCAGGGCGCGTGTACAAAAGCGGACAGACACAGCTTGTAAAGAGTTTTAGCATCCGTGAAGTTAAAAGTCTCTTGCAGTCGTTTAGGTCTACTATGGAGAGCTCCAGTGAAAAATAGAAATGTCTTGTACTTTCTGGCTGTTGGCGTTCTTAGCGCTGCGCCAGCGCTCGCCGACAAGATTCCTCCTCCTTACATAGCCATGGAGCAAGGCGGGAATTCAATCTCGGTCCATGAGCTGCAGTACGGGAATTTCTTACAACGTGCGCGCAGTGACCGAACTCTTGGCATAGAAGCATCCAACGAAGCAACTTTCGTCTCGCGATTGAATAATTTCGATGGGGACGACAAAGTTTCCATCATGGATGAATTGTCCAGCTCCAAACTAAGCAAGACCAACGGCAAAGGGCGTTCTCTTGTGCTCGGTTCGAAACTAGGCGATCCACTGGGAGGAGGCGGCGACCGAGATCGCGGCAAGAGCAAGCCGATAAAGTTAGAAGTAGGCGGGCCTCCTTTGACTGTAGTTGCCGTTCCGGAACCCGATTCCTTCACGTTCGTGCTGCTTGGTTTGGGAGCACTGGGCATGCTTCTGTACCGTCGTAACTCGGTGTAGAGCTCGGTTAACTCCGCGCGTGCCGGGTTCGGAGTAAAGCGTCCCAGTGAATGCGACGGGAACGCTATTCACTGGGGTGCCTGAAACCGTGGGCGAATAGGAATGTACAAGAGTTTTTTTGGACTTCGCGAAAATCCATTCGGGGTCAATCCCGATCCCCGATATTTGTACTTAACTCCACAAACGCAAAAAGCGCTGGATCAACTGACTTACGGAGTCCAGCACTGCAAGGGCCTGATCTTGCTCACCGGCGAAGTCGGAACGGGCAAGACGACTCTGATCCACTACCTCCTGAATTGGCTCCGGGAGCAGAATAGGTCAACGGCATTTATCTTCAATTCACACCTGACCGTAAACCACTTGTTTGATTTTATTCTCACGGATTTTGACGTCCCGATTGATTTTCGGTTGAACGAGAATATGCTCATGCGGCTCAACCTGTGGTTGATGGGACGCTTGCGCGCCGGGGAAAAGCCGGTTCTGATCGTGGATGAAGCGCAGGGTTTGTCGATAGGGGTGTTAGAGGAAATTCGACTCCTGCTTAATCTGGAGACCGATTCGGAAAAACTGTTGCAGATCGTCCTTGTGGGGCAGCCGGAACTTGAAGAGCAACTCAAGCTGCCGGCACTTCGGCAGCTTCGGCAACGCATCGAGCTCCGATGCAATACGGCTCCACTTGGGCTCGAGGAGTCACACGGCTACATCACAGAGCGGCTGCGGATTGCCGGCGCCGATGGAAAACCGATATTTCCTGCGGAAACGATGGATGCTGCGCACTTTTACTCGAAAGGGATTCAGCGGGTAATCAATCTTCTTTGCGAACACGCGCTCATCAACGCATATGCGGAGCAGGCCCACCAGGTGCCTGTGTGGGCGGTCGAAGAAGCCGCGCGGGATTTTCTTCTGGAGGATATCCGTCCGGTCACAGTCAAGCATCGCGGCGAGGGCAGCAGCAGTGACCCACTTGTGATGCGATCGATGTTCGAACAGAAGCTGGTGCGCTCATTCTCAAAAGCAGAAGCGGGCTTGCACGATCGAGCCAGCACCACATGGCTCTCTGCGCCAGCGGCATTTATCGACGAGGAGCCTGCGGCCACGAAGGCTAAGAGCATTGTCACAGCCATCCGGAGATTCGAAGACAACAAAGAGAAAGAGACTCCGGATTCAAAACTCTCTCCGCCCACTGCAATCATTTACCGGGACGAAAATGAATCAGTGGCGGCGGCAAAGAAAAATCTCGGATTCGCTCCGAAAAAGGGCATAGCCGTAGGCAAGACATTGAACCCTGCGACGCAGCTAAGCAGGCGATCCATTTATCTGAGGCAAATGTTGCGACAATGGGTCGTTGAGTTTAAGCGCGACTGGAATGCCATGATGAACGCCGTAAATTTCCGCGGTCAGCAAAGGGCCCTGTTCCAATGGCTTCGCCAACCCTTTACTCCGAAGCGTATGGGCTCAAGCGCACGCCAATAAGGACAGGGCAGGGCATGCTATTCGTGGAGCACAATGCTCAATAGAGAAGTGTTGATTTGAAGAGTTCCGTTGTACTGGATGAACCCCATCTTCCTGAATTTGTTCATGAAGAAATTCACCCGCGAGCGCGTTGTGCCAATCATCTCCGCCAGGGTTTCCTGCGATACTTTAGGCAGTACCCCGTGCGGCTGGTCCTCCTTGCCGTAACGAGCTAGCAACAGAAGGGCCCGGGCTAGGCGTTTCTCGCTGGAGTTGAAGAGCTGATCAACGAGATCCTCCTCGATTCGGATGTTCCTGGTAAGCATATGAGAGATGAAGAGGTCCGAGAGTTCATGTTCGGCGTGGAGCGCTCGCATCATCTCGCTTCTTTCGATGAATAGTGCTGACGTGGACAAAATCGCTGTGGCTGTCCCCATACAAACAGGCTGACCTGCCAGACATCCCTCACCAAAAAAATCACCAGGTTCCAGGATCGCAATGACTGCTTCTTTGCCGCCTTCACTGACAACCGATAGTCGCACAGAGCCTTCCTGGATGTAGTGCACACCCTTGGCGGCATCGCCTTGTGAGTAGACCTTTTCGAATTTGCGAAACTTTACAATTCTTCGAGACAAACCGGCTGTATCAAGAAAGGACCGCAAATCGAAGGCGGGCTTCTTCGAGGGGGATGGTTTGGTCTCTTTGCCGTTTGGTCTGGGCATTTCCTCTCCGACGAACTCTGAAAGTCTGGCCGACTGCATCTACCTAATTCTTAAAAACCGCGAATTCCAGGCTCTTTCAGTTATTCAAGGTCCCCGGATCCTGCGTTTCTTTTCTAGCGCCGTACCCCTGAGAGATTTGGCGATATGCCCGAAAGTGAACTCTTGAGCAGACGATAGTTGCTCTGGCCGGAGAGTCCATGGCAGGAACATCACATTAAATGCAACAGGTCGTTCGCTTTGCTCGCCGGCGTCGCGCGCCAAAATCTGAAGGCGTTCGCGCAGTGCCGCTTCGGCCGCTTCTTCCTGCTGGATTTGCTCTTCAACAATTTTCTTAACGACCTCAAGTGGAATCTGTTCGAAATGTGTTTTCGACTGAAGCATTGCGGCACTTCCGGCACACCCAAACGCTAACAGTCCGGAGGCTATACGGGTCACATCTTTTGAGGATGAATTATTTTACTTTAGCCGGCCTATATGGCTCGTTCGGAGGAGTCCCCGGATTCGTGCCCCGAACTTTTCCTGTACAACACTTTGTGGTAGTGCTCTTTTTACTTGAGCGTGTTTTTACTTGCAGGACTCGCTACGATGTGATACGTTAACGGTACGTTTGCTTAGCGTGAGGTCGCTAGGAGGTCTGTATGGGGCGCGTTCAAACCAAAGCCGTACCAATGCATTTCAAGACGATGGTGCAAGCGGAGGTGCCGCAAGGTCGAAATGGAAAGCACAAGCAGATTGTCACCACGATCCTCAGGGATCTTGACAATATAAGAGCCGATTCCGCACTTAAGGTTCCTTTGGCTGAATTGGCCGAATCGAAGGAAAAAGTTCGTTCCGCGCTGAATCGCGCGACTCGGAAAGCAAAACGCAGGGTTGAGACAGCAAGCGATGCCAACTTCTTGTACGTGTGGAACGTAAGCGAGTAGCCTGTTCACCGGGCGCCTTCATCTGATCGCAACTCTGTTTTTCAGCGACAAAGAAAAAAACATAATAAGCCGTAGATTGTGTTTTCGCGATGCAGAGAGTCTCTTATAGCCGGAAGTAACGTTCGGGGAATCACAACGATCAGCGAATTGAGGCCCCACCAAGAAGCTCCTTTCTAAACCCCCATCCACTATTCGTCGGCAAGGTCAATTTGTTTTGTAATTGCAGGCAATCCCGACATGCCGTGTGTGCCGCTTCGCGACCTTCCGAGAACAATTCTCCGCACATTGAACTTTCCGCCGCACGGTTGCTGAGCAGAGTCGTTGTATAGAACTGAACAGACAGTCGTCGTAATAAGGTCCAGGATTAAGCCGCAGTGAAGAGATTGTTTTGTTGGGCAGTCCATCCCCGGAGCTTGAACCCTTCGGCATTCACAAGCGCCAAAGACATCGAACGACAACTTGACTCAGCAGTGTGCGGAGCGGTCCGGGAAACTTGGATGGAAGTGTCTCTCCGCACTGACAGAAAGAAGCAAATACAATGCCTCTCATGCAAATTTTAATAACCCTGATTGTCGTAGGTGTTCTGCTGTGGCTGGTGAACAGCTTTATTCCTATGGCAGGCACAATCAAAAGAATTCTGAATGCAGTTGTAGTTATTGGAGTTGTGCTGTGGCTGCTGAACGTAAGTGGATTTCTCCACTCCATATCGCGAATTCGCGTCGGATAGAAAACTCGGCGGAATGAGCAGCAACCGCAAAAGACTTTAGAGGAGACAAAATGGTGAAATCAGTTCGAGTCATTACTACAGCAACGCTACTTCTGCTTCTTGGTTGGACTGCCCCGGCTTATTCACGCCAGGATCAACAGGACAAACCGAAGGAGCAGGAAAAGCAACATGAACAGGCAAAGCCTCCTGAAAAACCGGAACCACAGGCAAGATCAGCAGGGCAAGATCAAAAACAGGCAACGCGCGAGCCAGATCAACAACGGCAGAAGCAACAAGATAATTCAAAGAAACAAGAACAGCAAATAGCAAAGGGTCAGCAAGACCAGCAGCGTAAAGATCAGCAGCAGAGGCAAGACAAGGTTGCGAATCAGCATCAAGCAAAAAATGCCCAAGATCAGCAGCGCGAGCAGCGGAACAATTCTGCGAAACAGCAACAGCAAGCAAAAGTTCAACAAAATCAGCAACAGAAACAGCAAAGGGCATCTGAAGACCAAGACCGCCGACAGATTGCGCAAGGGCAACAAGACTCGCAGCGAGGGCAGCAACAAGACAACAGGTCAGATCAACGATCCTCTCCTGCTTATGTACACCAGCAGCACGTCGCTTGGCAGGGAGACCGCGCTCATAGCTGGCAGACGGAGCACCGCACATGGCAGCAGCGTGGCGGTTACCACGGCTATCGGGTACCGGACGATCGATTCCGCAGCTACTACGGACAGAATCACGGTTTCCGCATCTACACTCTGCCCGTGATTTACGTTGGCGGGCATCGCCGCTTTCAGTACGGCGGCTATTGGTTCGGACTAAATGATCCGTGGCCGGAATATTGGACGAATGATTGGTATGACAACGATGACATGTACGTGGATTACTACGGCGACGGATATTATTTGTATAACCGCAGATATCCGAGGGATCGCATTGCCATCAGTTTTTACCTGAACTAAGAGCGTACCGAGCGCATTCAACCCAAGGCCCAGCCCGCGTTTTTCCAGAAGGATGGAATGCGGCTGGGTAAGGGTGCCGTCTATCAACAACTGAATCTTGGAAAGCGAGGGGAAAATGCTTGGAACTATTTTGATAATTGTTCTGATTTTGGCGCTTTTCGGTGCGCTACCGCGATGGTCACATAGCCGTGATTGGGGTTATAAGCCGACAGGCGGTCTGGGAATCGTACTCCTGGTTGTGGTCGTTCTCTTGCTGCTAGGGCGAATTTAACGGGGCAGAGGTGAATCATGGACGAATCCAAACAGCACGCTATTAATTTTCTTGAGAAAGAACTGAAGACCTATCTGGCTCTATCGCGATTCTTCGTGAAGAAAGATATCCGCGAACATTTTCGTGTCGGGACAAAAAACGGTCTCATTAATCCCTCGTTCTATAAAGAAAGAATGAAGGAAGCGAAGAGAATTGTTCGTGAACTCAGAAAGTCAAACTAGCGTGTTTATATCGCGACTCTTTTCACCCGGTGGTATGCGTGCATGGAGATTTCGAGCGGCGGTGTTATTTCTAGTCTTGCTCCTCTTCGCTAGTGGTTCACTTGCATACTCCGTGTTAACCCATGAAGAGATCATAGATTTGGTGTGGACTGATCAACTCCGCCCGATTTTGCTCATGCGCTTTCCCGCGCTTACGGAAGAGCAACTCCAAGAGGCGCACGGTTACGCTTATGGCGGCGCCGTCATTCAGGACCTCGGCTACTACCCCTTTGGCAGCGCGGAGTTCAGCAACCTGGTGCACTACGTTCGCAGCGGCGACTTCGTTCGCGAATTGTTGTCGCAGAGCCAGGATGCAAACGAATATGCCTTCGCGCTTGGAGCGCTAGCACACTACGCTTCGGATATCACTGGCCATCCAGCCGTCAATCAAGCCGTCTCCATCCAATATCCCAAGCTGCGCGCCAAGTACGGCAATTCCGTCCGATACGCGCAGGACCACACCGCGCATCTGAAGACCGAGTTCGGGTTCGACATGGTGCAAGTTGCGAAGAATCGTTATGCGTCGCAGCAATATCACGATTTCATCGGATTCCAGGTTTCCAAATCGTTGCTTGAGCGCACTTTCCCCATCGTTTATGGAGTGGAATTAAAAGATGTGCTGACACATGAGGATATGGCAATTGGTTCCTACCGTTTTGCCGTCAGCCGCATGATTCCGGAAATGACCAAGATCGCCTTGCGGACCCACAAGAAAGATATGATGAAAGAGACGCCAAATTTTGCGAAAGAGAAATTCCTTTACCGACTGTCGCGCTCCGACTACGAAAAAGAGTGGGGGAAGGACTACAAAAAAGACGGATTCAAGATTCGACTATTTTCCGTCTTGCTGAAGTACATGCCGAAAATAGGCCCGTTCAAGGCGATGGCGTTCAACGCCCCTACTGCGCAGACGGAAGATCTTTATTTCAAGAGCATCAATACGACCGTTGACCAGTATCGCGTTTATTTGGAACAGGTTCGAACAGATTCGCTGGAACTAACCAACACGGATTTTGATACCGGCAAGGAAACCAAGGCAGCAGAGTATTCGCTGACCGACGAAACCTACGCGAAGCTATTGGGCCGGCTGACGGGGCGGAAGTTCGAACTGACTTCCCCCAGCCTGCGCGACAATATCCTGAGTTTCTATTCCGATCTCACTCTTCCTCTGGAAACAAAGAAAGACATCGTTCTGTGGCAAAGTGTCTTGTCGTCGCTCGATCAATTGAAGCTGGTCAATCCAGCTCCAACGCTCGCCGCGCACCCCGCGGACTGACACCTATGCGCCCACGCAGGCCATTAGAATGAATCATGTTTCGCAAAATGAGCGTGAGCGATGTTACGGAATTTAAGGATCGATGAAAATGTGTGCGCAAGTGAACAGACGTGTTATAGCGAACCACCTAGAATGAGTCATCTGGCAGACTGCACCACCGGTCTCCAGGTGTGGCACAAGGCTTCAAGTAGAAGCTCATTGTGAGACGGGAACAGTATGCTTTGGACAATATTCGTTGTTTTGTTTGCGCTTTGGCTTCTGGGCGTGGTCACGTCCTACACACTCGGAGGACTCATTCACATTCTTCTGCTGGCGGCTCTCGCCGTCTTCACTATCAACATGATTCGAGGACGGAGGCGCACGGCGTAACCGCCGTTGCGATCCGCATGAAGCCAATCAGCTTGCTTGGAATTATTTTGGTGGTTTTGGGAGCGCTAGCCCTTGCGTATCAGGGATTCACGTATACGCACCAGGAAAAGATTCTCGATGTCGGGCCGATTCACGCCACGGCGGAAAAACAAGATCACATTTCAATTCCTCCACTTGTAGGAGGATTGGCTCTGGTTGGCGGAATCGTTCTACTCGTTCTTAGCTCGAAAAAGAATTCCTAGATTCAATCTACGTAACCTCCCGCCTGAGAGTCGGGTGACGCATAGCCCTCTCGTGATTGAACGTGTTGAAAGTCCTTCAGCCAATAATCCGTTCGAAACAAAACGATTGCAAAGAAGTTTTTGACCGTGGAGGTCAGTAATGAAGAAATACTTAGCAGTGGCAGGTTGTCTCGCCCTCGTGGCGGGCGCAGTGTACGCCAAGAAAATGAACAAGGAACAAAAACGCCTCGAAGAATGTGGCGTGGTCATGCAGGAAGTGCTCAACGTACCGGAAAACATTCCTCAAGAGCTATTGGAAAAGGCCGAATGCGTCATCGTATTCCCCTCGGTCAAGAAGTTGGCGTTTGGGGTTGGCGCGAACTACGGGCGAGGAGCAATGGTTTGCCGAACGGGCGAGAAGTTCCGCGGTCCATGGGGAACGCCGGCAATGTACGCACTCGAAGGTGGCAGTGTTGGCTTCCAAATCGGTGGCGAAGCGACGGACTTGATTCTGTTAGTCATGAACGATCGCGGCATGGAGTCCATCCTCAGTAGCAAGGTCAAGCTCGGTGCAGATGCTTCGATTGCCGGCGGACCCAAGGGACGAGACGCTTCCGCGACCACAGATGCCTGGATGCGAGCCGAGATTCTCAGTTACTCGCGTTCACGCGGCTTGTTCGTCGGTATTTCCCTTGAAGGCACAACCCTTCGGCCGGATGATGACGCCAGCGCGGATGTATATGGCCATCCCATCAAGGCAAAGGACATCGTCCGAGGTAACGGCACGCGTGTGACGACTTCTGGTCACGCTCTTGTCAACGCCTTGCAGAAGAGTGCACCGAACAACGAATCGGAACAGGCTTCGAATCGATAAGTAAGACCCACTAGCATGCCGGGATTTTATCGTCCCGGTATGCATTCAATTCTCAGAGAAACACTTGAGCGCGCTATTGCGCCCAATTCTCATCAAGGGTCGGCTGCAAAGGACGTAATACCCGGACTATCTTTCGCAGTTCGGCCTCTGGTTTGTTTGGATCAAATATCCGTTTGGAATGATGGCAAATTGTGAGCGCGAACTGGGAGTTTGTAGTTGTCATTCGGGAGCACTTGTAGCGACGTCGCCGTTATCCGAAACGTCGGTGCCTATTCGTGCAAAACGACAGTCAGCAACGACTTGTTGACCTTGATTTTCCCGTTGTATTCGATGAATCCCAATTTTCTGAATTTGTTCATGAAGAAATTCACGCGCGATCGCGTGGTTCCCACCATGCTCGCCAGAGTGTCCTGGGAAACTTTCGGCAGTATGCGGTCCGGCTGTTCCTGCTTTCCATAACGTGCGAGGAGCAGGAGCGTGCGCGCCAGACGCTTTTCACTGGAATTGAAAAGTTGATCGATCAGATCTTCTTCGACTCGAATGTTGCGTGCAAGCATGTAGGCGATGAAATGGTCGGACAGCGCATGCTCCGCGTGAAGCGCGCGCAACAGCTCTTTCTTCTGGATGACAAGCAGGGTCGTCGGCGTAACTGCGGAAGTCGTGCCCATCCGGATCGTCTGGCCCGCCATGCATCCTTCGCCGAAAAAGTCAGTCGGACCAAACATCGCCACGACCGCTTCTTTGCCTGACCCATTCACAACGGACAGTTTCACGCCGCCTTGCTGAACGTACATCACGGTTTCGGCGGCATCGCCCTGCGAGTAGATGGATTCACCTCGCCGGTATTCTTCAATTTTCCTCGCCACACCCGCGGTGTCGAGAAAATCTTGCGCGTTGAACGAGTCGGCAAACCCGTTCTTTGGGAGTTTTCTTGGTTTCATAATGGGCAGAAGCGGCCTCGGTGTGAAGGCACTCTCGACCACACCTAAAGTAGCAAACGAGGTATTCGCAAGACTGTATAAAACAGAACAGCAAGCGCCGTTGACAGTCTCTAAGATATTGCCTTAGACGGCGAGAAAGAGCGAAATTGACCTGGAAGTAAGGCTGGGCCAGGCAATTTTCTCTTTCTCGCTGTAGTGTTCGTTTGAACTCTGGAAATCGCGCTTCTCCGCAAGTTGACCCGGTTAAGTACAGCCAACGTTTCCAAGACAGCATGACAGTGGTTCCTAGGAGGCTCCTATGTTTGTGCGCAAAGTAATGGCTCTATTAAAGCCGAACAGTATTTCGAAATTCAGTCTCTTAATGGAACAAGAAATCATCCCTATGTTGCGTAAGGAAAAGGGATTTCACGACGAACTCGCATTCTTCGCGCCGGGCGAGGACGCAGTGACGACGATTACTTTGTGGGACAAGGCATCGAGCGCAGAAGCCTACAGCCATGGAACGTACGCACAAGTACTCAAGAAGTTGGCAGCGCTCATCGAGGGAATTCCGAAAGTGGATACCTACGAGCTCGTGAATTCAACCTTTCACAAGATCGCCGCGGCCTCATAACGGACAAACATCGTTTGGCCGATGGGGCAAACCGGGTTTACCCCGTATTCTCACTTAGACCCGGCAAAGGAAAATTTATGCATTTGCTCACATGGATCTTAATCGGATCGCTCATTGGCTGGGGAGCGGGAAGAGCTCTGAAGGGCAATGGATACGGCCCATTTATGGATGTCCTTATGGGCTTTGACTGCTCTAACCGCCTCGCACTCGGTTTCTAAGGAGCTCATATGTCGCAGGAAATCACAATTGGTTCCATTCTCGTCAGAGAGAACACGGTTTTCCCACCCGGTGTGTCAGTTGAGAGCGATACCTTCTTGCCCGGATGGAAGCTTGTAAGAAATCTAAATGGATACGGGCTTGCACGAATAATTGTCAAAGCGAATTGGAATTTCTTCTATTTGGCCGGTGAGATCAGAGCAATCGCGCTTGGTCGTGGGGGTTCGGCAGCCTTCCGCAGGGCACTGAAGCGAATCGCGGTGAGACGCGAAGGGCAAAACTATAACTCGCTTGAGATCACCAGAGTCGTTGCGAAACGCTTTCTCGGCATTCCCTTTTTAAGTATTGCGGCGAACTCGCGGCATATCCAAAAGGGCATGGGTCTGATCCCGACAAGAAATTTTGTTTTGAGAATGCCTGTTCCGGATCCAAGCGAGGAAGCTGCCGCGAAGCGGTACACGGCCATGATTTCAAGTTCTTAGCAAATGGGAGGGATTATGAAAATGAGAGCGATGTTTAGCCTGTTTCTTGGTTTTTTTTCTTTGATTGCTGTGGCGCCTGTGCTCCGCGCGCAGGATCTTTCGAAGTATCGAGGCTTTACGCTCGGAGCGAATTTGGCCTCTGTGTTGAAGCTTACGGATCAGAGGTTATCGGATGTAAATCAGACGCAGGGAGGCTCGCTGATGTTTCAGGAACTAACCTGGTGGCCACCCAGTGTTCCGAGGGAGGGGACTTACCGGTCGGACAGCATTGAGCAAATTCTTTTCTCCTTCTACAACGGAGAACTGTACAAAATCTCCGTGACTTACGACCAAAATTCGACGGAAGGACTCACCGCAGAAGACATGGTGAAATCCATTTCAGAAAAATACGGACCTCCGGCAACGGTTTCCTCGGACGTCGCTGCCAATTCGAATAACCATTATGAAACCAGAGAAAAATCCATCGCGACGTGGGAAGATGCCCAACATTCCCTCGGTCTGGTTCGCTCTTCTTTTTCCAATCGATTTGGGCTCATTATTTACACCAAGAAAGTCAATACGGACGTTCAGCTTGCGATCGTGGAAGCCGCGAGAGTAGAGAAGCTAGAGGCCCCGACGAGAGAAGCCGAGCGTCAGAAAAAACAAACGGATGATCGAGAGTTAGCGAGACAAAAGAATCAGAAGAGTTTTCGCCCGTAGCGTCTCAGCCCGTGCGGCTCCAACGTGGCGCATTGATGCACCGCCAAGAGAGCTGGTGTCAGGCTGCGTCTAGTTTGAGAAACTAGCGACAGCGGCTGCCTCCGTGCTGCACACCTGGAACACCGTCGTCAATTTGGTCAACTGCAGCACTTCGCTGAACTTATGGCCGAGATGGCAAAGGCGCAGCGATACACCCTGGTTTTTCGCGTTCACATGCGCGGCGACCAGTGTCCCCAGCCCAGAGCTATCGATATAGTCCACGTTTTCCATATCCAGGACAATTTTCATCTTTCCTTCGGCGATGAGATTTGCCACTTTCTCACGCAGGGCATTGTTCTCCTCGCCACCAAACACAATGCGGCCGCAGAGCGTCACCACAGAGACGCCGTCCACTTCGCGATTTGTCATCTTTGTTCCCATGATTGAGTACCTCAATTTCAGTACGCCGGTCCGCATGGCAGAAATCTTCACGGACGCACTCTTCAAACCCTTATTTCTCCACGAGATGCCGATCTTGGGAGATTTCTTCGTCCAAATTTTTTAGAAGATAAGGAGCTAAGTACGGTTTCAGTTCGACCTGCTGATCCCGAGTTAGGAACTTGAAGCCTCTTATTATCCGAAAACATACTGGCGACCCACAGTCACAGCAAAAATCATCATGCATTTCATACTCTGTGGCGGCGTAGTTGACCTTAACTTCTTCGCCTGCTTGAATGTCCCTGAGAGCTCTCACGCACAGGCAGCTGAAATCGAGAAAGCTATTGGGGTCGCAGCCGTGGTTTAGGTAACCGACAGTGTCTTCCCTTCCGAAGACATGTTTCCTTTCGCCGATTTGCAAGGACCTTCTGGTGGGCGACAGGAAAGTGTTTTCTCCATTTAAGTCAATCAGAATCTCGTTCCTATCGATCGAAACGAGAGCGAATAGACCCCTCCTCTCATTGGTCATCGCAACATCTAGCTTTGCTGATCGGGTTCCCATGGGTAGTCTCATCTGATGAAGACAAATCTCTCCGCGTTTGCTCGGTCCCGCATGGGTCCGCACCTATGATCAAGAACACTGTCGGAAGAACTGGTATTTTGTGTCGTCATGGTTGCACTATCTGGACTAGGCCCCAGCGCAGCACTATAGAAAATGCAATGGTCAGCACTACCCCCAGTACAAATCCAAGCAGTAGGTCTACGTTGTAGGTTCTTCGTAGCAAACGGAGTTTTCTAGGAGCCACACGGCGCGACGGATAGGCGACAGAGGATAACTGTTGCTTTACCTCCGCGTCGCTCAGTCTCATAGGGATATCCTGCGACAAGAGCGCGTATAAAGCTGTCCCGTTCGTAACACTCTACGTCGAGCTATCTTTTTGAGGGATTCGCGGAATGCCCTCAAAGCGCCCATAGTCCAAGTGCAACTCGCACCCACAATGCTCCTCAATACCAAGGGGTAAATCTCTTCGACGCTCATTTCGTTCCCGTTTTTGCGTCGACGCCTGATTTTTCCCCACGAAAATGGAGTGGGTCTCTCAGGCTTTGCAATTCTCTGTAGTAGTAAAGTGGGGTAGGCCGTTTTCCATTGAACCTCAGTTTTTTCAGGAGATCTATTTCCTCCTTGGAGGCATTTCCGCTGAGGGAACTATCCTTAAGGAATTCTGTAAATCCCGGCTCTACCTCTGGTTGAAGAGGTCCCGTCTCAACAAACTCAAATCTCCTGGGATCGCCTGAGGCTATTCTACGATTTAGCACAATCTCCATACCAAAGGTCGTCAGATCAACATCCCAGGACTCAATCAGTGGATTCAGGAAGGAGACACAGTTTTCAGGCGACAAGCTGAAAACATCCGTGTCCAGGAACTCAAGAAGGGTAACCCTTGTTTGTTCATAACTTCGCTCCGCAAGTCGAGCCACCAGATGGAGCCAGTTTTCGCTATTCAATTCTTCCTTGGCGACTTTCTTAATCACGTCCAAGAGCTTTTGGGTAATGAGACGCTCGAGTTCGCCGAAGGGCTGCTTCTCGAAAATCTCACGTACCTGTCTTTCCTTGTCGGGCACGCACTTGCTAATGATCAATTCCCGAATTTCTCCATACATCGGCGCAGGCGCGCCCGCCAAGTCTCTCTTCAATTCTTCTCTGCGCTGAAGCTCAGCCAGCTTCGAAAGTCTATCGCTCGGAAGCTTCAAGACCTTCGCCATCTTCTGATAGATATCTGTTCGCTCAGGAGCCGGGGGCAGCTTCTTACGAGCCAACAGCTGTGAAATATAGGAATCGGTGACTTCGGCGGCAGTCGCTAGATCCTTCTGCTCAAGCCCTAACTCTTCCAAGCGTTGTTTAATCACCAGGCAAACGTCCACAATGGTCCTCCAAGTCGATTAACAACATTAGTTAAATCAAAAAAATAGTCCCAGAATTAACTTGACACGTCAAGTGAATTAACTGAGTATGGTTAATAGGCCAAGGAAGCCTTCACAGCAGTTGAACTAATAATGGTTATCTGAAGTACCCCTTTGGCATTGAGAAGCAAGGAGACCGTCATGTTTGCACGCAGAGTCTATATGCATCTGAAGCCCAATAGCGTTGCGGAGTTTACCCAGAGGTTGGAGAAGGACATCCTACCACTGCTCCGAAAGCAGAAAGGATTCCAGGACGAAATCACATTTGTCGGCCAAGGCGGAAGGGAAGCGTTCGGAATCAGTTTGTGGGACACACCGGAGAATGCCGAAGCTTACAACCGCGGAACCTACCCAGAAGTGACGAAGTCTCTGGCCACAGTAGTGGAGGGGGCCCCTCAAGTTGAAACCTTTGATGTCGCTAACTCGACGTTCCACAAGATCGCGGCTGCCGTAGCGGCCTAAAGCCAGAAAATCTCTTCGCCATGTGGGGCGGACGAGGTCCGCTCCATGCCCTGAAAATGCGCCATACGCATTCAGAGTCGATCGGTAGGAGTACCTGGTGCCCTCTCGATGGAGGGAAAAACCATGCGATACAAGAAGACGCAAGTCGCACCGAAGCATGATGGTCGTCCTCCGCTGCAGAAGGCGGTGCGCACATTCTTAGGCGAACGCCGCGGCTACCAGAGTTTGAGGCCGGATCTGAAGAGCATTGTCTGCGCGGCCCACAAACTGCCTGTGGAGGTCGCTCCGCCTGCGCGCGTGTGGCGTTCCTTGCGCGCACAACTGGAAAAGGAAGGCATCCTCAGTCGTCACGTGAAAGGGAGACTGGAAGAGCAGACGCGATTTCCAATGTTCAGGAATTAGTCATTCGAGCTAAAGGGAGCGGCGGAAGGTTCGATACAGGAGGCATGTATGTATTTACTTGCATGGATTGTCGTTGGTGCAGTCGTTGGCTGGGGATCGGGGAAGGCTTTCCAGGGTAATGGTAACGGCTATGGTTATGGTCCTCTCATGGACATCCTCATGGGTGTGGGTGGCGGCATAGTAGGCGGATTCGTGATGAGCTTCGCAGGCCTTGGCGGTTATGGTGGAGCGATCATCACAACCTTGGTTGCAATGGTTGGCGCGGCACTTCTGACCGTGCTCGCCGCTTACGTGAACGGCAGAAGGGTTTATGCCCGTCAGCTCTAAGAATCCGCGCAAAGTATCCTTAAGCATCCGGAGAGCAGAGTTAGGCACAAGAAGTTAACTATTCGAGTTTTGGAATAAATTCAAACGGAGGTCGAAGAAATGACTGTGAATATCACCCCTCTACATGACCGCGTCCTCGTGCGCAGGCTGGAACAGAAGGAAACCGCGAAGGGCGGGATCATTATCCCTGATACGGCGAAAGAAAAGCCGCAAGAAGGCGAAGTAATAGCCGTTGGAGCCGGAAAGGTGGAAAAGGGTCGCCGTATTCCACTCGATGTGAAGGTGGGCGACCGGATCTTGTTCGGCAAATATACCGGCAGCGACATCAAGATCGATGACCAGGAGTATCTGATCCTCCGCGAGGAAGAGATCCTGGCGAAACTCAGCGGAATGGCCAAAGCCGCATCCAGCAAGAAGTAGTATCCCCTATCCAAATGTTTCGCGTGCAGTGGAGAGTCTGATCACCCAGGAGGGTGGAGTCTAATGGCAAAACAAATTGTAACTGGTGAGAATTCACGACAAGCGATTTTGCGAGGCGTCAACGCTCTGGCGGACGCTGTAAAGATTACGCTTGGCCCGAAAGGGCGCAATGCGGTGATCGAGAAAAAGTTCGGAGCGCCCATCATTACAAAAGATGGTGTGACAGTGGCAAAAGAAATCGAACTGAAGGACCCGCTCGAGAACATGGGTGCACAGATGGTGCGAGAGGTCGCGTCCAAGACGTCTGATGTGGCTGGCGATGGCACCACCACTGCGACCGTGCTGGCACAAGCGATCTTCCGCGAAGGTGTGAGAACAGTTGCTGCAGGCGCGAGCCCAATGGCGCTCAAGCGCGGCATCGATAAAGCTGTGGAAGTCGCGGTGGAAGAAATCAAGAGGATCTCTCGCGAAGTGAAGGGCGACATGATTGCGCAAGTGGGCACAATCAGTGCCAACACCGACAAGCAGGTGGGCAGCATCATCGCCGAAGCGATGAAAAAGGTTGGGAAGGATGGCGTCATCACTGTCGAGGAATCCAAGACGATGGAAACGACGCTAGAAGTCGTAGAAGGCATGCAGTTCGACCGCGGATACCTCTCACCCTATTTTGTGACCGACCCCGAGCGCATGGAATGCGTACTCGAGGACGTGTACATCCTGATCCACGAGAAGAAGATCAGCTCGATGAAGGATCTGCTGCCTCTGCTCGAGCAAACAGCAAAAATGAGTAAGCCACTGTTGATCATCGCTGAGGACGTGGAAGGTGAAGCGCTGGCAACTCTCGTCGTGAACAAGCTGCGCGGCACGCTGCAGTGCGCCGGGGTGAAAGCTCCTGGTTTTGGTGATCGCCGCAAGGCGACGCTGGAAGACATCGCAATCCTGACGGGCGGCAAGGCCATCACCGAAGATCTCGGAGTTAAGCTCGAGAATGTGAAACTCGAGGACCTGGGACGCGCAAAGAAAGTGACCATCGACAAAGACAACACCACGATCGTCGCGGGCGCCGGCAAGGCCAGCGAGATCGAGGGCCGAATCAAGCAGCTTCGCGTTCAGGTCGAAGATACCACCTCCGATTACGACAAGGAAAAGCTGCAGGAGCGTCTGGCCAAGCTGGTCGGCGGCGTCGCGGTAATCAAAGTCGGTGCAGCCACGGAAACCGAACTGAAAGAGAAGAAGGCTCGCGTCGAAGACGCCATGCACGCCACGCGTGCAGCAGTTGAGGAAGGGATTGTGTCGGGCGGCGGCACCGCTCTGCTCCGCTGCTTGCCGGCACTCGAGAAGCTCAAGCTTCACGACGACGAAGCCACAGGAGTGAACATCGTGAAGCGCGCCCTCGAAGAACCCTTGCGGCAGATTGCCCAAAACGCCGGGCACGAAGGTGCCCTGGTGGTAGGACGTGTGCGCGAATCGAAAGATGAGAACTTCGGCTTCAACGCAGAGACCGGCGAGTTCGGCGACTTGGTTAAGGCCGGCGTGATCGATCCAGCCAAGGTCACGCGTCTCGCACTTCAGAACGCTGCCTCTATCGTCTCCCTAATGCTAACAACCGAAGTCCTGATAGCTGACGCTGGGGGAGAGCAAAAGATGGCCGCGGCTGGTGGGGGTATGGGAGGTTCGTACTGAACGGTACTAAACACCTCTCGTGTCGATCGCCATTCCGTCAACCCTATTCGTGCGGACTTCTCCGCGAACAAGCATCATTCGGGTGAATTGCTATGATGATTTCGTTAGAAAGTATTTTGAGTTCCCATCTGGAACCACTTTGCTCTCGCGACAACCACGTAATGAAGTACGAACTTGGTGGTTCTAGGGCAAACACTGGGCACCTAGCGTCATACCATTGCGGTTCCGTAGGGTGCAGCGTTCGATATAACTCAACCGCTGGGTATTACATGCTGATTGGAATGCCCGACCACGCGTACGCCGTCGACGAGCCCGGCGTGAACACCATGAAGTGCCCCATACACGGCCGCTGGTTGTATCGCCGAAAGAACACTGATGCGGAATCGCGTGTTCGCTGGTTTTGTAGCGTCGAAGATTGCCACTATGGCTACATCGCTAACACAAAGGCGATTGGGTCAGGACCTAGAGTAAATTCTCGTCCCTAAGATATGCGGCCATCTATAACCAGGATCCGATTTCCAAACGAGAACGAAAAGCGCTGGTCCTGGCTGCCGACCGGTAAGCCGTACGAGCTCAACCAGTCGATGCAACACCCTTCTTTCCCGCGCGCGGCCTGGCCAAAAATGAATCAGGTTCTCGGGAAGAGAACGAATCATGGATTGGATGCCAAAAGTGTGCACCCAGCTAGCGACGCGCTCGTGGAATTCGTGCTGTAGGAAACCCAAAGCAACAAGGACATTCACGTCGAGGAGATACTTCATGGGAAGTCGGATGCGGTTTTAATTCCTGGCGAGGAGTTCTTTGGCGTGCGACAGTTCGGGGCGTTGGGAGGGCGCCTCACAGTTTTTGAGGAGTTGTGCATAGTAGGGAGCAGCGGTCCTTGGTTGCTGGAGTAATTCGGCAGAGCGAGCGGCGCCGTAGAGACCATTGAAACGGTTGGGATCAATACTCAACGATTTCTCGTACTCCGCCAGAGCCTCCCGCAGACGACTCATTTCCATGAGCATGTCTCCGAGCATTTCGCGCGCGGGCAGCTCAACTTCCCCCTTGCCTTCCGCGTCCTGTTTGTCCGCGACGGAACGCAAGAGGCTAAGCGCTTCGTCATTTTTTCCTTCGGCGAAAACTAGCCAGGCATGAACCTCAACGCCGTTCGCGCTCATGTGATCAGCTTGATAGGGATGGCTCGACTTCCGAACCGCGTCGACCATGGCGTCGTATTGCTGGACGGCGGCACGGGCGGCGGGTGCATCGCGCAGATGGCCCGCGGCGACCGCGCGTGCCCAATAAGTGATCGCTTGGCTACCGGGTTCAGCGCCTGCGGGAGGCTGGAGCGCCAGCGCTTCCTTCCACTGACGCGTTTCGAGTGCATACATCGCGGGCATATGCGCGCGCATTCTGTCCAGATATCCATCGAGACCCGGATCAACATCGTCCGGGTGTATAGCAGCCAATTGATCGACGACGGCTTTCGCTTTGTTGTTTTCGCCGATTTGCAGGTAGCCGTACTCCAAGAACTCCATGGCGTGAATCTGATGTTCGGCTCCGACGCGCATTCCAGAGGATTGGCGCGCCGCAGCGATGGAGGCGAGGTTCGATTGAACGTCTTCTTGCCAGAGGCCGAGGCGAGCAAAAATATGAGAGGGCATGTGCAGGGCATGAGGTGAAGCGGGAGCGATTTGCGCGTAACGGCGCGCGGCCGGCAGACCCAAGTCCGCAAGATGAGGATTGTCGGCAGCGTGGATTAAATAGTGGGCTACGCCGGGATGGCTGGGTTCCTCCTTGAAGAGTTCGGCAAGGATGGCGATGGCCTTCTTAGGATTCTCCAGCTGGGTGTCATTATCGGGCTGCGACCCAAGCAATGATAACGCGTAAAATACAGCGGCTTCCCGGTCTCCTGGGTAGCGGGCGAAAAGTTTTTGCATCACATAGCAATAATCTGCTGAGCGTTTTTGATAGTCGCGATTATCGTCGCCGTAGAAGACTGCGAGGGCATCAATGTAATCGCGCTCCCGTTGTGAATTGCCATCAATGGTTTGCGCCACTTGAATGAGCTTCCTGCCATTCTGAAGATCGGAAGCGGACGGACGGTTCCAAAGGGGACGATAGATGCTCATGGCATGGCCCCAATAGGCGATGGCGCAATGAGGATCCTGATCGAGTACCTCCTTGAAACTCTTCTGAGCTTCTTCGTACCAGAAGGAATGGAGAAGGGCGAGTCCGCGCTCAAATTCCTTTTGAACTGACTGGTCGCAGGTGATGGGAAACGAAACTTTGCCGATCTTTTCGAGCGGTTCGGTGTGCTTATGTCCTTCTTGCGCAAGGAGGGGGAAAGAGAAAAGAAGTGATGCCAAGCTCAGCAAGAGAACATTTTTCGTCATCTCTTTCACTTTACGGCTCATTGGACGACCGCGCTTAACTGCTATCAGCCGCAAATAACGAAGGCCCTCGTCGCTTGCGATGAACGCGTCTCGATTCAAATACAGCATTGGTCACGCGAAACAGTCCGTCCAATTGGTACTTGATCTGGCAAAGGCCCCTCGCGAACTTGGGCAACGCCGCGGCAAATTCGTCGTTCAGTTTAGGGATCTTGAGTTCGGAGACATCCAGCTAGACGCCGATGCTTGTCCGCAAGCCCCGTAGTCCTTGATCAGGCTTTGTATTTGAAACTTTGGATTTCCAGATCCGTCGGTCGCCACTACAAGCCCCTTAAGGGTCATTCGCTCGCCTGCTTTAATGGAGTTGCTACTGGACATGATTGAGTAGGTTTGATTGTCCTTCTCGTTCGTTAGACTGATTCCGTCCTGAACGGACTGAGTGCAGCCGGTGACATAGGTCTGTGTTTTGTTTACAGCGTGATGATGGTGTCGGACGAGAAGAGCGATGCCGACAGCAGCGCCAGCCGCGGCTCCAACCCCAATTCCAATTGCTTTGCCGGAGCTGTATCCCCCTGGTGGCGCGGTATATCCCCCCGTCCCGCCAGTGCCTCCGGAACCACCTGTTCCCCCGCCTCCGCCATACTGAGCAGATGCAGCAGCGCACACGGCCATACAAAGTGTCGTAATTCCAGTAAACCGTACTATCCAACGTGAAAGCATCGTGTTCCCTTCTTTCTATTTAGGTGAGAATTCAAATTTCGTGATCAATAGCTCGTTTCTATAACGACGACTGAACTTCGTTCGGTTCTATTCCACGACTCACCCTGGTCATTTCCGCGCACTCAAGCATTTATCTCCATCCTGGAATGCAACATCCTACTGCTCGACAATAATTTGGCCCTTCATGCCTTTGTGCCCGAGACCGCAGGTATGGCAACACCTAAACGTATAAGTGCCCGGTGTTTGAGCCAGGAACTCAATCGTGGTCGTTTCTCCCTTCTTGAGTTGCCAACACTCCTGTGCCGAACTGAAAATTAGTCCATCGGCGCCATTCGGTAGAGCGCCATCTGGAACGGCTAAAATTTTGAAACCATGATCGTGGTCAGTGGCTGTGATCTTGAGTCGAACTTTGGTACCGCTCTTCACGCGAACTGGTGCGCTTGAGTACTCGTACTTCTTTGCCGTAATTTCGACGACCTGTACATCTTGAGTTTGCGCCCGAACCGAAGGGGACATCGAAAACCATAGGGCAAGTCCCAGCAGAGACGAGGGAAGAACAGGCAAGAGTGAATGCTTGGCTAGCTTTTTCATTGATCTTCTCAGGCGTATGAGTAATTAATTTCTGATATCAAAACCTGCGGCGCGCCTCGTCTGCTTCTTCTGCGAGCCGCATTAGCACGTCCACGATCCCGGTGTTCTTGTTTGTAGCTGGGTCGAGGAAGAGCCCATCATTGGCGAAGCTGACAACGGAGGCCACTGCGCCACCCTGAGCTGTAGAAGTCGGACGAATTATGGAGACGGGGCCAAGCTTCGCATTCAGGAAGAACGTTGGCTCCGGCATGATCAGGTTGGTTTGAAAGTCGTCAGCCGGGTTGACACTAGTGCCTTTTGGATTCGGGTCGACTCCGCTGTTGAGGTTCGGAAACGAAAGATCACCGTCGGTGATGTTGGTAGCGTTGCCGGCCTTGTCTTGCCACGTTTGGAAGTGCATTATCTCGGATCCGCCGATACTCAACAGAACCCGCAAGACCTCCAGATTGGTCACTTTCTGAGCTAACGCTGGGTAGAGACTGCTGCCGCCTTGCTCGATGAATGCAAAGTGGAAGCCCGCAGTGTTGGCAATGGCCTGCAGGTGGTTGGGGATGCTGCCGTCGCTATTCAGGATCAGGTCGCCATCGTCCACCGGGATAGCGGGATGTTTTCCCTTCGCGAGATCCGGAACGGCGTTCTCGAAAATGCCCCCGAAATCTGGATTTGCCGTCTCGCTGCGGTAGCGTGTCCACCACGTCGTATCGACGGTGAGCTGCTTTAAGTTGGTCAGGCGTCCCGTCGGCGGGACTCCGCTGACTCTGCTAGGTGGCAGAGTGGCGAACTCGCTCAGGTCGATGGGCCTGGCGCCCTTCGACGCGAGGTAATTATTGAGAAACCGGTGGTGGCTGATTTCGTCGTCGGTATTGTCCGCGATGTACTGCGGCATGTCGCCATCGAGAACCTCCAGAGCCGTAATGTAATTGGGAGCCAACCCGGTGACGATTTTCTTACCGTTGAGCTCCAGGTCGATCGTGGAGAGACCTTGATTCGTGGCTCCGCCAAGTTCCGCATATTGGATCCAGAGATCGGCCTCGACTTGTTCCAAAGCACTCAGGAACGTCAGAATTGCGATGTCGCCCTTTGTGATTGGCGCGTGGTCGTCCTCCTCTCTGCCGAAGGCCGCCGAGGTACCCGGCAACAGCGCGGCGCCCATCGTTGCGGCTCCCGCTGCGACCATTCCGTTCGTCAAAAACGCGCGCCGGTTTGTTGCATGCTTTACACTGCTTTCTGACTTCTTCATCATTTTTCCCCTCTACCTAATGAATCGAGTTCGAATCGTTTGCATCACACGTTTCCCTGAACTGACTTGAGCTTAATCCGAGTTTCAAGCTCCATCTCCCAGCAAGGTTAAATCTCGGAAAACAAGCGACAACCTTTGACCACTCTAAATCCGGTCATCAGTGGCGCATCGTCGCCGCATCCGATCATTTGTCGTCGGATTCGTCTTTCCCGTGCGCGGGAGTCAAAAAGTTATCCAGGACAAAGTCGGCTACGTCGCGGCCCAGCCGTTGTCCGGTGATTAGGTCAAAGCGGAAATGCTGTCCACCGAAGATACGGCTTAACGTCGCTTCTTCGGCGGCCGCGCTGATGCTTGTGAAGGATCGTTCTACTCCAGGGAGGACCTCGGAAGTCACGTTGAACTCGGCATGGTCCCGCTCGAAAAAAGAAATCAGCACCTCTGCCCCGGAAGCGCTGATCACCGCATGGGCGCCCGGAAAGGATGGGTCGGGGGCGGTCTTACCGACTTCCGGGAGCCAGTTCGGATCCGCCACGGTTTCAGGGTTGATGCCGGTATCCGCGGCCCGAATCGCGGTTACTGGCCGCCAGAAATTGTATGTGTATTTGGCGTCGTAAAAAGCGATCACGTCGTCGGCAAAACTCAGGTTCAGCAACGCGAACAACCGGGCACTTTGCGCCGTTGTCAATCTGTGCGCCACCGAGAACGTCTGCGAAATCTCGTTCCAATAGTTTTGTATGGCCCCGTTCCAAAACCGCCCTGTCAATGCCTCATCGGCCGTGGCACTCGTGCTGTTGACGATTCCAAGGGATTTGATTTGGTTGAAAGCATCGCCGTACCTATCGCTGCTCAGCGCCGGGGGAGGACCGGGCCGAAACTGATTCGCACGCTCCACCGCGAACGGGGTTACGCGAGACCAATGCGTGAATTGTGGCTGGGCAGGAAAATTCGGAGGCGTTGATTGGTAATCTCCTGGGGCCGTCCCGAAAAAATAAGGAATCGGCTTGGCGTTCGAGCCGTCGTTGCTGCGCAGGGCCAGGATTCGATCCGCAACTGTCTGTCCTATGCGGATGCCATCGGCCTTGTCGTTGCCATCCGGAATTTGTGCCAGGGATTGCTGCAAAGCGGTATCGAGTGCCGCCTGAAATGTCGGATACAGTGCCACCAGAACTTCATGCGCTGCCGCGGCTGCCGCTGCTTCCTGGGAAGCATCTCGTGGCACGCCGGAAAGGCGGACCAAGTATGGCCGGTGTGTTCTGCCAATAGCATTAACTGCGTCGTAGATCGCTGCATGCATGATCGCAAAGCTTCGGGTAGGGTGGACCGTTGGTGGTTGCGCGCCCGGCGTGCGAACGATTGTGAGAAGTGTCCTATTCCACTGAACAACCGGGTTCACCGGCTGTGCGGAGGGGTCGATTGCACCTTGATGCTCGTCATGAGGCGAAGCTCCATAAGAACCGTCGGCCAGGTTCGAAAGACCGGCACACAGCAAAGCGAACACAATCAAGATTCTTGACATCACTAGTTCCTCTTCCTTTCTGGATGTGACTTTGGCGGCGCACGTGAAAAGACAAATGCAGAGCGGAGATCCGGCTCTACTTGTCGTGATCGGAATCGGAACCTTTGGTTAAGCCCGTGGCCGCGATCCATGGCCCTGGAGCCGGAAGCGGAGAGCCGTCGAAGGCCGTCGCGCGAATCAGCACGATCGTACCAAGGCACGGGGATGGCACTTGCAATTTCGCATGGATCTCAGCGTTGCCGTCGACACTCAGTGGTACGGAATCAGAGGTCGCAGCCACTGCGTCTCCGCATACAACGCTCGCGGCAACCGCTGTGACGGGCCCAGGAGTTCCCAGGCTGGGCAAGATGAGGCCGCGCACGTCTGTGCGCAGACGCCCGTCATCATTCAAAACTGCGAATCCGTGATTGACCACCCAGGGCGCACCTCCGCTCTTCACACCTGCGATTGTCACGCCGGGATTCGAGCCGACAATCGGAGACAAGAACGCAATCTCATCCGCGATGGTGCCCCCTGCAAATAAGCCAGAGACAAAGCAAGACAAAAGCACTGTCACTGCTGCTCTTTTTTTCATCTTTTGAGATCCTCTCATTTATTTAAGATCGTTCGACGCTTTGCTTGACTCCGTGAGCCTGGCACCAAAGGTATTGCAGCAACCAGGTTCCATTGCATTAGTGTTTCTGCACTTCACCAACCAGGAGCATCACAATCAGAATGCTCTGTTCGTAGTAACTAAGCTTCCTGCTGCTTTATTCCTTTTTTGCGCAGGAAAAAACATATGGAATATTTTCTTGTCCGGAGAGTCTATCTATCGGTATGGAGTTGGTCTCCGAACGTTGGCCTAGTAACCCGGAAGGATTTTCATAAAGAAGCCCAATTCTGTTGACGATGCTTGATAAAAAAATGCGGGGTCAGGTTGAATTTCTATGATTCTTCTTTGAAGCCTGCACGTGCAAGAGTCCATCCGCACCATTCACATTAGTCTTAGTTGTGTCAATTTCTTCTGGAAAGAGATGGACGGATACTACATCTGGCCCACCATCGATCTCTCCGGTGTGCGGAGCATGACTTCGAAAAACAATCATGCTATGAGTTGTCAGGCTAAGAATCGTGGTCACCTTCGGGTCCTGCGCAGACTCGATAAACAAATCAAATTGCGAGGTGTTCCCATTAAAGTCGTTCTGTAGAAGTTCCTTTTCGGCAGTGATCCAGTCATCCAAATGAAAACCATGCGTGCAACCACGCCGTTCGAAAAGCTGGTAGGCACGTTTGGCGATCGTCGACAGAATGATTTTCTGGTGTTGGTCGTTTCTGCTTTCGACCGTAATCACCCAGTTGTTGCTACGCTTCCTGGCCTGTTTCTGCATTCTCGTACCTGCTTCTGCACTCATCCCTGACTCCCATTTTCCCAAAAAGTCCTATTCCACAGTTTCCTGATCGTGAATGCCACAATATCGGCTCACGTACACCGGACAACGTCTATCGGTTTGTCGGCTAGCTCTGTCGGTGCTTCAACGTCGCCGGTTCAGTGGTCTGTGCGACAGAAACGATTCTTTCTGTGGATTTTGATAAGCGATGGGACAGTCTGTATTTTTCAATGATGCGAGTCGTGAGAGCGACTACGTTTAGAGCCAGCATCAGTAGCACAAGCCATATCACCATTGTTATCCCGAACATTGTTGATCCCTTCCGTAATTCGATTGCGTTCATCGCTGAATACCTGCGTCACGAATGTTCTATTCCTCTTGTAAGGAGTGCTGTCGCTTAAAGATGAAGGACAAACCGAATGCGCGACCTCCTGATTTTGTGCTTACAGTCCATACGATCGTGCTCGGATTCGATCCTGGAAATGGAGTTGCCCGATAATATTCACGGTTTGCTTACGCGAAAGAATTGATTAGCTGGTGGAGCTGCTCAAGGTCCACAGGGCTTCCGTCAGACACCGCGCAGAATTCCATTTTGCCCTTTCGCCAATCAACCCATTGAAAGCTCTGCCGGGAACCTGTGCGCGGTGGACTGTCCCGTTCCCGTGTGGGCCAGATGAATACATTAATTGGATGTCCCTTACGCTCGTAGACGAGCACTGCGACGGCGTGGCCTTCAATAACGTCTACGCGCCCACCCTTCAGCGGGAAACCGTCGTTTGTGAAATCACGCACAGGAACAGCAAACCTGGCTCTACTGTCGAGCCATCCTTCCACAACGCGCTCATCGTTGGAGGCGATACCGTTCGTCTGGCCTAGCTGTTGCGAGCGTACGAGCGCATCGACAATTTCTCCTGCAAGTTCGGCTTGATAGTCGTCACCGCGAACGCCGTGACCGACTCTCCACAGTAAGATCGCGACGAAAAGTAGTGCGGCCGCAGCTGCCAGCCAGTGCCAAACGTGAGGCCGTGATACAGCAGTCGTGGGTGCGATTGCGTGGAGAGAGGCGTTAATCCTCCGCCGCAGCGCGGCCGTGGCAGGCTCGTAGAGTTGGGCGAGTTGCAATCTATCGCGCAACAAATCCAGATCGACAAGCTCAGTGGCACAGCGGGCGCAATGTCGCAGGTGACGCTCGAATTCAGCAACCCTACGGTCACTCAGCTCACCGTCGAAATGGCCCTGAAGCAGAGAGTCGGCAAAGTCACATCTCACGGACGAGCTCCTTGAGGAGAATTTACCAACGCGGAATGCAACTGGCGGCGCGCACGGGAGAGCGAGGACATAACTGTGCCAATGGGGATCGCCGTGATTGCAGCGATCTCCTTGTAGGAACAGCCTTCGAGCTCTCGAAGGACAAGAATTTCGCGGAACCGCGGCGGCAGCGTCTCGAGTGCCAGGGTTAGGCGCTTGCGATCATCACCGGCAATAGCGAGCGTTTCAGGTGTGGCGCACGTCTGCAGGTGTAACTCTTCGTCGAATTCCATGCTTAGTTCCATCGGGCGATTCTTCTCCAGCCATGTGTAGCAACTATTGCGCACGATCTGGAGCAGCCATGCGCGCGCATCTCCACCATGAAAGCCGCGGAAGAAACGGTACGAGCGGAGTAAGGCTTCCTGAGCGACATCTTCGGCATCTGCGCGGCTTCGCAACAGCCAACGCGCGAGATTGAAGGCGGCATCGACATGGGTCAGCACAAGCTGTTCGAAGCGCAGTCGGTCTTCGGCATCAAAATCGTTCAAAGACTTCCCCTGATCAGTGATGCTTCATGCGTAAGAACCAGAGAACCGGCGATTTTATTCTCGACGGGGGCTCTGTTTGTGACGGACATGCAAAGAGAGACATGAACACCGAGAATTTGGAATAAGAGAGGCGCTGCCTCGGTCTGGATAGACGCAAGCACGTTCAATGGCGGCGCGGGCAACCCCCAAACAATCCCGCGCCGCCAGTCCCAACGGCACGTGTAGAGCTCAGAGACGGGGTAAAAAAAGTAGGTAAGGAGGGCTAGGAGCATGAAAATGAAAACTAAAGTTCTGTTGGCGGTCGTAGCGTTGTCATACGCGCCGCTCGGGGTGGCAGGAAATAAGGCGGTATACCCCAATGAAAAACTGGCGGAGTTTGTAATCGAGAAGCTGGATGTAACTTCGCTGCCGTCCACGTTCCGCCCGAAGAACGAAAAAGGAAAGAAGACACTTGCGGATTACGGATTCACGGTGCAGGCAGTGGACGAAAGCGAAGCCGTCCTCGAGGCGGCGCCAGGAGTGAGGAGGTTGGCGATCAAGGTTCTCGAGCGGAAATCCTCAGGAATCTACGTGTGCGTTGCGGAGCCCGGAGAAAACGGCGGCTCAGCAAAGACGCAAAGTGTAATCCTTCTGAAAAGGAAGGACGCGAACGCATTGTTAAAGGGGCACGAATCCTTTCGAGAATTTGCTGCATGCCCGGTGGTTGGCGGAAGCGACTCGACGTCGTACTCGTACGGGGACTGAGGAGTTACACCGAAAGACGGTGTTCCAACAAAGTTTGAGGCTTTGGGTGTTGTCGCCGCGGTAGGTCAGAGGAGCGGTTCATGGGCGACATCGATGTGCGACTTTAGCACCTCCCTCCCAATTGCCAGAATGAATTCTGCCCGCTCTGCCACGCGAGATTCTACATAAACATGAATGGAACGCAGTCGTTAGTCTGCGTGGAGACAATCTGTTGATAGAAGCCTTCCTTGAAACGGCCGCTCCGCGCGGCGCCAATGTAGTTCTCGTCCTCGAGATCGCCATGGGGGTAGGTCTGTTAGTCGGTGCTCGGCTTGCTCGCAAGGGGCGCTTTCGGCAACACGCCTGGTGCCAATCCACCATCGTGCTTCTGAACCTCGCTGTAGTTGCGGTGATGATGATTCCTTCATTCCGCGTTCATGTGCTTCCCAGGGTTCCGGCCAAGCTCGGCAAGGCTTACTACGGATTAGCCACGACGCACGGAGCGTTCGGAACCGTAACGGAACTCGCGGGACTGTACATCTTGCTGTCCGCGGGCACGAGCGTTTTGCCGGAAAAATTGCGAATCACCAAATACAAGGTGTGGATGCGAAGCGTCCTCGTGCTCTGGTGGGTCGTGCTGTTACTGGGAATGGCAACATACAAGCGCTGGTATGTGCCGCATTTGTCATTCTGGGCAAGGATTTTGTCCAACATGGAGAGCGTCGATTTTTGAAACGAACCCCAGCCAATTGTGTGGAGAATTCTTTTCTTTGATTCTACGCCTGGAATCCAGGCTCTTGGTTCTGTTCGAGGTCCCGTCTGTTCCCATACTCAACTGCCATCCAGATGCCGAGCGTCATGAATGCAAACGGCGGAAGCAACAGCACGATCACACCCTTGTTGATCGCCCTTTGTCCTTCTTTGGACGTAGACTTCGCGCTCCCGTAACACATGGCACAGGACTGACTGAAAGCCGGCGCGGCGCATAGCACCATAACGGCGGCGAGGATGGCGGCGCGTAATCTCATCTCACACCTAAAGAGAGGATACGCAGTGCATCGGGAAAGAAGAACAACATGAGGGAAAGACAGGCGACCAATGCACACATCGTCAGCCACTTCATTCGAGAGATTTCATACTTCATGTGCATAAAGAAGCCGATGATGAGCGCGGCCTTGATGAGCGACAAGCCCATCAGAATCGTAAGCATACGCGAGGGCTGCATGTTTTGATAGGTCAGATAAACTTCGATCGCCGTCATCACCAGCAGCGCGCCCCACACCCAGAAGAATTGCGCTTTTCCGTGATGGCGCTGTTGTTCGGCAACCTGGTCTGCAATCGCTTGTTGAAAAGCTTCCATGTGGATGAGGCTCCTACTAGATTCTCGCTGACATCAGGTAAACCAACGGGAAGATAAACATCCACACCAGATCAACGAAGTGCCAATACAACCCCGCCACTTCGACGTCCGATGAGTCATAAATCTTGGGCTTGAGCCAGAGGATGATGGAACAGACGATTGCAGCCAACAGCAGTACGTGCGCCCCGTAGTGAAAGGGACTGGTGGGTGGTGTGCCCAACCAAGCGGCGAGCCAGAAGAGCAGCAGCACCGGAATAAAATTACGCCGCAGCGCAACCACGCCCAAATATACCACCCCCAGCGTGACGTGCAACATGTGCATTCCCGTCAGACCGAAAAACGTCGCAGCAAATTGAGGCACTGTCAGCGCCACTGTCGCAAATTCTCCTGCCGGCGCGCTCCCGGCAAGTTTGGGAAAAACAGGCAGCGTCAATCCTTCCGCAATTAGTTTGGCCCACTCTCGTCCGTGCAGAATGACGAACCCCATGCCGCAAGCCATCGTTGCAAGCAGCCACAGCCGCTGTGCTTTTCCGTCCTTGTTAACAGCGGCACGCACCGCCAGTACCATCGTCAACGAGCTGGTCAGCAGAAATGCGGTCATGATTGTAGCGTTCACGATGCTTTCGGAATGGAAAGGAGTGGGCCAATGCGGCGTGGAAATTCGCCCGTAGCTGTAAGCGTAAAGCAACGCGCCAAATGTGAGTGAGTCAGAGAGTAGGAACAGCCACATCCCGATTTTTTTGGAGTACGTCCCAAATAGTGACGGTTCGTATTCGGCTGGCATGTTGTGTGGCAGAGTCGCTTCACCCATGCGTATGCTCTCCTCGCCCGCTGTATTCACCCGATCAGCGCGCTAACTCCAACAGACACAAAATGTAGACCCACAGAACTGCCATGAAATGCCAATACCTTCCCGCAACGTCCACCAAAATCGCGCGGGATTCTATCGGGCGCCGCAGCAGCGCGTCCGCCCCAGCGGCAAGCAGGGCAAGAATTCCGCCAAGTAGGTGAGCGCCATGCATCCCCGTTAGCAGGTAAGTGAACGAACTGCTCGGGTTCGTGGAAATATAGAACCCGCTTGCGGCTAATTCACGCCAGACCGTCCACTGTCCAACGAGAAAGCTCAGGCCCAGCAAGACCGTCAACGCAAGCCAAGGTATTCGACTTTCGGCGCTCAGAGCGGCATCCGGCGATCTAGCATCCCGCAGCGTCCGGCGTCTTGCCAACTCCATGGTTCCGCTACTCAGAAGCAGCACAATCGTGTTGACGAACAACAGACCGGGCAGCCGCACCGAAAACCAATCCCGCACTAGGGTGTTCGTGGCCGGATCAAACGTCGGCAGTCCTTGCCGCACGATGTACGCGCTGGTGAACGAAATGAAGATCATCAGCACGCCAATCAGGCCGATCAAGAGGCCCAGCCGAGCCCGCCGGAGGCGTGAATCAAACTTCAACCCTCCGCTCCAGCGATCTTCGCCATGGGCCAACGATACTGTCGAAGAAAACTCCTGCATACGGGCCTTAATGTCCGACCGCCGCAGTCGCGGGATCGGTTTGCATCACGTAATCTTGTGGCGCGCCCGGCACGCTGTATTCATAAGGACCGTTATAAACAACGGGGGTGAGTCCGCCAAAATTATCATGAGGCGGCGGCGTTGCCGTAGTCCACTCAAGCGTAGTCGCTTCCCAGGGATTGTCACTGGCCTTCTCACCGCGTTTCATGCTCCAGAAAAGGTTAAACAGGAAGATGAATTGGCCGGCAATGGTGATGAAAGCAGCGTATGTGATGAATTTGTTCAGCGGCGCCAGACCGTGCATGTAGGCGAGTTCAGTGTACTGGGAGTAGCGGCGCAAAAGCGCAGCCATCCCGGTGTAATGCATTGGCATGAAGATGGCGTAGGTTCCAACAAAGCTGAACCAGAAATGCAATCTGGCCATTCGCTCGTTCATCATGCGGCCGAACATTTTCGGGAACCAGTAGTAAGTTGCGGCGAAAATGCCGAAGATGGACGCAACGCCCATGATCAGATGAAAATGCGCGATAACAAAAAACGTCTCGTGCAAGGGAATGTCCAGAACCGGTTGCGCCAGGAACGGCCCGCTGATTCCACCCGAAACAAACAGGGATACGAAGCCAATCGCAAACAGCATTGGCGGAGTGAACCGGATCTTTCCGCCCCACAGCGTCCCGATCCAGTTAAATGTCTTGATGGCGGAAGGGACGCCAATCGCCATGGTCATCACCGACATCCCAAAAGCGGTGTACGGGCTAATCCCGCTCATGAACATGTGATGGCCCCAAACCATGAATCCCAGAATCCCGATGGAGAGCATGGCGTACACCATCGCCTTGTATCCGAAGATTGGCTTGCGAGAAAACACGGATACCAGTTGTGAGCACAATCCCATGGCGGGCAAAATCGCGATGTAAACTTCGGGATGTCCAAAGAACCAAAACAGGTGCTGCCATAGCAAAGGCGAACCGCCTTTGTGTGCGGCTACTTGTCCGTTAACCGTTACCAGAGGAACGAAAAAACTGGTACCCGCATTGCGGTCGAGCAGAAGAAGAATTCCGGCGGAGAAGAGCACGCCGAACGCCAGCAAGCCCAGAATCGCGGTGATGAACCATGCCCAGCAAGTGAGCGGCATGCGCATCATGGTCATGCCCTTGGCGCGCATGTCCAGAGTGGTGGTAATAAAGTTCAGCGCACTCATCAATGCGCCGATGCAAAACAGCGCAATGCTGATCACCCATAAATCCGCACCGGCAGCTTCGCCCGGCCCTGCGGATTGCAGTGCGCTGAGAGGCGGGTAGCCCGTCCAGCCGTGTAGCGGCGCACCTCCGGCAACGAAAAATGCCGCAATCAAAACGACAAAGGCAATAAACGTAACCCAAAACGAAAGCATGTTCAGCACGGGGAACGCCATATCCGCCGCGCCAATCTGAATCGGCAGAAAATAATTGCCAAAGCCGCCTTGCGGCGCGGTAGTGAGCACAAAGAAAACCATGATGGTCCCGTGCATCGTCAGCAGGCTGAGGTAAGTCTCTGGCTTGATATCTCCGATGAGTGGCAAAGACACACCGGGCCAAACGAGATGAATGCGCATCAGGAGGGAAAGAAACATGCCGACAAAAACAGCCGTCAGCGCAAGGAAGTAATACTGGAGGCCGATGACTTTGTGATCGAGGCTGAAAACCCATTTGCGAATGAAACTCTGAGGTGCTGCATGAGCGTGAGGAATGGGGCCAGCGAATTCTCCGGTTGCCATATTATTGTTTTTCCGCCTCCCGCGCCGCGAGCCACTTGTTGTACTCCTCCAGGCTGACGACCTTTAACATTCCATGCATTTTGTAATGGCCCAGGCCGCAAAGTTCCGCACAGGCGATTTCGTAATCTCCCGTTGCGATTGGCGTGAAGTGCATGTGAATCGCAAGGCCGGGAACGGCGTCCTGCTTGAAGCGCATGGAAGGAACAAAAAAGCTGTGAATCACATCGTGCGCGCGCAAAATCACTTCCACTTCACGGTTCACTGGGACGTACATCGTTCCCGTCACGACGTCGTCCTTGGATGCCGGATCAGCTGGGTCGAGTCCAACGGCGCTTTCACCTCCAGCGGACGGATCGATTAGCTCCGGCTTTGTAGCCCCAAATTTTCCATCCGGACCGGGATAGCGGAAGTACCACTGAAATTGCATGCCGGTGACTTCAACTTGCACAGCTCCGCTCTTCGCCGCATCGAAACGCTCCGACGCCCAGAGCGGTTTGCTGGCCCAGTTCAAGCCAATAAACAAAACCGCAGTCAAGATGGTCCAAGCAATTTCCAGCGTATTGTTGCCGTGAGTGTAGTGCGCTCTCTTGGACGAGTTTTGCTCCCGGTACTTCCACACGAACAACCCCAAGAACACCTGCGCCGCTACAAAAACGATTCCCATCAAAATGAATGTGATTGTGAAATGATGATCGATTCCGGCGGCAGCGGCGGACGCACCCGTAGGTAACCACCATATTTTGGCAAGAAAGATGTATGTGCTTATAAACGTGATCAGCCAGATGACTAAGAGAAGAGCGAGGCCCAAGAGCGTAGACCTCCAGCAAGAACTACTTATCTTCCCCACTTAGGCAACCGGTGAAATTCCTAAAGTGGCCACAATGGGGCCGCGAACGGTCGCGAGTCTATCATAGCTCGCACTAAGCGCAAGAGACTTATTGCTGATTTCTCATTTCTTCTGAAGCTCAGAATAAAATGCTCCAGCAGAACGGCGTGAACTTCGCCCAGTTGTTGCACAACCTTCCCGCTTCGAAACGAGTCGGTGCGCGGTGGAAAGGGCAAGCAGCGCTTATTTGCGGACTGCCGCAAACTTGCATTGACGAATTTTTTCGATTTGAGTAACATCCGTCCCGTTTACTTGGGGGTCCGGTGGAATGGTAGGGACCTCACGATGTTTCGAATCAATATTTTTTCAACCCGACAGGCCCGCAGCGCCAGCAATCGCCGCACGCCCCGGTACTAGCTTGTTCTGCGCCTCGCTCATCCCACCTTGTAACGAACATCGCTACGTACCCTTTTCGAGTTCTCCATTTCAATCTGCGAGCATTGAGTGTTTCCATGGGAGGGAATCCGCCGCGGTGAATTCACGCGCCACGTAGGCTCGACAAATTTTTTCACGGGAGATCAGGCATGGCGGGTCCGGAGAGCAAATCGGAGAAAGCGATTCCCGCACCGGGAAGCGGTTCTGGTGCCCGAGCGGGAGATGCGACTAGCTATGTCGGAACGCCCGCCGTCGGAACTTCGAAAGCGGTCGCTGCAGGAGGCATAGCAACCGTCGGGCCAGAAGCCAGCGTTACCAACGAACGCCGGCGGCGTCTGGTCTGGTGCGGCGTCACCGGTTTTCTAGGCGCCTGGTTTATTGCTTTCCTTCGTTTTTTTCTCCCGCGCACCTTGTTCGAACCTCCAACCATATTCAAGATCGGCTATCCCTCGGATTACGCAATCGGAGTAGATACGAAGTGGCAGCAAAAGTATCGAATTTGGGTTGACCGTACTCCAGACCGATTGTTCGTCATCTACGCGCGGTGCACGCATCTCGGCTGCACGCCTGACTGGAAAGCCAGTGAGAACAAATTTAAGTGTCCGTGCCACGGCAGCGGCTACGACAATGAAGGCGTGAATTTCGAAGGGCCTGCGCCGCGGCCTATGGATCGCGCTCACATCGAACTTGCACCGGACGGGCAAATCGTTGTGGATACTTCGCGGCTTTATCAGTGGCCCAAGGGACAAACGAGCCATTTTAGCGATTCTGGCTCATTTTTGTCCGTGTAGCCACTGGACGTAAGGCCACGGCGCCAACCAAGGAGAAGGCGAGACACAACTTCGAGCGAAAGGCTAAACAGGAGAGTTTTCGTGCCTGAAGAGAAAAACTCGAACGGCGAAAATGGCAAGTCCGCTGGCCTCTTGAGTCGTTCCCTATCGGCCATCAAAGCGGCCACTTCATCTCTGAAGAAAGACCTGCCCTCAAAAGCCAAAGAGCAAGTTGACATCATCAGCAAGCCGACAAAAACCCAGGTCTACACCTCCATCTTTCGTCACAAGCACGACGACACGCCGCGCAATCGCGCCCTCGGCGTTCTCTCCAACGTTTTCTTGCATCTGCACCCCGCAAAAATAAATCGCGATGCTGTTCGCTACAGCTATACGTGGGGAATGGGTGGCATTACTTTCTATCTATTCATCGTGCTCACTTTCACGGGTGTCTTGCTGATGTTTTATTACCACCCGAGCAAAGTGCAGGCCTTCCGCGACGTCCTTTACCTGGAACACGACGTTCCCTTCGGCAAGCTCCTGCGCAACATGCACCGCTGGGCCGCGCACCTCATGGTGATCGCCGTCGAGCTACACATGTTCCGCGTCTTCCTCACCGGGTCTTACAAGAAACCGCGCGAATTTAACTGGAACGTAGGCGTCATTCTTCTTGTTTTGACACTCCTGCTCTCTTTCACCGGATACTTGCTGCCGGATGATCAACTCGGTTTTTGGGCGGTGACTGTTGGAACCAACATGGCGCGCGCTACTCCGCTCCTCGGTCACGAGGGTCCATTCGGTGCGCAGCTCGGCATGACTCCCTACAACGACGTCCGCTTCGGGCTGCTCGGCGGCTCCATCGTTGACGCAAACGCCTTGTTGCGTTCGTACATCTGGCATTGCATCGGTATTCCTATCATCGCCGCAATTTTCATGATTGTTCACTTCTGGCGGGTGCGAAAAGACGGTGGAATTTCCGGCCCGGCACCTGTTGCGCTCGAATCTGAAGTCAAGGAGGCGCAACGGTAGCCATGGATTGGAAGCAATTGTGGGAAATCATTTCTGCGCCGGACAATGTCCCCATCGTCGCGCTGATCCCGCTTCTCGCTTTTTATCTTTATCTCGCCTGGCGTCAAGCAAACGCGAACGATCAGCTCATCGCACAGCTTGAAGGTGATGCCGCTCTCGCGAAAACGCATCACCGCAAAGCCTGGCCTTTCCAGCCCGGATGGCAAAAAGAAGTCCACGTCTGGCCGTTTCTTCTGCGCATGGAATTTCTCGCGGCAATCATCGTCACAATCATCCTTATGGTGTGGTCCATAACTTTGAATGCGCCGCTCGAAGAACCTGCCAATCCAAACTTGACCATGAATCCCGCGAAAGCTCCTTGGTATTTCCTCGGCCTACAGGAAATGCTGGTTTATTTCGACCCGTGGATTGCGGGCGTGGTCATGCCCACGCTAATCATCTTCGGGCTGATGATCATTCCTTACATTGATACAAACCCGTTGGGCGGCGGCTATTACACCTGGAAGCAGCGCAAATTCGCCATCAGCACGTTTTTGTTCGGATTCATCATCTTGTGGGTCTCGATGATTATCATAGGGACATTCATTCGCGGGCCGGGTTGGCAATGGTTCTGGCCGGGACAGACCTGGGACCACAACCGGCTCATCTACGAAGTCAATCGCGACTTGCCGGATATTTTTGGAATCACGTCCAATTTGGCGAAGGGCATCTTCGGCGCGGTCGTGGTCGGCGGCTACTACGCCGTCGCCGGCCTTACTGTCCATTCTCTATTCTGGCGTCACAATCCGAAGAACTATCAGCGCATGAGCCTGCTGCAGTATTCGCTCATGATGTTTTTTTTGATCACAATGATAGCGCTGCCGATCAAGATTGCCATTCGGCTTCTCTTCCACATCAAGTACGTGTGTATTACGCCGTGGTTTAACATTTAGGAGAAATCCGGTGGCGGAACGGCCCGTTTCTCAAGACGACCCGATAGTCAGCAAATCGCTCGCGCCGCACTATGTCATCGCCACGGTGGTGCTGATGGCCACGTTGTTCTGGGCTCTGTGGGACGAGAATTTCGGGCAACGTCCCTGGAAGGCTTTCCAGAAAGAATGGAAAACTCGCTATTCCGCCTTTCTTGGCGGCGCCCGTTCCAAATCAAGCGATTCGCAAAAGGACGTCGAGGGCAGCTCTGAATATCAAGCGCTGAAAACCGCCTACGACAAAACCAATCAGGACGCATCTCCGCGCGCCAAAGAAATCAACGATAAGCTGCACGATCTGAGCGCAAAAATTCTCGCCGTGCAAAACGTCTTCACCGACCGCCGCGCTTACGTGAACGCTTTGACTTACAGCATCGAAACCACGACAAGCGCCTCTTCGAAGCAAAGCCTGCAAAGAGATCTCGACCGGTACAAACAACAGAAAACGACAGTCGAATTCCCGGACGGAAGCACGCAAACCTACGACTACAATCAGCTAGAAGAAAACTACAACGACCTTAAGAACGAGCGAACGCGACTCGGCGTCGAACTGGCTGAAGTCATCAAGCCGCTCAACGAGCAGAAAGAAAAGCTCGACGCTTATGTTTCCGATCACATGGTGGACCTCACCGCTGCGCAAATCAGGGGCCTTCAAAACAAAACGGAAGCCTGGACTCCGCAAATTCAGCAGACCAACGTCCCTGACGCCAACATTGTCGACCGTTGCGAGTCCTGCCACATGGGCATCCGCGAACCTGTCAAATTAATCGCCGCGTCGATGTCGCTAAAAGGGAAGAAGCCGGACGAGTACGCGAATGCCTTCACCAGTCATCCCGAGCCCGAACTTCTAAAGACGCACGATCCGGAGAAATTCGGCTGTTCTCCCTGCCATCAAGGCAATGGCCGCGCGACCACCAGCGTCGAAAAAGCCCACGGCACCTACGAACACTGGCTCTGGCCGCTATTTCCCAAAAACAATGTCGAAGCTGGCTGCCAGATTTGCCACTCCGCGGACATGAAACTTGTCAGTGGCGACGTCGAGTGGCAGGTCATTGATGAGGGCAAGGACCTTTTCCGTCAGCGCGGCTGCGTCGGATGCCATCGCTATGAAGGCTATGACAGAGAACCCGAAGATCTTCTTTCCATCGCTCAGCAAATCAAGCAGCTGGAACAGGAAAAGAAAGAAAACCTGAAGCAATCTGCTTATCTGATGAAGCAGGCCGATGCCGCGTCAACCAACGAAGAAGCAAATCGCCTCAACGATCACGCCGTCGCGCTCAAGGTCGCAAATAGCAAACTCGATTTGCGCATGGTCCAACTCGACCACACCAGTAAGAGCCTTCTCCAGGACATGAAAAAAGTTGGCCCCAATCTCAAAGACATTCGCCTCAAGCTGAACAGGAACTGGATTCCGGTCTGGCTCACGAAGCCCAGCAACTTCCGCCCCACCACGAAAATGCCGGACTTTCGTCTGAACGACGGCCAGGTCAAAGCCATCGCGGCGTTCCTGTGGCAGTCTGCGCTCACAGATCCATTCCCGAAGCACAAGCCAGGCAACGCCGCGCGCGGCAGGGAACTCTTCGAAACGCGCGGCTGTCTCGGGTGCCATTCCATTGGTGAAGGTGTCCAGATGGAAGGAGCTCACTTCGCTGCGAATCTCACTCGCGTTGGCGAAAAAGATAATTTCGATTATCTCGTGCGCTGGGTCCATAACGCGCGCGAACGCACGCGCCCCTATTGTCCTTACGAGAAAAAGGATATTGGTCCTGAGGATTACAAAAAGAAAGGCTTGCCCTTCGTCTTCGACCTCGAGCACAGCAAGTGCCCCAATGACGGTCACGAGCTTCAAGTTCAAAACATGACGGTCATGCCCAGCCTGCGGCTCTCCTCCCAAGACGCCGAAGATGTCGCCACATATCTCATCAGCCTGAAAAAGCGCGAGCCATCCGAATATCCCGACGCCTCATTCATGGACGATCCCAAGTTCAAGGACGAAGGCAAGAAGTGGGTTCGCCATTTTGGTTGCGCCGGATGTCATGAGATCTCCGGTCTCGAAGACGAGGGCCGCATCGGCACAGAGCTTACCTTCGAAGGCAGCAAACCGATTGAACGTCTCGATTTCGCTCTGCTCACGGAAGTCGCACAGCGCGGCGGCAAGGAACCCATCACTGATCCCGATGACCTCGCTCGTTTGCCCGAAGGCCCGGCCAAGAAACCATGGTACGACCATAAAGGCTTTTTCGAGCACAAGCTGGCCGAACCAAACATTTGGGACAAGGGCAAAATCGATAGCTTGCCCGAAACAGAAAAGTTGCGCATGCCCAATCTTCACCTCGAAAAAGATCAGGTTCGCGCTCTCGCCACTTTTCTCATGGGCAGTCAGGAGAGCGGTCTCCCTGCCTCCTATCAATACCGTCCTCTGGATTATCGCCGCGACATTCAGGAAGGCTGGTGGATCGTACAGAAGTACAATTGTGTCGGCTGCCACCAATTCACACCCGGCCAGAAAACGGGCCTGATGTCTATCAAACGCTACCAGGATGCGCAGGAACTCTTGCCGCCGAAGCTCCTCACGGAAGGCGCGCGCGTCGATCCAGAATGGCTCATGCGCTTTTTGCGCAATCCTTCATTAACCGACGCAGACAATAATCGTAACGGCGTTCGTTCCTATCTCCAGGTGCGTATGCCCACATTTTCTTTTTCCGACAATGAGCTGGGCAAGCTGGTACGCTTTTTCCAGGCGCTCTCTCGGCAGCCGCTACCGTACATCCCGGAAGCGTCGCCGCCGCTGACCGCCAAGGAAACCGAAATGGCGCGCAGCCTTTTCAGCAGCACCGCGGCCCCCTGCCTGAAATGTCACGCCACTGGCGATCCTACACACGACCGCACGGCGACCGCTCCGAATTTCCTGATGGCGAAGCAGCGCCTCAAATCCGACTGGATGGAACGCTGGCTCATCGATCCGCAGGCCATCAGTCCGGGCACGTCCATGCCGTCGGGCCTGTTCAAGCGCGAAAATAACCGTTGGGTTTTCTCGGGCCCCACGCCGCCATCGTTCCAGGGGTATGACAAGGACCACAGCAAACTGCTCGTGGAATACATCCTTCAGCTCTCCCCGGAAGAGCAGCGCCGTGTCGGCGCGGCGATGGGTCACTCGCGTGCCGCTGGTGCATCGCCGGCTACGAACTCGGCCGGCATGGTGAGCCAGCGCACTCAAAAATGAAGGCGAGTTCTGATCTTTTTTTAAACGGAGAGGTGCAAAACAACATGACCAAGAAACTAGGAATCAGCATTTCCGTTCTATCGCTTTTAGGGGGCATCATTTTGTTGGATGGGTGCGGCAAGAAAGAATCTTCGGAGGAGCAGCCTGCCGCTTCCACTCCGGCTGCAACCGCTCCTGCCACGACACCGATTGATCCGGCAACCGCTGCCAGCATCAGCGGCACCGTTAAATTCGATGGCGCCGCGCCGAAGCCCGCGAAAATAGATATGAGCCAGGATCCTAACTGCCAGGGCATGAATACTGCCGAAAACATCGTCGTTAAGGACGGCCATCTCGCCAACGTGTTCGTTTACGTGAAGGAAGGCCTCGGCAACCGCACCCTTGACGTTCCGAAAGACGCAGTCACCCTGACCCAGAGCGGATGTAAATATGGACCGCATGTGCTCGGCGCAATGGCCGGTCAAACCATTAAAATCATCAACGGCGATCCAACAACGCACAACATTCACCCCACACCTAAAGACAATCGCGAGTGGAATGAATCCCAGGCGCCGCAGGCCGCGCCGCTCGAAAAGAGCTTCGCCCGTGAAGAAATTTTATTGCCCGTCAAATGCAATCAGCATCCCTGGATGAAAATGTATATCAGCGTGGTGAAGAATCCCTTTTACGCCGTCACGGGTCCGGATGGCAAATTCGAAATCAAAGGGCTGCCACCGGGAGACTACACTCTGGCGTTTGTTCATGAAAAGCTTGGCGAGCAAGACCAAAAGATCACGCTCGCTGCAAAGGACAGCAAAACCGTGGACGCCTCTTTCAAGCAATGAAGGCGGCTAGCCCAACGAATTAATTTGATTAGCGTTACTGCAAAAAAGGATGAGGAGGTCGCTTGCCCGCCGTGATGCTTCTGCTTTCTCTCGTACTCGGCTTTATTCCTCTCGTGGGGATTGCCTGGATCATCGTCAGCGGCACCATGCTGAACGTGGACGGCCTCTTTATGAGTCTCATCCTCTTGACGCTCTCGGGAATCTTTTTCTTCAACGCCACTTGGGAACTCCGCGATCGCGGCCTCCTGCCATTCCTTCGCAAAGAAGAAAAGACCGCCGGCAAGGAACCGCCCGCACCCAAAGCCAAGTAGCACAGGCAATCTTGGCTGTGCTTCTTGCGGCCACAACCTGATACGATTCCCAAACAAACGTGAAAATTCCGAATAGCCCTTCTCAACCGCCCGCTTCGCCGCCAAACCACACCGAAGCACAATCAGCGCCCGCCGCCGCTTCCGTCCATCGTATGTCCACCCGCAATCGTTTTCTTTTTTTTCTTGTTGCTTGGCTGATCGTCCTGATGCCATTTCTCTTCTGGTGGAGCACCTGGTTCGGCCGCCCGCTCTCCGACAAACAGCTTGGCGAATATCTCAACGACCAGAAACACCCGCGCCACATTCAGCACGCGCTCGTGCAACTTGGCGACCATATGCAGCGCGGGGACGCCAGTGCCGTACGGTGGTATCCGCAAATTGTCGCTCTCGCGGCTTCGCCGGTCGAAGAAGTACGCAACACCGACGCGTGGGTCATGGGACAAGACACCACGGGCGCGGGCTTTCACGAAATTCTGCTCAAAATGCTCGGCGACTCTTCCGCTCTCGTGCGCGGCAACGCGGCTCTCTCCCTCGTCCGTTTCAAAGACCTATCTGGCCGCCCGCAAATTCTGGAACTCTTACAGCCGGTCAGTATCGTCGCTCCCGCCGACGGAACCGTTGCCAGCGCCAGCACTGTCGGCACCGCCGTTCGTCAAGGCGGCCTCATCGCCAGACTTCGCGCCGACCAGCAAAACTCCGGCCAGGAAAGCATCGAAGTCCGCTCTTCCATCTCCGGCCGAGTCCGCTCACTTTCCGCACCTGTCGGCGCTCACGTAACCGCTGGCGCCGAAATCGCCGGTGTAGATCCCGGTGATGACCAGGCCTGGGAAGCACTGCGCGCTCTTTTTCTTGTCGGCCGACCGGAAGATATACCCGTCATTCGTATTTACGAGGGCGACTCGCCTCAGATCTCCGAGCGTGTTCGCCAACAAGCCACTCTCACCGAAAAATCCATCCGCGACCGCGCCAGTCGGCCGTAGCTTCAGTCAGTCGCCTGCCTGCAGCGGGAGAACGGGGAGATGTCTATGTGCTAGGGTCAAAATCTGAAGAATTGTCTAAAGAGCGCTTAGTATGCCATCGCTCCTACTGCTTTTTCGACTTCCGCGATATCCACCATTACAATTGCATCCCAAGGGCAACCATCGAGGAACGCACCCTCCGGCCCCTTGCTGACACACTTCTTGCACCCAATACATAGGATAGGGTCTACCTGGATGCGCCCGAACGGGGGATGGTCCTCGTCCGGCACCCAAAACATGCAATCCTCGACCGGACAATACTCTACACACGCCGGCGACCCCGCGCATCCCGTGCAGCACTCCGTGATAACGGCGAGCTCTTTTGGCTTCTTCTTGCGAGGCGTGGTAATGCCTTTGGAGCGCGGCTCGTGCTTCAGCTCCTCCGACACCATCCCTGCGGCGTGCACGCCTTCACGGTCACTTGCCATCTTTTCCGCTCATACCTTCGCTTGAATCAAAGGACCCGTCTATTTGGAAACCGCGAGCCAATATACAATTGGTAGTAGTCCTCCCGGGAAGTCGCATGTATTAGCTTATCGTGAATGTCTGGAGGAACATTGAAGAACCGGTAGACATGACCGCTCTCGAACTCCAGTTCGAGCGTTCCATGTACTTCCGAATCTTCGTGGTAACCAATTTCTGTGATACCTTTGGCCGAAACGTGGGTTCGATGCATCTGTAGAGAGCCTCCTTTCAGCAGAGAGACATCTCTAACGGTTCGAAACCGTTGCCTTCACCACATTACAGCCCGTGCAATCCCAAGTCGTGGGTGCGATCACCCCCGCCCTAGCTGCAATGGATTCGGCGGACGTCGCTCCTTGGTTATGGCTCTATTGGCTGGATGCTAGCACAAAACTTCGTCTATTTGACTCTCTTTTTTCGATAGTACTGTCTGGATTGAACCTCAGGAAACGTTCAATTCAGCCGTGCCCGCCGCTCAGTTCGCGCACGATGTTCCCGACGAATCCTTTGGCATCGCCGAAAAGCATGAGCGTCCGGTCCAGGTAGTACAGTGGATTGTCGATCCCCGCGAACCCGGCAGCCATGCTTCGTTTAATCACCATGACGGTGCGCGCCTTATCCACGTCCAGAATAGGCATTCCATAAATGGGACTGCCAGCTTCGTTGCGCGCTGCTGGGTTCGTTACGTCATTCGCGCCAATTACCAGCGCTACATCCGTCTGTGGGAAATCGCCGTTGATCTCATCCATGCTCAGCAACTTATCGTAGGGAATGTCCGCCTCGGCCAATAAAACGTTCATGTGGCCCGGCATGCGTCCCGCAACAGGGTGAATCCCAAACTTCACGTCTACGCCGCGCTTGCTGAGGGCATCGCAAAGTTCTCTGACCTTATGCTGAGCTTGGGCAACCGCCATTCCATATCCCGGCACCACTACGACTTTATTCGCTGCGGCAAGTATCGCCGCCGCTTCCTCGGCTGTGGCGCTGCGAACCGGCTTGGCCTGCTGCTCTCCAGCGACGGGGGTTTGCACCTGCCCGAACGCCCCAAAGAGCACGTTGGTAAACGACCGGTTCATGGCTTTCGACATGATCACAGAGAGAATAAAACCGGACGAACCATCCAGGGCGCCCGCGACTATCAAGAGCTTGCTGTTGAGCACAAATCCCATCGCTGCGGCAGAAAGGCCCGCGTAGGAATTCAGGAGGGAAATTACCGTGGGCATGTCCGCGCCGCCGATAGGAATAATCAGCATCACCCCAAAGATCAACGGAATCACAACCAGCGCCGGAAACATCCCAATTTGATCGGGATGAACGACTAGCACGCCGGCGATAGCAAGGGCTCCGGCCAATAGTGCCAAATTCACAAAATTCTGGCCTTTGTAAGTGATCGGGCGCTGCGGAAGAATCTCCTGAAGCTTCCCTGCCGCCATCAAGCTGCCGGTAAAGGTGAGCGAGCCAAGAATCACTTCCACGGAAAGAACCGCCATTATGAAAGGAGGAATATTAGGAGCGCGAAGATAGAATTCGGCGGTCCCCACGAGCGTGACGCAGAGCGCGCCGAAAGCGTGGCTGAGCGCGGTCCGCTGCGGCACCGCGGTCATTTGCACCTTGCCAAGCGGCACGCCGATGGCTGAGCCAACGACGAGAGCCACAGCGATCCACCTGTAATCAGTGATGCCTCGATTGAGGAGTGTTCCGACGATGGCGAGCAGCATGCCGAGTTCGCCCGCCCACACGCCTCTGCGAGCCGTTACTGGAGAACTCAGCCATTTCAGGGAAAGGATAAAAAGCGCAGTGGCGATCAGGTAATTGACTTCAATCAAGAGGTCGCTGCGCATCATCACGCCTTTTTCGAGCTGCTGCTGATCTTGAACATGCGAAGCATGCGGTCCGTGATGATAAACCCGCCGACGATGTTGCTGGTGGCGGCGATGATGGCGATTGTTCCGAGAACCTTGGCGAGAGTCGCCATGTGTTCGTGTTTTTCACCTGCAAGGATAATTGCGCCTACTACGGCGATGGCATCGAGCGCATTCGTGAGCGACATCAGGGGAGTATGAAGCAGCGGCGAGACGCGACGGATAACTTCGAATCCGATGAAGCCTGCCAACATCAGCACGTACAAGCTGGTAAGCAGATCGATCTTCATTGCTGACTCCCTCCTTGTGTCTGCGCCGCCAGACCGGGCAGCGAATAAAACTGTCTCATCTTGGCGTTGACGATCTCTCCGTCTTTTGTGATCAAAGTCTCGCGAATGATTTCATCCTCAGTATTCAGATTGAGTTTGCCGTCCTTCACCAGATGAAGTAGGAACGCAGTGATATTGCGCGCATACATTTGGCTAGCATGATACGGCACCGTACTGGCCAGGTTGTAAACGCCGATGATCGTAACACCGTGCTCGACGATGTTCTCTCCGGCGCGCGTGAGCTCGCAGTTTCCACCGCGCTCGGCCGCTAGGTCCACAATGACGGAACCCGGCGCCATATTCGCAACCATTTCTTTGGTGACGAGAATGGGGGACTTCTTGCCGGGCACCACTGCTGTTGTGATCACGACTTCGCTTTCCGCCACAACTTTACCCAGAAGCTCCCGCTGCCGTCGGTAAAATGCCTCGTCCTGAGCGCGTGCGTAACCGCCAGCGTCTTGGGCATCTTTGGCCTCCAGCGGAAGCTCTACGAATCGTCCGCCAAGGCTCTGCACTTGTTCTTTCACAGCCGGCCTCAAGTCGTAGGCCGACACGACCGCGCCTAATCTTCGCGCCGTGGCGATGGCTTGCAGTCCCGCCACCCCTGCCCCAATAACGAGGACACGCCCTGGCGTGAGCGTTCCTGCGGCGGTGGTGAGCATGGGAAAGAGACGCGGCAGCGTATCCGCGGCAAGGATGACCGCTTTGTATCCTGAGATCGTCGCCATAGAAGAAAGAGCATCCATGCTTTGCGCGCGCGTCGAGCGCGGCATCAACTCAACAGAGAAAGAGGTTACTCCTCTGGATGCAATATCCTCGATGGTTTCCAGAGATCCAAGAGGCCGAAGAAAACCAATTAGCACTTGATCGTGACGGAGCAGAGCAACATCCTCCGTGCCCGTTTTGTCATTGGAACCGTGGCAGAGAACCTGAACGACCATGTCCGCGGTGCTGAAAACATCCTGGCGAGATGGAAAGACTCTCGCACCTTTTTCCGTGTACTCCCGGTCCAGATAACCTGCTTCTTTCCCCGCTCCCGCTTCCAAAACGACTTCTAGCCCAGCTTTCATTAGGCTAGGCACTACGGCTGGCACCAGACTCACACGGCGTTCACCTGGATAAATCTCACGAGGTACACCAACAATCATAAAAAGCGCCTCCGCTTCAGAAAACTTGAGTCTAGCTGTGAGAAGTGGATTCTCGACTGGGTCTCATTTGCACACCCTTCTCGTGGGGCGGCTACTTGGCAGCGGGCTCCTTGCCGGGAATAAAGTACCCTTGTTCGAACATCGAGCCTTTCTGCCATCCTGCACGCTGCAGAATTCCTCGGTTCGCGTCAATCCCAATCCGGCGAAATTGTACACCCTATTGTGTATTCAAGCAGAAGGATCTCTATATCGATACGAGAAAGGTGGTCTGTAGCGGCGGTGGGGATCGAATTGTAAAGAACATGAGCTATTCGAGATCGGGCGGAGTCACCTTGGCAATCCAGGAGTCGTAGTCGGAAGTGAGGCCCGCTTTTAACTGCAGGGCATGAACTTGGCGCTCCACTGCCGCCATCTGGTCGTCTGAAAGCTGTGGGATCACTTCGATTTGCTTCCCAATCGCGTCCATGGCACTCGCGACTTGCTGTTCAGCACCGCCGGCTCCAGCGACAGTGTTTCCATCGCCGCCCCTCATGAAATCCACCACGCGCTTGGTCACTTTCTGGCTGTGCACCAGCGACACACGGATGTTCCCCTGTCCCGTGACTACGTTTCCGACCCCGAATACGCGGTCCATAGCGGTGTACCGCGGCACATCCTTGCCAGTAAATGTGTAGTATTCACCATTCATATTGATCCCGGAGAGTTTCTCGGGCACAGAGCCGATCGAAGAAATCACCAGCGGCGCGCGGAGTTCGTGTTCGGAGTCGGGGATTGGTTCGGCCTTGCGGCCCTCTATTTTCGTTTCGGCTACTTTCAGTCCGGCGAGCCGTCCATTTTCCACGACGATCCCGGTCGTCAGCCTGCGATCCTGGAAGCGAAACAGGTATTTGTCGCGCGCCAGCCGCAGCATTTTCTGTCGAACCTGTTCCGTTTTTGCGATCTGCTCGGGACTGGCGTTGTCGGGCGGCTGCGCCAGGGGCATATCCTGTTCGCGGCGGCGATAAATCAAGAGACACCCTTTTATGCCCAACTCTTCCACCTTGACGCCGTGCGCCTTGCAAGCCTCCGGAATGCTCTTTTCCAGCTCATGCGTGCTTGCCTGAACGCCGCGAGCCTTCAAAGCACGTTCGTAATTTTCGAGCTGGAGCACCTTGACCACGTCAAGTGACGCCAGCCCGCCGCCCACCACCACGGCTTCGTCTGGCGTCTCATAGCGCTCTCCGCGGTAGTCCTTTTCGTTCTTGTGGTTGTACCAGTAGATGAATGGATTCTGGTAAATGAGGCCTTTTCCGACGTATTGCTCTGCTTCCGGCACGCCCAATTCTCGGTCGCGCCATGCGCCATTGGCGAGGATCACTGCCGAAAAGCCCCACTCGAAAAGCTGTGGGAGATCAAAATCTCGGCCTAACTTGGTGGAGGGGATGAAATAAACATTCGGCTTCTTCATGCGCGCGTCGATTCGGGCGTATTCCTGTTTGCGCTGCTCGACATGCCAGCGCGGCAGACCGTCTTCGATCTTGCCGTAGGGCCGAGTGTTCTGCTCGAACACGGCGACTAGAATTCCCTGATCCGCCAGAATTTCCGCAGCCACCGAACCTGAAATCGCACCGCCAATTACCGCCACGAAATGATGCCCAGGATTCGTCATATATCGCATCGCTCCAGGATTCGTGCCGTACAGTGCTTATCCGAGGTAGAAACCATGCGGCAGTTTCCTCCATCGCCGCTGCCCATAATACGAGGATCAGGTGAGAATCCTTATCTGCCCTCGCGCCGCATTATCCGTCACCGGCCGCGAGTTTCACTCTGCTTCCCATGAAGCATCGCCATGTGTAGTTCAGAAGGAGTCTTTGTTTCGTGACTCCACGCGTGAATGCAGAATTTATTGGAAAATCGTCGTTCCATCGGTGCCAAATCCCAATCGAGCGCATTGTACACCCTATCTCCAATTCAAACAGTAGGAACACATGCATGCGGAGCTACATTTCAGTACCCGGTGCCGCATCCGTTTTGATTTTCTTGCGGAGCATTATCTCAGAGCCGATTTCGGTGTGGATGCCGTACGCCCGAAATCAGTTAATACCATCAGTCACGTCGAGCAAATCGTGCGCGCCTATCTCATCCCGCGTTTCGGAAACGAAATCGCAAAAGACATCAAGTCGCGGCCTGGGTGGACTTGAACCACCAACCTCGCCCTTATCAGAGTAACGAGCATTGGTTTTACAACAACTTACAAGGCCGCGGGGACTGCCAAAAAACGCGGAAGTCGCACAAGACATCATAGTTTGTGGGTTGGATTGTGGGTTGATAAGTCCACGAATTCCGTGGCGATCCGCATTGTCATTTCCTGGAAATTCGTTCATCCGTGAGGATCATTCTGAGGCGGCAGTTTGGAAAACCGCCCCGGCAACTTCGACAAATAGCCGAACTTTCGACCAGTGTGCTTGGACATCGCCTGCTGGAGATGACCACGGTCACTCTCAAAACGAAGCTTCAGCTATTCAGGAATACAGCTTCGCGTAGATTCCATGTCTTCTCATTCGGTATATGAGTGTAGTTCGGCTGATACCCAATTGGATTGCAGCGCCATCCGAACCACCTACGCGGCCCTTGCACGCGGTAAGTGCCTGTATGATCTCCTCGCGCTGCTTCCTTTCGTACTCCTCAGCGCCGCCGTTGATATCAGGTCCTGAGCGGAATGCTTTGCGAGTCGCTCGTTTCTTGTTCACGCCGGTATCCAACGCCATCTCGGTTTCCGTCTTTTGCAATTCTGTCAGCGGCACCTCGAGTGCCCTGCCGCGCGTTAGGATGACTGCGCGTTCAATGAAATTCTCCAATTCGCGGATATTCCCAGGCCATTCCCAAGCCGTGAGTCCCTTCATCACTGCAGAAGGTACCGATTCAATTTGCTTCTGCATTTGCTTTGCGAACTTCTGCACGAAATAACTAACGAGTAGGGGAATATCTTCCTTGCGCTCCCTTAGGGAGGGTATCCGAATCGGAAAGACATTCAAGCGATAGAACAGGTCACTGCGAAACTCGCGGTCCGCAACCATTTTCTCCAGGTTGCGGTTCGTTGCGGCGACCAGACGCACATTCACTTTGCGCGTCTGCGTGCTCCCCAGGCGTTCAAATTCGCGCTCCTGCAGGGCGCGTAGAAGTTTCGGCTGAATTTCAATTGGGATGTCGCCTACTTCGTCCAGGAAGAGCGTGCCCTGGTCGGCAAGATCCAAACGCCCGATTTTTTGCGTAATGGCTCCGGTGAACGCGCCCTTTTCGTGCCCAAACAATTCGCTCTCCAGGAGGCCCGTGGGGATTGCGGCACAATTAAGTTTCACAAAGGTACGGTCCTTACGTCGGCCGCGGTCGTGAATAGCGCGCGCAATGAGCTCCTTACCCGTTCCGGTTTCACCCAGCAGCAGAACCGTGGAATCGCTTGGAGCGACGGTGTCCACCAGTTGCAGAATATGTTTTAATGGGGCGCTTTTCCCAATGATCCGCTCGAAGCCGCTGTCGCTGCGAATTTCTTCTTCCAGGTAGAGTTTTTCCTGTGCGAGTTTATCCTTGAGTTCAGAAATTTCGTGGTAGGCCAGTGCATTTTCAATTGCGATTGCTATCTGTCCTGACGCCCGGCTCAGGAAATCAACATCTTCTGGCACAAAAGGAGTCTCCGTCGTGCGGGAAGGACATAAAATCCCGAGGACCCGATCGCGATTTACAAGTGGAATAATACACTTGGTTTTTAGGCCTTCCGCGGCCGCGATCTCCGTTGCTCCGGACACGCAATTGTCGTAGTCCCGACTGTCAAGGACTACGGGTTTCAAAGTGTCCATTGCTTTTTTGGTGGCAGCGCTCGGCGCCACGAGCAGATCTTCTTTGAT